>Ga0265342_10000388_pt1 | contig 48589 bp, 46 predicted proteins | sample 4CB327metaG_FD_203125 | JGI IMG/M metagenome (GOLD analysis project Ga0265342, IMG submission 203125) | Rhizosphere microbial communities from Carex aquatilis grown in University of Washington, Seatle, WA, United States - 4-CB3-27 metaG | ecosystem: Host-associated > Plants > Roots >... | reverse complement strand
TGAGCGGCGTGCCGGTGCTGGTGCCCTCGGACGCGTGTATCGCCGAGTTCGTCACCGACGGCCTGTCGGCCGAGTGCTACGAGTTCGGCGCGGCGGGGCTGGCGAAGGCGCTCGCGCGCATCCTGGACGACCCGTGCCATGCGCAGTTGCTGAGCACCAACGGCCGGCGCGCGATGATCGAGCGCTGGAACGAGGTGCCGTTCAGTCGCATATGGAAGTCGTTCACGCAGAACGCCTGACGCCGGGGACGATCAGCTCGCCGCTGGCGCCTGCCTCGCCGCGGGCGCTCGTATCGTTGCACGACGTGTCTCCGCTCACGCTCGGCGACTGCCGGAGCGCGCTGCAGATGTTCCGTGAGCTGGGGCTCGCGGCGTCGGATCTCACCTGCTTCGTGATCCCGTTCCACGAATCGCAGCGCGCGATCGACGAGGACGCCGGCACACTGGCGTTCCTGCGCGAGCTCGCCGATGACGGCGCGACGCTGGTGATGCACGGGCTCACGCACCGGATGACCGGCCGCGCCTGGACGCCCATGGGCTGGTTTCGCGGACACGTCTTCGCACGCGGACAGGGCGAGTTCTTTCGCTGCGACGCCGCCGATGCCGAGCGCCGCCTGGATCAAGGGCGCGAGATCTTCCGCCGCGCCGGGCTCGAGTCCGCGCTGCGCGGCTTCATTCCGCCCGCCTGGTTGCTCTCGCGCGCGGCGCGCGAGGTGGTCGATCGTTCCGGCTTCGAGTTCTACGAGCTGTTCGACGGAATCGTCTACCGCGGGCGGCGGCTCGTTCCGCGCGTGATCGGGTGGGGCTCGCTCAGCGCGATCGAGGCGCGCGCGACCGCGATCTACGCATCGGTGCAGTCGTTCCTGCCGCCGGCCGATACGCGCCTCGCGGTTCACCCGGCCGACATGGCGCGCCCGAGCCAGCGGCGCGCCGTGCGCCGCGTCGTCGAGCGCCTGCTGCGCCGCCTGCGTCCGGTGAGCTACCGCGAGTACCTGGCGTCGGCCTAGGTGCCTCTCGCAAGGCTTGCGCAGACGTTACCTCTCGCAAGGCCTGCCCCCTCCTTAACCCTCCCCCTCGGCGGACCGAGGGAGAGGGGACCGGAGGCGGACGCGCTTCAGCGAGTCACCCTCCCCCGTCTGCGGGGGAGGGTCGGGGAGAGGGCCGGCCTTGCGAGAGGCAACCTCACTGCCCGCGGATGCCCGACATCACCATCGCGCGCTCTTTCAGGCCGTGCGAGAGCACGCGCATCGCCTTGTCGTCGATCCCGAGCAGGCTGCGGCCCTGCGCGCACGCCTCTTCCGCGTGCGTCGGGTTCGACGGACCGATTGTCAGGCCCAGGCGCTGCGCGAGCGCGATCGAGAAGCGCACGATGTTTCGGAGCGCGCGCGGGCGCGTGCTGTCGAACTCCCCAGACGTCTCGATCGCCTCGGCGACCGGGTGCGCCAGGTGCCATTTGCGCACGATCGCCGCGCCGAACTGGCGGTGGCTCGCCTCGATGGTCGCGATCCAGACCGCCTCGGCGATCGGCTGGCGCTCTCCGGCGCGCATCATCTGCTGCTCGATCTCGATCAGCAGCGCGCCGACCACCGGTTTGCCGATGTTGTGCAGGAGCCCGGCGAGGTACGCGTAGGTGACCTCGGCCTCGCGCGCGAGCATCTCGCACAGGTTGCCCGCGATCAGTCCGGCGCCGATCGACTGGGGCCAGATCCGGCGTAGCGCCTCCTTCACGCGCGTGTGCTGCCGCCCTTCGAGCACGTCGCGCGCCGCGAACTCGATCAGCGCGTCGTGCAGCCCTTCGGTGCCGAGGCGCGCGATCGCCATGTCGAGCGTCGTCGCCGGCATCAGGCTGGGAAAGGCGGCGCTGTTCGCGAGGCGCATCACCCGCGAGCGCAGGTGCGGCACCTGCGTGATGGTCTTGGCAACCTCGGTGAAGCCCAGGTTCGAGCGCCGCAACAGCTCGAGGCAGCGCTCGGTGACATCGGGCAGCGCCGGCAGCTCGACGCGCCCGGTAGAGAAGCGCTCGAGCACCAGGTTCACCAGCTTGACCGCCTGCGCGTGCGCCGAATCCACGGCGTCGATGTCGACGGTGGCGTTGTCCTCGGACGCGCGCCCGACCGGCGCCGGGGCCGGTCCCACGCCTCGCGCCGCCGGCGCGGGCGGGGGCGGGCTCGCGGGCGGTGCCGCGCGCGAATCCGTCGGAACCGGGCGCGTGATCGAGCGGTGGCGGCCGTTGACCACGTTGACCGCCGGCCCGCGCACCGGCGCGATCTCCAGCGCCTCGCGGAACTCCTTCATGCTCGCGAAACGGTCCTTGGACTGCTTCGCGAGCGCCCGCATCACCACCGCGCTCATGCCGCCGGAGACGTGCGGGTTCACTCTCGACGGCGGCACCGGCACCTCGCTCACGTGGCAGACGATCAGGCGCCCCAGCGTGTCGCCCGTGAACGGTTGCCGCCCGGTGAGCGCTTCGTAGAGCACCACGCCCAGCGAGTAGATGTCGCTGCGCAGGTCGAGCGACGCCTCGCCGAGGCATTGCTCGGGCGACATGTACGCCGGCGTTCCGATCACCGTGCCGGTCTTGGTGTGGTGCCCCACCAGCGAGTTGCCGCCCATCAGCTTGGCGATGCCGAAGTCGAGCACCTTCACGAAGTCGGGATAGTCCGGGTGATTGCGCAGGAAGATGTTCTCCGGCTTGACGTCGCGGTGAACCATCCCTTGTTCGTGCGCTGCGCCCAGCGCCGAAGTCACCTGGCGGAAGATGCGCACGGCGGTGGCCTCGTCGAGCGTGCGCGTGCGCTGCAGCCGCGCGGCGAGCGTCTCGCCCTCGAGCAGCTCCATCACGATGCAGTAGTAGTTCGAGAACTGCCCGAAGTCCGTGATCTCGACGATGTTGGGATGGCGGATGTCGTTCACCAGCCGCGCCTCGGTGAAGAAGCGCGAGACCGACTCCTCGTCCTGGGAGATGTCCGGGTTCAGGATCTTGACCGCCGCCTTGCGCCCGATCAGCGAATGGCGCGCGAGGTAGACCTTCCCCATCCCACCTTCCCCGAGCAGGGAGGTGATCACGTAGGAGCCGACCGACTGACCGATCATCTCACTCCTCGACCCCTCGGCATTCGCCAACGCCACATTCGCTATTTCGTCAAACTTCGCGCGCAACTAAAGGTCTGTGCCCCGTCCGCCGAACGGGTGGGATGCTTGTGCTGCGGGGAGAAATGCTAGCTGCCGAGGAGGCCGCTAGCAGCGGAGATCCACTCCGGACCGCCGTGGCCCACCGTCTCGCAACCGGGGAGCTGAGCCTCCCCATGCTGCCGCGGGTGGCCAGCCAGGTGGTCGCGTTGGTCGGCAGCCCCACCACCGACGCGAATAGGCTTTCAGAGCTGATCCACCGCGACCCGGCGCTGGCCGGTCAGGTTCTGCGGATTGCGAACTCACCGGCCTACATGCCCCGCATGCCGATCGTGTCGTTGCAGCAGGCGGTGTCGCGCCTCGGTCTCAATATCGTCAGCGAGATCGCCTTCTCGGCGTCATTGCAGAGCGGCGTCTTCAAGGTCCCGGGCTACGAGCTGATGCTGAATCAGCTATGGCGCCACGCGCTGGCGTCGGGCGCATTCGCGAAAGAGATCGCGCGCGTCCGCCGCCTCAACGTCGAGAGCGCGTTCCTGTGCGGCCTCCTGCACTCGGTCGGTAAGCCGGCGTTGCTCCAGCTGGTCAACGACGTTGCCAAAAAGAGCGCGACGCGGGTCGGGCCGATCGCGCTCGTGGCGCTGCTCGAGGACTTGCACGCCGTGGTCGGCATCCGCATCGCCGAGCAGTGGGGATTGCCCAAGCCGGTCGCCGCCTCGATCGAGCACTACACGACGTACGCGCAGGCTGGTGCCTTCCGGCAGGAAGCGATGATCACGTTCCTGGCCGACCGGCTAGCGACGCACGCGCTGGAACCGGCGCGGTTCGGCGGCGACGACGGGTTCCGCGACACGGCGGCGATTGGCGACCTGAACCTGTACCCCGACGACGTCGCCGGCCTCCTCGCGCGGCGCGAACGCGTGCTGGAGCTGGTCGCCGCGATGGTCGCATGAGCTTCGACGCGGCCGCGTTCGACGTGCTGGTGCTGGGCAGCGGCCCAGCGGGACAGAAGGCCGCCGTTCAGTCGGTCAAGGCAGGCCGGCGGGTGGCGCTGGTCGAACAAGAGGCCGGCGTGGGCGGCATGTGCGTCCACCGCGGCACGATCCCCAGCAAGACGCTGCGTGAGACTGCGCTGCACCTGTCGCGCCTGCGCCGCAGCGCCGCGCTGCTCGACTTCACGATCAAACCCGACCTGGAAGTCGCGGCGCTGACCACGCGGCTCGACGAGGTGGTCAAGGCTCATGTGGCCTACATGGGCCGACAGATGGAGCGCAACGGCATCCGGGTCTTCCACGGCCGCGCGCGCTTCGTCTCCGACCGCGTCGTCGAGGTGCAGTCGGTCGACGGATCGCAGCGCCGGCTCGAGGCGGCGACGATCTTCATCGCCACCGGCTCGCGGCCGCGCACACCGCCCGAGATCGGAATCGATCACGAGAACATCCTCGACAGCGATTCGATCCTGTCGATGCTCTACCTGCCAGGGTCGCTGACCGTGCTGGGCGGCGGCGTGATCGCGTGCGAGTACGCGTCGATCTTCGCGCACCTCGGCGTGTCGGTCACGATGATCGACCGCGCCGATCGGCCGCTCAAGTTCATCGACGCCGAGCTGGTCGGCAAGTTCGTCGGCGACTTCGAGCGCAGCGGGGGACGCTTCCTCGGCGAGCGCAACATCGCGTCGGTCGAGTGGGATGGCGTTTCGAAGGTGGTGACGCGTCTCGCGACCGGAGAGGTGATCGAGAGCGACAAGATGCTGGTCGCGCTCGGCCGGTCCGCAGCCATCGAAGGCCTGGCGCTGAACGCGGCGGGGCTGAAGGCCAACGCGCGCGGGTTGCTCGACGTGGACGAGCACTGCCGGACGGCCGTGCCGCACATCTACGCGATCGGCGACGTCATCGGTCCGCCGTCACTGGCGGCGACCGCGATGGAGCAGGGGCGGCGCGCGGCGTGCCATGCGTTCGGCTTGGCGTCAGGCAGCGCGGCCGAGATGATCCCGATCGGCATCTACACCATCCCCGAGATGGCGTGCGTCGGGTTCAGCGAGGATGAGGCGCAGAAGCGCTATCCCGGCGAGCGCATCCTGGTCGGTCGCGGGCGCTTCGAGGAGATCGCGCGCGGCCAGATCTCCGGCGTGCAGGACGGCTTGCTGAAGATCGTCGCCGACTCCACGGGTCGCAAGCTGCTCGGCGTGCAGATCGTCGGCGAGGGCGCGACCGAGCTCATTCACCTCGGCCAGATGGCGCTGCTCTCCGGCACCGGCGTCGAGAGCTTCGTCGAGAACATCTTCAACTTCCCGACGCTGGCCGAAGCCTACCGCGTGGCCGCCCTCGACGTGCTCGAACGCAGCCGGTAGAGCACAGCTTCACAGCTCGGCGCGCGCGAACAGGAAGAGCACGCCGAGGATGATGAAGACGCCGCCGGCGATGCGTTTGAGCCAGATCGGTGAGATCACGCGGCTCAGCCCTTCGCCGACCAGCACCGCGATCGCCGAGGTCGCGCACAGCGCGAGCGCCGAGCCGGCGAAGACGGCCAGCTTGGATTTTCCGCCTGCGGCGAGCGACAGCGTCGCCAGTTGAGTTTTGTCGCCGATCTCGGCGACGAAGATCGAAACGAACGTCGAAACCAGCAGCTTCCAATCCATGGGGAGAATCATATCGCGTGGAGCGGAGGCCGGCTTGCCCGGCCGCAGATCATCCCCTTCGGGGACTTCGGCACGGACCGCCCACCCTGCCACCCCCGCCTTCGGCGGCCTCGTCGCGGGAGGTTCGGAACCCGTCGGGTTCCGAGAAAGATGTCCACTAGTCGTCCGTGGCGATCGATAAGACCCCGGCCCCGCGGATGGCGTCGCTTTCGAGCGCAAGCAACGCGCGGTTGGCGTCTTCGAGGGGAAAAACCTCGGTGTGCGTGCGCACCGGCAGGCGCGCGGCCTCACGCAGGAAGGCGTGGCCGTCCTCGCGCGTGTTGTTGGCAACGCTCCGGACGACGCGTTCTTCATAGAGCAGCTCGTACGGCAGTTCGGGGATGGGGCTCATGTGGATGCCGCCGAGCACGACGCTGCCGCCGCGATCGGTGACCTTGAGCGCGGCGGGGACGATCTCGCCCGCGGGGGCGAAGATGATCGCTGCGTCGAGCGGAACCGGCGGCGAGTCGACCGTGTCGCCGACCCAGGTCGCGCCGAGCTCGGTGGCCAGGGCCTGGTGTCGCGTGCGATCGCGCGTGCAGACATAGACCTCGGCGCCACGGCCGCGCGCCAGCTGCAGCGCCACGTGCCCGGCCGCGCCGAAGCCGTAAATGCCGAGGCGCGCGCCGGCCCAGTTGCCAATTCCGGTGAGGCGTAAGGCCCGGTAGCCGATGATCCCCGCGCAAAGCAGCGGCGCGGCGGCGCGATCGCCGAAGCCGTCGGGCAGCGGGTAGACGAAGTCGGCGCGCGCGGTGCACAGCTCGGCATAGCCGCCGTCGACGGTCCATCCGGTGAAGTCGGGGTCGACACACAGGTTCTCGCGCCCCGACCGGCAGAAACGGCAGCGGCCGCAAGTGCGGTGCAGCCAGGCGACGCCGACGCGCTGGCCGAGCGTCAGGCCGTGGCCGGCGCCGGGCGCGCCGAGCCCCGAGCCGAAGCCGACGACCTCGCCGACGATCTGGTGGCCGGGAATGATCGGCGAGCGGCGTGACGGGAGGTCGCCCTCGACGACGTGCAGGTCGGTGCGGCAGATACCGCAGGCGCGCACGCGCAGCAGCACTTCGTCCTGGCCGGGCACCGGCGCGGGCACATCCTCCAGTGTCAACGGCGCGCACGCGATCGGCCCGCTCTTGTGAAGCACCGCTGCGCGCATCAGTGATATCCGTGATAGGCGCGGACGAGGACGAACGCCGCGATCGAGACCGCGGCCGACCCGGCGACGAGTGCCGCGTCGAGCCCGCGCGGCAGGCGCCGCGGTCCGCGGGCGCACGCGAGGCCGATGAGCGCGCCGGAGACGACGCCTCCCACGTGCGCGACATTGTCGAGGTCGATGACGTAGCCGAGCACGAGCACGATCGCGGCGCTGATGGCCCCGGTTCGCGCGATTCCTTTTTGACCGGTGCGCCAGGCAAAGGCGGCCGCGATCCCGATGAGCCCCATCAGCGCGCCCGATGCTCCGGCCGACTGCATGGAGTTGTGTCTCGAAGCGTTGATCGCCGAGGACAGGGCATTACCGACCGTTCCGGTCAGCACATACCCGGCGCCGGCTACGCCCGATCCGATTGTACGTTCGACGCTAGCGCCGATCTGCGCCAGGACCCACAGGGTCATCGCGATGTGGATTGGATGGCGGTGGACGAACGCGGCCGTCACCCAGCGCCAATGAGACGCGTCCTGTCCGGTACCGACGATGTTGGCGCCGAAGTAGGTCATGGTCGCGTAGTCGAACCCCGCCTTCATGCCGCTGACCCGCATCATCCAGACGTAGATCGCCAGGTTGGTGACGATCAACGCCGAGGTGACCGGCACCTCGGGCAAGTGACGCAACCATTTCATGACCGCAGAGTCTAAGGGGGAAACGACCGCTCGTGGCCAGAGGGGAATTTTCTTTTTAGGAAGGCCGTTCTCATTGGTGCATGCGCGGTTGGGTCGCGCCGGCACCGACGAAATCCGTAGGGTCCGGCCGCCGGCCGAAGCTGGACGACGCTTGACACCAAACGGCGCCAGGTACAAAGGAACCAGGTACAAAGGAACAACGATGACGACTGAACCCAGTCCACGACGATTGACCCGGATCTGGACCTCGAACTGGGGGCGCTGCACGGCGCTGGCCCTGGCGGTTGGCGTGGGAGCGGGTGGCGTCGCCACCACGCGCTTTGCCTCGGCCGCCGGCGCGGCCGCGGTGACGCCCAAGACCGAGACGCCCAACGAAGCGAAGGTCCTCTCGCACGCCTTCTCATCGGTGGCCAAGGCGCTGGGGCCGTCGGTCGTGCGCATCGAAGTCGAGGTCGGCGCGCCCGCCACCGCGGAGCGCATGCACGGGCACGGATTTCCGGCGCCAGGGCAGGGGGGCGGCGATGACGACGAAAACGTCCCGCCGTTCTTCCGGCGTTTCTTCGAGTTCGGCCCGGGCGAAGGTTTCGGCGGCGGCCCGTCGCCGGGTCCCAGCCACGGCGTGGGTTCGGGGTTCATCCTCGACACGAGCGGCAACATCGTCACCAACCGCCACGTGATCCAGGGGGCGACGAAGGTCACGGTCACGTTGAATGATGGTAAGGAGTACCCCGCCAAGGTCATCGGCAAGGATGCGCAGACCGACGTTGCGGTGGTGCGGCTCGAGAAACCGCCCGCCAACCTGACGGCGGCGCGCCTCGGTGACTCCGACAAGTTGGAGGTGGGTGAGTGGGTGGTCGCGGTCGGCAGCCCGCTCGGCCTGGAGCAGACGGTGACCGCCGGCATCGTGAGCGGCAAGGGCCGGCCCGGTCGTCACGTGCAGATGTCCGGGAAGCGCGTGCGCGGTTACATCCAGACCGACGCGAAGATCAATCCCGGCAACTCGGGTGGACCGCTGGTCAACCTCGACGGCGAGGTCGTGGGTGTGAACACGCTGATCCAGGTGGGCGCCGGCGGCAGCTATGGGTTCGCCATTCCGGTCAACGAAGTGCGGCGCGTTGCCCAGGTTCTGCTCAAGGAAGGCCGCGTCCGCTATCCCTACCTCGGGATCATGCTGACCGACGTGAAGGATCTCGACGACGCCCAGAAGGCCAAGCTGGGAAAGAACCTGCCCGCGAGCGGAGCGGTGGTCGCCGAGTTGACTCCGGGCGCGCCTGCGGGCAAGGCCGGCGTCCGGCCGGGCGACGTCATCACCGGCATCAACAATCAGAAGGTCAATAGCTCGTCGGACGTCGTCGACTACGTGTCGTCACAGAACATCGGATCCAACGTGAGCTTGCGCTACGACCGCGACGGCAAGTCGGGCACGCTCGCGGTGACGCTGGGTGAGCTACCCGATGAGGATGCGCGGCAGCCTGAGTCGCCGGGCAAGATCGGTATGGCGCTTCAGACGTTGTCGCCCGACGTGGCCGATTCGCTCGGGATGGATCGCAGCACCAAGGGCGCGGTCATCACCGACGTGCTCGCGGGCAGCACGGCCGAGCGCGCCGGCCTGAAGCCGGGTGACGTCATCGTCGAGGTCGACCGCCGCAACGTCAGCAGCGCCGACGAGGCGATCCAGGCTCTACGCACGCCACAGAAGAATGGACACCTCCTCAGGGTGCGTGGCGCTTCGGGGACTCGCTTCGTCACCGTAAAGTAGCGCCGCCCGCCCGGCCAATATCCCGGCGTTGCGGCCGGGTCTTTTGCCTCGCGTTCCCGTGGTTAGCTTGGGGACGCGAGGTTCTGGATGGGTGGTCGAACGTGCATCTCGGCCGCAACGGCGATCGCGCTATCGCTCGTGGTGGGACAGGGTAGGGCGCGCGCGGAGAGCCCGCTGGAGGTCGCCGCCCGGGCGGCCGCGCCCGCGGTGGTCGGGATCGAGATCGTGCGCGAGGGGCAACCGACCTCGACCGCGTCGGGTGTTTCCATCGACACGTTGGGCGACGTGGTCACCGGCGCCGACGCCGTAGCTGACGCGCGCGCGCTGCGGGTGGTGCTGTCGGACGCGCGGGCATTGCCGGCGCGCCTTCTCGGCGCCGACCCGCACAGCGGCGTCGCCGTGGTGAAGCTCGAGCGCCCGCCGCACAATCTAGCGGTCGCGCGCTTCGCCGACTCGGATCTGGTCGAGGTGGGCGAGCCGATGCTGGCGATCGCCCGCCGCGCCGATGGCGCGCCATCGATCGGCCGCGGTCTGGTGAACCGCCGGCAGCGCGAGCCGCGCGCGACGCCGCTCTCCGCGGCGATGGGCGGGCGCGAATCGTTTTCCACCGACCTGCCGCTCGACGCGGAAAATTCGGGCCGCGCGCTGGTGAACCTGGACGGCGAGGTCGTGGCGCTCGCGGTCGGGGCGCAGGAGCTACCGATCAATCGCGTGCGGCGCGTCGCCCAGATGATTCTGGTACGGGGGGAAGCGCGCTACCCATTCCTCGGCGTGTTGCTGGTCGACGAAGCGGGGAGCGAAGGCGCGGTCGTGAGCCGGGTCGTCGCTGGTGCGCCCGCGGCGCGCGCCGGCCTGCGCCCCGGGGACGTGATCACGGCGGTCGACAACCTGGAGACCCACGCCGCGGATGAGGTGCTCGCGCGTGTCTCGGACCACGACGTCGGCGAGCGCGTCACCATCGGATTCGAGCGCGGCGGCGAGCCGCGCTCGGTTCAGGTTGGTCTGGATGCGCTGCCGCCGCCGTCGTCGCCGCCGACTTGGGCCACGCCTTGGTCGCCGCGCGTGAGGACCAGCTGGGTGATCTCCGCGGGCGCGCCCAGTCGCATCGGCGGGCCCCAGTAGCCGGTGCCCCGGCTCACATAGACCTGCGCGCCCTCGTGCCGGTGCAGCCCGGCGACGAACGGCTGCTGCAGCCGCACGAGATAGCTGAACGGCCAGATCTGGCCGCCGTGGGTGTGGCCGGATATCTGGAGCCCGACGCCGTGGCTCGCGGCCGCGAACACCGACTTCGGCTGATGCGCCAGCAGCACGACCTCGCGCGCCGGATCCAGCGCCGCCAGCGCCTTGTCCAGGTCCTCGCCGTGACCCGGCTCGCCGGAGCGTGCGCCCGAACGATCGTCGACTCCGGCCAGCTCGAAGCTGTCGGCGCCGTCGCCGATCGAGACGCGCTCATTGCGCAAACAGCGAATGCCGAGCCGCGTGAGCTCGGCGATCCAGGGAGTGGCGTGCGAGAAGTACTCGTGGTTGCCGGTCACGAAGTAGACGCCGTGGCGCGCGCGCAGTTGGGCCAGCGGCGCGACGGAATCGCGGAGCTCCTCGACGGTTCCGTCGACCAGATCGCCGGTAATGGCGATCAAGTCGGGATTGAGGGCGTTTGTGCGTGCGACGATGGTTTCGATGAATGCGCGTCCAATGGTGGGTCCAACGTGGATGTCGGTGAGCTGAACCAAGGTGAATCCGTTCATCGCGCTGGGCAAACGCGCGAGCGTCACCGGGACGCGCTTGACGGCCACCGGTCCGAGCGCCGAGCGCAGCGCCACCGCGGTCAGCGTCCCCGCGGCGGCCGTGACGGCGCCGGCGATGGTTCGCGCAACCAGCGTACGCCGCTGGAGATCGATCGGCGCCGGGTGCGCGCGCAGCTTGTGTGCGATCCAGACGAACAGACGCGCGACGTCCGTTCCCAGCAGCAGGAAGAAGAGGAGCATCGCCACCCCGAGCCAGGTGTAGAACGGCCAGCCGAGGACACGCGCGGCGCCCGGCCAACGCCGGATCACGAGCCGCATCAATGGCAACCCGGTGGCGAGCACGATGAGGCCTGACAGCAGCAACGCGGCCCAGGGCTGAGGCACGCGCGTATCTCGGATCAGGCGCGCCCAAACGTAGTAGTGCAGGCCTCCGAGAACCAGGATGACCACGGCAAAGAAAAGGGCGAAGGTCATTGCGCGGCCCAGCGTCGTGGGTTCGGGCTCATCTCCACTGTCTGCGTCCATTGTGAATCGCGCGGGTGGAGCTCGGCGGGAGGGTTTGGGAACGCTTTGAGCCTTCCCATTGTGCGGGAGGGCTTGGGAAACCCTCTTGGGTTCCCATTATGATCCACGCGTAACGTCCGGGCTCGGTTGATTGTTCGTTAACAGTCATCGCGTGCGAGTCGACCGTTGATATTCGCTCGTTTGACGTTTGCAACACCGGATGTTTGAGAGTAGTCTGCGCGCCGTCAAGAAACACCAGGAGATTCAGTAATGGCGCGAGCTTCTACGTCTGCTTCCGATCCCTCCTCTCAGATCCGGCATATCGTCGGTGATTTCGTTGGTCAACTCTCGACGCTGATCGAGCAGGACGCGGTGGCGCGAGCGCGCGATGCGATCATGTCGGCGTTCTCAGGAAGCGAGGCGCCCAACCTCACGCCGAACGGCAAGCGGCGCGGTCGACCCCCGGGCTCGGGCCGCGGCGTGGTCCTGCAGCTGGCCGGTGTCGTGGGGAAGAAGAAGATGCGGCGGAAGGCTCCGATCCAGCTGTGCCCGGTCCCTGGGTGCACGAATCGCGCGGCGCCGGTATTCGGGATGGTTTGCGCCAAGCACCAGGATCTCCCCAAGGCGGAGATTCGAAAGTTCCGCGAAGCACGCCGAGCGAAGCGAGACAAGGCCAAGGGCGCCGCACCCGGAACGAGGACGAAGGCGCGCCGCAAGCCGGCGAAGCGCAAAGCGCGGGTCGTTCGCGCTGCGGCGGCCAAGCCGGCTGCCAGCGCGTAGGGACCGGCAAGAAGACCGCCGTATCGCTCGGAGCCGCTTCGTAGAATAGGAGCGGGGGTGGGGGACGTCGTACTCGGGCGAGGACGGCGACGAGGACGAGGACGGGGCGCCCGGCAGGGGTGGGAGTGGCCTCGGGGCGGAGGCTGACTGCGGGCGGGGTTTGACTCGCGCAGTGTGCCAGGGCGGTACGACGGGGCTGCCGTTTCACGCCGACTGTGGCGCCTGCGCCACGGGGGCTGGTCCCGAGGGCCTCGCCGACCCCTAAATGCCGTCGAAACAGGCATATTGAATTGGCATCAGCGTTGCGTTCCACACCCTCCCGTAAAGGAGGCCCGGAATGTCCATCGCTAACGTGCCGCTTGACTTCAACGGACTTGGCAAGCCCCGCAAGACCGTCGCCCCGGTTGCAACAGAGCTGTCCGCGCTCTCGAGTTGCCCCGCCTTCGCCGGCGCCGATCAGGTCACCCTCCAGGCTTTGGGCCAGGCGTGCTCGGTGCGCCAGGTCGCGCGCGGTGCGACGCTGGTTGCCGAAGGCAGCGTCATCGACCAAGCGTTCTTGGTTCTTCGGGGTCGCGTCCGCGCCGTCCGTCGGGGCGAGAGCGGCCGTGAGATCACCCTAGAGGTCTTCCGCCCCGGCGATCTGATCGGCGACGCGCTGCTCGCGCCGGATCAGCCGCTGACCAACGAGTGGGAAGCGGTCGAGCCAACCGCCGTGCTGGTGATTCCGCGTGAAGCGATCTTTACCAACCTGCGTGCGCTGCCGGAGCTGCCGATGACGCTGGGCCGCATGCTCGTCGCCCGCCTCAACCGGTCCAAGGACATGGCGGTCGCGCTGGCGCTGTCCGACGTCGAGGACCGCGTCATCGGGGCGCTGCGGCTGCTGGGCCGGCAGGAAGGCGAGGGACAGGAGGTGCCGGAGGGCCTGCTCATCCGCCACCGCCCGACGCAGCAGGAGCTGGCGAACCGCATCGGTGCCTGTCGCGAAACGGTGTCGCGCATCGTTTCCGACCTGACCCGCCGGGGGCTGGTGACGCCGCAAGGTCGGTCGCTGTTGCTGAGCAAACGCCTGGTCAGCGGCGAGGGCTGAGCTGTCGTCGACATGGGGACCTAGAAGGGTTCCCATACCCCGCCAATGACAATGGGAGCCCTCGCAGGGTTCCCACTCCCTGCCGCCGGCGGATTGGACGCCGGCCGACAAGATCCGCTGCCTCCAATTTCGGGCCGGTTCCGGTCGACGATGTCGGCCGCGAGCCGGCTCGTGTATTGTCGAGATAGCGCGTCGGGAGAAATTGACGATCCGCACGACGCGGATGAAACTAGAGCAGTTTTGGCCAGCAGTCCCAGACGTAGTGGCGGAGCGACCGCGCACGCTCCCTTGGCCGAAGTCGACATCCGTACGTCGATCCGCCCCACGGTGGCTGAGATCGACCTGACGGCGATCACCGACAACTTCGCGCGGCTACGCCAGACCGTCGGCGACGAGGTCGCGATCTGGGGCGTGGTCAAGGCGGACGCCTACGGCCACGGCGCGGTCGCGGTTGCGCGCGCTCTCGAGCCGTCGAGCAACGCGCTGGCCGTCTCGCTGGTCGAAGAAGGTCTCGAGCTACGCGCGGCCGGAATCCGGTCACCGATCATCGTGCTCGGCGCGTTCTACAACCAGCATCAGGACGACGTTCTCCACGAAGGGCTCACCCCCGTCATCTATGAAACCGGCGACCTGGACCGATTCGCAACCTCCGCCGCTCGCCTCGGCCGGCGGGTCGCTGTTCACCTCAAGGTCGATACCGGGATGAGTCGCCTGGGATTCTCGGTTGGCGAGCTCGCGTCGGCGATCGATCACGCGCGCACGCTGCCGTCGATCGAGATCGCAGGCCTCGCGACCCACTTCGCCTCGGCCGACGGGTCCGACCCCCAGGTCACGATCGAATCGCTCGGACGCTTCCTCGCCTGTGTCGACCTCGCGCGCGGACGCGGTCTCGCAGGGCTCATGCTCCACGCCGCGAACAGCGCCGCCGCCGTGCGCTTTCCCCAGGCGCGGCTCGATGCCGTTCGCCCGGGGCTGGCGCTCTACGGGGCGCTGCCGTCGGCCGACGTCGCGCTGCCGGGGATCCGCCCGGCGCTCAGCCTTGGCACCCGGATCATGGCTCTGCACGACATCACGCCGTCGACGCCGGTCAGCTACGGTGGACTGTGGCGCGCGTCGCGCCCGTCGCGTATCGCGACTCTCCCCATCGGGTACGCTGACGGCTATCCTCGACACGTGCAAGGAGCGATGACGCTGATCCGTGGCCGGCGCGCGCCGGTGGTGGGCGCGGTTTGCATGGATATGTTGATGGTCGACGTGACTGACATTCCGAACGTTGGGGTCGGCGATCGGGTGACCTTGATCGGTCGCGATGGCGCCGATCAGATCACCGTGGACGACGTGGCCGCCTGGGCGGGCACCATCAGCTACGAGATCCTGTGCGGCATCTCGAAGCGCGTGCCGCGCATCTATACCGGCGGGCGGCGCGATCCGGGCGGCGCGGGCACGGCGGCTCCATGAGCGAAGTCTCTGCCGAGGCTCCCGCACAGGAGACCGCCACCGCCGACGACCGCGTCACGCTCAAGGGAGCGCTCGACACGGTGCTGGCGCCGGCGCAGATCTTCTTCGGCTACTTCGGCGAGCACTCGATGCTGCTGTTCCAGTCGTTCATGTGGCTCTTCCGCCGGCCCTTCCGCCTGCGGCTTTTTCTCGAACAGATGCAGTTCGTCGGCGTCGGGTCGCTGCCGATCATCATGCTGGTCGGCTTGTTCTCGGGCGCGGTCGCGGCGCAGCAGGCGATCAACGCGCTGGCGATCTTCAACCAGGAGCGGTTCGTCGGCGCCACGGTGGGCCTGTCGCTGGCGCAGGAGCTGGCGCCTGTGTTCACCGCCCTCATGATCACGGCGCGCGCCGGGTCCGGCATGGCGACCGAGCTCGGCTCGATGCGCATCACCGAGCAGATCGACGCGCTCAATACCTTCGCGGTCAATCCGGTTCAGTACCTGATCACGCCGCGGATCGTGGCGACCATCATCATGATGCCGGTCATGACCATGGTGTTCAACATCGTGGGCCTCGGCGGCGCGTACTTCTATTCCATCGTCATCAAGCAGATCGATCTCGGCGAGTTCATCGAGTACTTCACCTTCTGGACCGATCCGAAGGATTACATCATCGGCGGCACCAAGGCAGCGGTGTTTGGAATCGCGCTGTCGCTGGCGTCGTGCTTCCAGGGCTTCAACGCGCGCGGGGGCGCCAAGGAGGTCGGCCTCGCGACGACGCGGGCGGTGGTCTCCGGCTCGGTGTCCGTGCTGGTGCTCGACTTCTTCCTGATCGACATCTTCCATATGCTCTGGCCGTACAAGTCATGAGACCTGCCAAGCCGGCCGCCGCGCCCGAGCCGACCGACCCGACGGCCAAGGACCCGACCTGGCAGATCCGCGTGCGCAATCTGAACAAGACCTTCGGGCCGCAGCACGTGCTCAAGGGGGTCGACCTCGATATCGAACGCGGAAAGACCAACATCATCATCGGGGGCTCGGGGCAGGGGAAGTCGGTGCTGATGAAGCACCTCATGGGCCTGCTCAAGCCGGACGAGGGCCACATCTACGTCGACGGCGTCGATCTCGTGCCGATGAACGACGTCGAACTGGGGCGCATCCGGCGCAAGTTCGGCATGGTCTTTCAGTACGCAGCGCTGTTCGACTCGATGAACGTCGTCGAGAACATCGCGTTCCCGCTGCTGGAGAGGTACAGTCTCTCGCGCGAAGAGGTGATGGAACGGGTGAGAGACTTGCTGAAACGGCTCGACCTCGCCGACGTGCCGGGGCTCGAGCAGAAGTTTCCCGCCGAGCTGTCGGGCGGCCAGCGCAAGCGCGTGGGGCTCGCGCGCGCTCTCATCGACCGGCCGGAGATCCTGCTCTACGACGAGCCGACCACCGGTCTCGACCCGATCGCGACCAAGAACGTCGACGAGATGATCCGCCGCACCGCCGATCAGTTCAACGTGACCTCGGTCGTGATCTCGCACGACATGGCGTCAACGTTCCGGATCGGCGACCGCATCTCGATGCTCTACGCCGGCAAGATCCTGGTCACCGGCACGCGTGACGAGGTGCTGGCGTCGCAGGAACCGGCGCTGCGCGAGTTCGTCGAGACGTCGGGCGCGGTGGCCATGGGCCCGGTGAATCAGCCGAGGCCCTCTCCGTGAGGCGCAGCTGGGCGGCGGTCACCGTCGGCGTGCTGGTCTTGGTCGTCTCGGGTCTCAGCTATTTCCTGATTCGCTCGGTCAGCGAGGGCGTCAAGGGGAAGCAGGGGATCGTCGTCTGGGGGCTGTTCAAGGATGCGTCGGGCCTGTTCGAGAAGTCGCGCGTGCAGACCGCGGGCATCTCGGTCGGTCAGATCGACAAGCGCGAGCTCGACAGCCAGACCGCGCAGGCGAAGGTCACCATCCACATGCAGCCAGGGATCGTTCTCTGGTCAAACGCCGTCGTGTCGAAGAAGTCGGCGTCGCTGCTCGGCGAGTTCTATCTCGAGATCGATCCGGGCACGCCAGTCAGATTGTTGCCGAGCGGCGAAAAGGAGCAGCAGCACCAGCTCAAGGACGGCGACCAGATCATGAACGTGCGCGAGCCGACGGGGATGGGCGACCTCATGGCCGACGTCGGCACGATCTTGCCGATCCTGAAAGACATCCTGCTGGACGTTCACCGGCTGACCTCCGGCACGATCACCGACATCGCAACCAACGTCGACAAGCTGATCGAGACCAACTCGATCACGCTCGAGCGCTTGCTCAACCGTGTCGATCACATCGCGGCGAATGTCGAAAATGTGACCTCGTCGGAGGCGGGCGACGCCAAGGTGGCGATCAAGAACGTTCGAGAGATCACGGAGTCGATCAAGACGCTGGTCGGATCGAGCGACAGCGAGGTCAAGTCGACCGGCACGGCCGTGCGCGGCTCGCTGGCCAAGCTGCAGACGACGGTCGACAACCTCGACAGGACTCTGCACAACATGGAGAGCATCACCTCACGCCTGGACAAGGGGCAGGGGACGGCGGGGCGGCTGCTCACCGACGACACCATCGCCAACAACGTCGAGGAGATCACCGAGGACGCCGGCACCTTCGTCCGCGGGATCACCAAGCTGCAGACCGTCGTGGGTTTGCGCGCCGAGTACAACTTCCTCTCGCATACGCTCAAGGACTATCTCTCGGTCCAGCTGGTGCCGCGGCCCGACAAGTTCTACCTCATCGAGCTCGTCGAGGACCCGCGGGGGTTCCGCGAGGAGACCAGCCAGGTCACCAGCAGCTCGAACAGCCCGGGCCTGGTCAAGTCGACCACGGTCACCACGTCGCAGAAGCTGCGCTTCTCGCTGATGCTGGGCAAGCGCATCGGCCCGGTCGCCGGCCGCTTCGGTATCAAGGAGTCGACCGGCGGCTTCGGCTTCGACCTCTTTCTGCTGGACGATCACCTGAGCCTGTCGATCGACGTCTTCGATACGCTCAGCAACCAGTACCCGCGCGTCAAGCCAACGCTGCTGTGGTCGATCTGGAAGCGCAACCTGTTCCTGGTTGGCGGCGCCGACGACGTCCTCAACATCAATCGCGCCACCGCGGGCGCCGGCGGCGGTATCGATTGGTTCCTCGGCGGCCAGCTGGTCTTCAACGACGAGGATCTGAAGTCGCTGTTGCTCTTCGGCGGCAGCGCCGCGTCGGGCGCCGCCAAGTAGCCGTCGCCCGGAGCTTGCCAGTTGCCGGCCCGTCGTGACTTTCCGATCGGGATTTGGCCTCGAATCTCGTAACTACGCGGAGTGCTTGACTCCGCAAGCCTCCCCCCTATAGTTTCACCCTCCCAAAGGCGCCCCCGGCGGGCGTTCTCAGACAAATGCTCTTTAAAATCAAGGACATCGGCGACGACGGTCTGGAGGTCGATCTGCCCGTGACGACCGCTTGGTTGGCAGAGCAGTGTCCGGATCTGGGGGCGAAGCCCGGCCCGGGCGGCGTGCTGATGCACGGCGTCCTGGAGAAGAGCGGCGACGACGTGTTGTTGCGCGGCGAGCTGCGCGGCGTGCTCGAGACGACGTGTTCCCGCTGCCTGGAGCCCGCGCGCGTCGACCTCGATATCCCGCTCACGATCAGCTTCGTCGAGAAGGGCGCGGACGGCGACGCCGACGAAGATGACGACGACGACGGAGACGTGGTCTATTTTGATGGGAGCGAGATCGATCTTGGCGCCGAGCTGCGCGACGAGATCCTTCTGGCCATGCCGATCAACCCGTTTTGCCAGGAGGGTTGCCAGGGGTTGTGCTCCGTTTGCGGCGGCAACCGAAATCAATCTCCTTGCGATTGCGAGGAACGCCAGCGCGAGGTGACCTCGAAGCTGAGCGCGCTCGGCAAAATCAAGCTTTAGCATCCGAACCCAGACCAGCAGCGAAACCAAAAAGAGGGATCAATGGCCGTTCCGAAGAGAAGACAGTCCAAATCGCGCTCCGCCATCCGCCGCGCGCAGGTGATGAAGCAACCGGTGCCGCACTTCGTACCTTGTCCGCGTTGCGGCGAGCCCAAGCTCACCCACCGGATGTGCGCTGGCTGCGGCTACTATCGGGACCGCCTGGTCATCGAGCGGAAGGAAGAGGAGCAGCCCTAACTTTGGCGCCAATCGCCATTGACGCGATGGGAGCGGACGGCGCGCCTCGCGTCGAGGTCGAGGGGATCGTCTCGGCCGTCCGCGAAAAAGGGATCGACGTGATCGTCGTCGGCGACGAGCCGCGTGTGCGCGCGGAGCTCGAGCGCATCGGTGCGTCCGGCGAAAAGATCCCGATCCTGCACGCGCCCGAAGTCATCACGATGCACGACGCGCCGTCGATGGCGGTGAAACAGAAAAAGAAGTCGTCCATGCGCATGTGCTTCGACCTGTGCAAGTCGGGCGAGGCCGACGCCGTGGTGTCGGCGGGCAACTCGGGCGCGATGATGGCGTGTGGGCTGTTCGTGCTCGGGCGTTTGCCCGGCGTGGAGCGTCCCGCGATCGTCACGACCTTTCCGACCAAGGCCGGCGAATGCGCGTTGCTCGACATGGGCGCCAATGTCGATCCCAAGCCGACGGTCCTGGCTCAGTTCGCGGTGCTCGGCTCGGTCTACGCGCGCCTCCTGCACGGCAAGGTGCGGCCCAAGGTCGGGCTGCTCTCCAACGGATCAGAAGAGCACAAGGGCACGCCTCTCACGCGCGACGCGCACCAGTTGCTGGCGCGCACGGCGCGCGGCACGGCTGCGTTCGAATACCTCGGCTACGTCGAGGGTCGCGACATCTTCCGCGGCGAAGTCGACGTCGTGGTCACCGACGGTTTCACCGGCAACGTGGTCTTGAAGTGCGTCGAGGGCGCCGCCGAGGTCATGCTCGACATGGTCAAGGACGAGGTCCAGCGCAGTGGCCTCCTGGCCAAGATCGGCGCCGCGCTGATGAGGACGGCCCTGCGGCGGCTCAAGCGGCGCATCGACTACGCGGAGCACGGCGGCGCGCCGCTGCTGGGCGTCGAGGGCGTGGCCCTGATTTGCCACGGCGGCTCGAACGCCAAGGCGATCAAGAACGCGATCTTGGTCGCGCACCGGTTCGCGCAGATCGGGCTCGACAAGGAGCTGACCTCGGCCATCGCGCAGCACGCCTTTCTCTGGGAGCCGGTGCTGGGTGCGCCGCCGGCGCCCGCCACAGCGGGGGGTGCGTCGTGATCGGCTGCCGCATCGTCGGCACGGGGCGCGGCGTCCCGACGCGTGTGGTCACCAACGACGAGCTCAGCAAGACCGTCGACACCTCCGATTCCTGGATCGTCGAGCGCACGGGCATCCGCGAGCGCCACATCCTGGAGCCGGCGCTGGCGTCGAGTGATCTCGCGACCGAGGCCGGTCGCAACGCCTGCCGCGCGGCCGGCGTCGATCCTGGGACCGTCGACTGCATCATCGTCGGCACGGTCACCCCCGACTGTCCGTTCCCGTCGACGGCGACGTTCGTGCAGCGCAAGCTGGGCGCCGCGGCCGGCGGCTGCGCGTTCGATCTCTCGGCGGCTTGCGCCGGATTCATCTACGGCCTGTCGATCGGCGACGCATTCATCCGGCGCGGCCAGTTCAAGCGCGTGCTGGTGATCGGGGTCGAGGTGCTCTCGCGCATCATCGACTGGACCGACCGCAGCACCTGCGTGCTGTTCGGCGACGGCGCCGGCGCGGTGCTGCTGGTGCCCGACGACGCGCCCGGGCGCGGGATCCTGTCGACCCACCTTTACGCCGACGGCAACTATACCGACGTCCTCTATCAGCCGGCCGGCGGTAGCCGCGAGCCGCCATCGCTGGCGACTGTGGCGGAAAAACGACACTTCGTGAAGATGAACGGGCGCGAGGTTTACAAGCAGGCCGTGCGCAACATGGCGGCGGCATCGAAGGCGGCGCTGGACGCCAACGGGCTCACCGCCGCAGACGTGAGCTGGGTGATCGCGCACCAGGCCAACATTCGCATCATCGAGGGTGTGTCCGAGCGCGTCGGCATCGGCATGGACCGCTTCTATATCAACGTCGACCGCTACGGGAACACCTCGTCGGCCTCGGTACCGACCGCGCTGGATGAGGCCATCGAGATGAAGAAGGTCAAAGAAGGCGATCTGCTGGTCTTTTCGGCGCTGGGCGGCGGGCTCGCCTGGGCGTCAGCGGCGGTGCGCTGGTGAGCCGCGACGGCAGCCGAGAAGACGGTGCCACCACCCGCGCCTATCTTTTCCCCGGCCAGGGTTCGCAGCAGGTCGGCATGGGCAAGGCGCTCTGCGATGCGTTCCCTGTGGCGCGCGCGGTCTTCGATGAGGCCGACGCGACGCTCGGGTTCTCGTTGTCTCGCCTGTGCTTCGAGGGGCCCGAGTCAGAGCTCATGCTCACCGCCAACGCGCAGCCGGCGATCCTGACCACCAGCATCGCGGCGCTCCGGGTTCTCGAGAGCGAGAGCGATCTTCGCGCGCGAGTGGTGGCCGGGCACTCGCTGGGCGAGTACTCGGCGCTGGTCGCGGCAGGCTCGTTGCGCCTCGGCGACGCGGTCCGCGTCGTCAACCTGCGCGGCAAGTTCATGCAGGAGGCCGTCGCGCCGGGCGTGGGCGCCATGGCGGCGATCCTCGGGCTCTCGCGCGCCGACGTCCAGGCGGCGTGCGCAGAAGCAACCATCGGCGACGGCGAGATCGTCACCCCCGCCAACTTCAACGGTGCGGGCCAGGTCGTGATCGCCGGACACAAGGCGGCGGTCGATCGAGCGTGCGTGGCCGCGAAGTCGCGCGGCGCCAAGCGGGCGATGCCGCTCTCGGTGAGCGCGCCGTTCCATTGCGCGCTCATGCAGCCGGCTGCCGATCGCCTCGCGGTCGCGCTGGCGGGCGTGTCGTTCGCGCCGCTCGCGCTGCCGGTCGTGACCAACGTCGAGGCGGCGAAGAATCAGGACGCGTCGCGCGTGCGCGAGCTGCTGACGCGGCAGGTGACCGCTCCCGTGCGCTGGGAAGAGTCGGTCGAGGCGATCGCGGCGATGGGCGTCACCGAGGCGATCGAGATCGGCGCGGGCCGCGTGCTCGCGGGTCTGGTCAAGCGGATCGCGCCGTCGATCCAGATGTACGGCGCGTCGGATCCGACGTCGATCGCCGAGTTGGTCAGCGCTCCGGCGTCGACGGCGCCGGCCATCGAGGTGCGCCATGGGTGAGCTCGACGGACGGATCGCGGTGGTCACCGGCGCGTCGCGCGGCATCGGGCGCGCGATCGCGGTCGCCCTGGGGCGCAACGGCGCGCGGGTGGTCGTGAACTACACCGCCAACGAAGGCGCGGCCGGCGAGGCGGTCGAGGCCGTGCGCGCCGCGGGCGGCAACGCGATCGCGAAGCGGTTCGACGTCGCCGACGCCGCCGCGGTCGACGCCGCGTTCAAGGAGATCGTCGCCGCCGAGGGCGGCCTGCACATCCTGGTCAACAACGCCGGGATCGCCGTGAACGCCCTGATGCTGGGCGCCAAGGACGCCGACTGGAAACGGTCGATCGACGTCAACCTCAATGGCACGTTTCATTGTGTGCGCGCGGCGCTGCGCTCGTTGATGAAGGCCAAGGATGCCGGGCGCATCATCAACATCACGTCGATCACCGGCGAGGTCGGCTCGGCGGGGCAGGGCGCCTACGTCGCCGCCAAGGCGGGCGTCATCGGCCTCACCAAGACGCTGGCGCGCGAGTACGCGTCGCGCGGCATCACAGCCAACGCCGTATCGCCGGGCTACATCGATACCGACATGACCGCGACCGAGCTCCCCGAGGAGCGGCGCGGCGAATTGCTCAAGTCGATTCCGCTCGGTCGCGTGGGAAAACCCGAGGACGTGGCCGCTGCTGTCGCGTTTCTCGCGAGCCCTTCGGCCGCTTACGTGACAGGACAAGTCTTGCGCGTAAACGGGGGACTTTTCATGTAAGGTACGCCGCCTAGCGGCGGCCCCAGCCGTTGAATTGCAGCACCCGCTGCGTGTGAGAGAGGACCAAAGAAATGGCCGATAACGTCGAAGAACGGGTACGAAAGATCATCACCGAGCAACTCGAGGTCGCGCCGGACAAGGTGAAGCCCGAGGCGTCCTTTGCGGACGATCTCAAGGCCGACTCGCTGGCCGTCGTCGAGCTGGTGCTGGCGCTCGAAGAGGCGTTCAAGCTCGAGATCCCGGACGAGGACACCGAGAAGATCAAGACCGTGGGCGACGCGATCAACTACATCAAGTCGCACGCCAAGTGATTCGGCGTCAGATTGCGACGACGCACGGCCCCTGCCGCGCGCGTCCGACCCATCAGATGAGCAAACGATGAGCAGAAGAGTCGTCGTCACCGGAATCGGTCTGGTCACGCCCCTGGCGATTGGCACCGAAGAGACCTGGCAGGCGGTCCTCGCGGGCAAATCGGGCATCGCGCCGATCACCCACTTCGACCACACCGCCTTCGCGACCCACTTCGCTGGCGAGGTGAAAGGTTTCGATCCGACGCGGTGGGTCTCCTCGCGCGAAGCGAAGACGATCGATCCCTTCATTCTGTACGCGCTCGCGGGCGCTGCGCTGGCGGTGCAGGACTCCGGTCTGGAGATCAAAGGCGAGTTCGCCGAGCGCGTCGGCTGCTTCGTCGGCGCCGGCCTCGGCGGCGTGACGACGATCGAGAGCGCGTGCCGCACGCTGGCCGAGAAGGGCCCGCGCTACGGTATCTCGCCCTTCTTCGTTCCCATGATCATCGTCAACCTGGCGCCGGGGCAGATCTCGATCCGGCACGGTGCCAAGGGGCCGAATCTGAGTCAGGTGTCCGCCTGCTCGACCGGCGCGCACGCGATCGGCGACGCGTTCCGCGTCATCCAGCGCGGCGATGCGGACGCCATGATCTGCGGCGGCACGGAGGCGACAGTGACGCCGCTCGGCGTTGGCGGCTTCAACAGCATGCGCGCGCTGTCGACTCGCAACGACGATCCTCAGAGGGCATCGCGGCCGTTCGACCGCGATCGCGACGGATTCGTGATCGCCGAGGGTTCTGGCATCCTGGTGATCGAGGAACTGGAGCACGCCAAGGCCCGCGGCGCGAAGATTTACGCCGAGATCAACGGTTACGCGGCCAACGCCGATGCGCACCACATCACCGCGCCGGCGCCGGAGGGCGAGGGTGCACAGCGCTGCATGAAGCTGGCGCTCAAGGATGCGGGGCTCACGCCGTCGCAGATCGGGTACATCAACGCTCACGGCACGTCGACGAAGATGAACGACGCCAACGAGTCCCTGGCGATAAAGAAGGTCTTCGGCGACGCGGCCCGCAAGGTGATGGTCAGCTCGACCAAGTCGATGACCGGGCACATGCTCGGCGCCGCCGGGGGTGTCGAGACGGCGTTCTGCGCTTTGGCGCTTTCGCGCGGGGTGATCCCGCCGACGATCAATTACACGACACCCGATCCGGAGTGCGACCTCGACTACGTGCCGAACACGGCGCGTGAGGCGCGGGTCGACCACGTGATCACCAACAGCTTCGGCTTCGGCGGCACCAATGCCTGCCTGGTGCTGAGCCGCCACAGTTGATCCGATAGGAGACGCCGCATGAAGTACCGGCCGTTGGGAAAGTCGGGCGCGCGTGTCTCCGAGATCTGCCTCGGGGCGATGACCTTCGGCGAGGCCGACGAGAAGTCGTTCATGCACAAGGTCGGTGCCACCGAGGAGGTGTCCCACGCCATCATGAGCCGCGCGCTCGACGCGGGCGTGAACTTCTGGGACACCGCCAACGTCTACGGCCAGGACGGCCTCAGCGAGCGCGTGATCGGCGCGTGGTTCGCGAAGAACGGTCACCGCGACGACGTCGTGCTCGCGACCAAGGTCCGCTTCGGCATGGGGCCAGGGCCCAACGATCGCGGCGCGAGCCGCCTGCACATCAAGCGCGCGGTCGAAGGCTCGCTCAAGCGTCTCGGCACCGATCGGATCGACCTCTATCAGATTCACATGCAGGACGCGAAGGCGCCCGAGGAGGAGGTCGTCCGCGCGCTCGACGAGCTGGTGCGCGAGGGAAAGATCAACTACTTCGGGGCGTCGAACTACGCGGCGTATCGGCTGGTCGAGAGCCTGTGGGCCGCGGATCGCGCGGGCACGAACGGGTTCGTCACGCTGCAGGCGCAGTACAGCCTGATCGAGCGTGGTCTCGAACTGGAGCACATCCCGGCGATGCGCCGGTTCGGTCTCGGCCTGTTGCCGTTCTCACCGCTCGGCAGCGGATTCCTGTCGGGAAAGTATCGGCGCGGCGGCAAGCCGCCGGAAGGTTCGCGCTTCGCGAAGTGGACCGAGCGTTTCGACAAGCGCGCCACGGAGCGCAACTGGGATGTCGTCGAGGCGCTGGTCGCCGCGGCCACGGAGATCGGCGCGTCGCCATCGCAAGTCGCGCTCGCGTGGCTGCTGCAGCGCCCGACGGTCACGTCCGTGATACTGGGCGTGCGTACGGTCGATCAGCTCACGGACGGACTGAAGGCGGTAGAGCTGACGCTGTCGAGCGAGCTCACATCTCGCCTCGACGACGTCTCGTCGCCAGGCCTCACCTACCCCTACGATTTCTTGCGCGACGTGGATGGTCGCTGGTAGCGGGATCGCTACTCGCGATCAGTGTAGCTTCGCAGTCAGCTCGGCTTCGGCAGCGAGCCAGTCCTCGACCTCGTGTCCCGGCTGCGCGCCGCGCGCGAGGTAAATCTCGTAGGACCGCTTGGCGATGGTCTCGAAGCTCGGGGATCCAATCTCCACCGCCGCGCTCGCCTTGACCGATTTCGCCGCCGTCGTCTTCGCCTTGACCGTCTTACGTCCAGTTGTGTTCATGGCAATTTTTATACGCGCTCACGCGCGCGTCGCCAAAAAATTTTCGCCGGTCAAGCGTGAAACAATTCAAATTGAAACAATACAATCGCAATCGACGATCGACCGATCAATCGAAACGTTCAATCCGAAATAGGCGTCACGAGTTGCTGCTCTTCGCGCAATTCTTCGAGGATCGCCATCAACAAGCGGTGCGCGAGATCAGCCGGTTTCGCGCAGACCCCGCCCATGACTTCCGCGAGTGTGAACGACCAGTGTCGATCGCGTTTCGCCCATTCGAGGAATTCATACGGGGAGTCCAATTTGCCCCGAACGATCTCATGCGCGCGCTCCCAGCGCTCGCCGTCTTGGTTGAGCTCGCTGTGGAGCTCCTGAATGAGTGTTGGGAAATCGTACGCCCCGACCATATCGTAGATACCTCCTCCAAACCTGGGGTCGCCTTGCGACGACCGCAAGGCCTACGCGTGTCCTGGGTTCACTCCTAGCTTGGTCAATGTCATCGCTTCGGGCTCAACCTCAGTGGGCTCATACGGACGAAACAATTGAACGGCTCGCACATGCGGAGACTGGGATCGTTTGCGGCGCTGGTCGCCGGAATCGTTGCGGGACCAAGTGTCGGGCTCGTAGCGAGAAGGGCATTCGCTGAGCCGCCGCCATCCCCCACCACAAAAGAGATTTCATCATTCGAGCTCGCTCCGAGTCCAGGCGAATCGTCGTCGATTCCGGAGGAATCGTCTTCGATCCTTGACCATGTAAGAACCCCAACAGAGCCTCCTCCCTTTGATCCGAACTCGAAGCCGATGAAGTTGCCTCCACTGCCGCCGCCTCCGATGGTGGCTCCAGTGGTGACTCCGCGGTCGAACCCGGAGGCATCGGCAGACCACCCGACACCGTCGCCGGAGCCGATACAGCCGGCGCCACCGCCGGCGTCACCATCGCCGGAAGCACCGCCGTCACCGCCGGAGCAACCGGCGTCGTCGCAGCAGCCGGCGCTGTCACCGCCGCCGGAGCGGACTTCTTCACATTTCGACCTCGACACCGACGTCGATGGACCGCCCGCGCCGGGGATATCACCCGCGGCGCCCGCGCCCACCGAGGCGCCGGGGCCCGACGACACGTTGCCGCTCGAATAGGGCGACGCGCGTCACGACAATCTTCCTGGGCACCCTCGGAGGGTTAGCTCTGCATCGCCGCTTCGACGGCGGCCACGGTCTTGGGGACCGCGGCGGTCAGGACCTCGTGCCCGTCGGGTGTGACCAACAGGTCGTCCTCGATCCGAATTCCACGCGCGCCTGCCGCCACGAACGCCGCCGCGCGCGCGCGATCGACGCGCCCGCCCGTGCGCGCATCCAGCGCCGGATCCTCGAGGATCGCGGGGATGAAGTAGATCCCGGGCTCGATCGTCAGCGCCATGCCGGGCGCGAGATCGCGGTCGAGGCGCAGGTAGCGCATGCCGGGCGCCGGATCGCGCGTACGGCCGGGCGCGTAGCCCGCGCGATCGCCCAGGTCCTCCATGTCGTGAACGTCGAGCCCGAGCAGGTGACCGACACCGTGAGGGAAGAACGACGCCACCACACCATCAGCGTGCAGCTCCGCCGGATCGCCGCGCAGCAGGCCCAGATCGACGAGGCCGGCGGCGAGCGCGCGGCCCGCGAGCAGATGTACGTCGCGGTAGCGTACGCCGGGCCGCACGGCTTCGATCGCGCGTCGCTGAGCGGCGAGAACCACCTCGTACAGCTCGCGCTGCGCCGTCGAGAAACGCCCCGCGACTGGCCAGGCTCGTGTGACGTCGCCGGCCCAGCCGCCGGGGCTTTCGGCCCCGACGTCGGCGAGGATCATGTCGCTGCTGCCGAGCGGGCGATGGTGTTGCTCGTTGTGCAACACTTCGCCGTGGGTGGTGACGATCGATCCGTAGGCGACGGTCAGATCGCGCGCGAGGATCTCGGCCTCCATCGCCGCGCGCACCGACGATTCTCGCAGCCCGGGCCGGGTCGCGCGCATGCCGGCGCGGTGGGCAGCGTCGGTCGCGGCGGCGGCCAGCCGGAGCTCCGCGATCGCGGCGTCGTCGTGCTGCAGGCGCAGCGATATGATCGCATCGGCCAGCGCTTCGTCAGCGGCGCTGAAACGGCGGGGCCGCACGTCTCGACCGAGCCAGCGGCCTTGCGCCTCGCAGGTCTCGAGATCTGGCGCCGGCAGGGTGGCGACGTCACGTCCGTGCAGCGCACGATCGAGCTCGGGCACCCCGTGCACCGCGCAACCCGTGGATTCGGCGATCGCGGCGAACGACGGGCGCGGCCCCTCCCAGAGCGCATCGTCGGGATCGCGGGGCGGTAGATACAGCGCCCAGGTCGCGCCGTCGTAAAACGCGAACGCGTCGCGCTCGGCGGCGAGCCCGAAGAGATAGAGGAAATGGCTGCTCGCGCGAAACGGATAGGTGTTGGCGGTGTAGTTGCGCGGCCGCGCGCTCCCCGAGGCAATCAGCGCGGGGCGCGTCCCGAGCCGCGCCGCGAGCTTCGAGCGGCGGTGAGCGTGAGGGTTGCCGTTGGTGTCTTCAGTGGTCACAAACGAAGTATATCGCTGCGCTTCCGCGGATTGCGGACCCCTCTCCCTAACCCTCCCTCCGCAGACGGGGTGAGGGGATCGGAATTGCTCGCGTCCAGCTCCGATCCCCTCCCCCCGTCCGCGGGGGCAGGGTTAGGGAGAGGGGCAAGCCTTGCGAGCGCAGCGCTCCCTTGTAAGCCGTTCACCGCGCGCGCGGCGCCTTCGGCGGCGGGGGCGCGGCGGTCCGCCCGTCCTCGGGCCACGAGTGCTTTGGATATCGCCGGCCGAGCTCGCGGCGCAGCGGCGGGTAGTGCTTTTGCCAGAAGCTCGCGAGGTCGCTGGTCACCTGCACCGGGCGGCCGTTCGGCGCCAGCAGGTGGATCGTGAGCGGGACCTGCCCGCCACCGATGGTCGGTCCCGCCGCCATGCCGAAGAAATCCTGTAAGCGCGACTCGACCCAGGGCGGCCGATCGCTCTCGTAGTGAACGGCGACGCGGCGGCCACCCGGTAGCGTCAGCGACAATGGCGCCAGCGTGTGCAGCAGCCGCTCGGTTCCGGGCGGAAGCGCCTGCAGGAGGCGCGTCGCCATCCCGATGGCGCCCAGTTCCTGGAAGCCGACCATCCCTTCGCAGGCGGCACTCACCAGTGCGCGCAGCGCCTCTTCGTCGAGCCCCGGCAGCCCGGCGTCGGGGCGCAACCCGCGCACGAACGCGATGCGCGCCGTCTGGTTCGCCAGCGCTCCCGGCTCGTCGAAGGCGTCGAGGCCGCGCGCGATCGCCGCCTCCGCGAGCATGCGCGAGGCCTCCGCCGATGGCGGCGCGGCCGAGATGCTCTCCTCGAGAGCGATCGCGCCATACGAAATGCGGCTCGCGCGTTCGACCCGCTCGGTCGTCGGGTTCCAGTCCAGCGTGTCCGATTCGCGAAGCGCGTCGGCGAAAAGATCGAGCAGCCACTCCGCCTCGATCGCGCACGCGAGCCGGATCGACGTGCTCGCTCCGCCGCGCCCGGCGCCCGGCGCGCTCTGATTTCGCTCCTCGACGTCGATCGCCACCAGGAGATCCACCTCCGCGCCGCCGGACGAGATCGTGCCCCACTGCGTGCCGAGCTCGGCGGCGCCACCCCCACTCAGCACCACCGTCTGCTTTTTGTCGGCGCGCCGGCGCGCGACCCGATCGGGGAAGCCTGCCAGCGCCGCGATCTGCAGCGCGCGCTCGGTGCCGGCGGCGTCCGCCGGTGCGTTCGCGCCTCCGCGAGCCGGGCCGCGCGCGATCGATGCCAGCTGCCGCCGCGCCTGATCCACGACCTCCACCGCGCGCGCGTCGAGCCCCAGCCCGCGCACGCGCTCGCGCGCGAACCGGGACGCGGCGGACTGCTTGAACAGGTCGACCAGCTCGAGCAGATCCGCAGCGCTCCCAGCACCGGTGCCCCGATTGTCTCCGAACGCCGGGCGTGACCGCTCGCGAATGTCGCGCTCGGCGATCAGGGCGGCCGCAATGCACGCGTCGCCGGCCGCGCCGCGGTCTTCCCCCTCGCAGATCAACCGCGCGAGACGCGGGTGCGCGGGAAAGCGCAGCATCCGGCGCCCGAGCGCGGTCAGGCGGCTCGCGCCGCCACCGTCGGGGTGCCTCTCGGTCGCACCCAGTCGCGCCAGCAGCTCCTCGGCCGCCTGTAACGCCGCCGCGGGCGGGGGGTCGAACCAGCCGAACGCCGCGCGATCCTCGACGCCCGACGCCGCCAGCGCGAGCAGCGTTTCGCTGAGGTCGGTGCGCGCGATCTCAGCCAGGTCGTGGCGCCGCCGCATCTCGAAGTCGTGCCGGGTGTACAGCCGATAGGCGCGGCCCGGGCGCGTGCGGCCTGCGCGCCCGGCGCGCTGGATCGCCGACGACTGGCTGATCTTGGCCAGCGCCAGCGTCGGCAATCCCGACCAGGGCGAGCTCGAGGCGATGCGCGCCAGCCCGGCGTCGATCACCGCGACCACGCCGTCGATGGTGACCGAGGTCTCGGCGACGTTGGTCGACAGGATCACCTTGCGCCGCCCGCCGGGATCCGGCCGCACCGCGCGATTCTGGTCGGGCAGGGACATCTCTCCGTGCAGCGGCACGACCACGAAACGGTCGCCGGGCAGCCCCTCGGCCAGCGCCTCGCCGGCACGGCGGATCTCGCCGGCGCCGGGAAGAAAGACCAGCAGATCGCCGTCTGGTTCTTCGCGGATCGCCCGTCGTACGGCTGCCGCTATCTGTTGCGCCAGCGGTCGCGTGTCGGGCTCCGGCAGGTGCTCGATGGCGACGTCGAACGCGCGCCCCTCGGAGCGCACGCGCGCACACGCGCCGCGCCGGGGGTCGTCGAGAAACGCGCGTACCGGCTCGGCGTCGAGGGTGGCCGACATGACGCAGATGGCGAGGTCCGGCCGCGCCCCCGCGCGCAGAGCGCGCACCAGCGCCAGCGCCAGGTCGCTGGTGACGTGCCGCTCGTGAAACTCGTCGAGCACGACCGCGGCTACGCCGGGCAGCGCCGGCTCCGACAGCAGGCGGCGCAGCAGGATCCCCTCGGTGACGAAGCGAATGCGCGTGTCCGGCCCCGACCGGTCCTCGAAGCGCACCGAGTATCCGACGGTCTTGCCGGCGCTCTCACCCAGCTCGGCCGCGACGCGCTCGGCGGCCAGACGCGCCGGCAGTCGGCGTGGCTCGACGACGATGATCTCGCCCCGGTCCGCAGCGGCGAATCCGGCGTCGAGCAGCGCGCGCGGCACGCGCGTGGTCTTGCCGGCGCCGGGCGGTGCTTCGACGACCGCCGCGCCCGACGCGCGCAGCGCGGCGACGATCTCGGGCAACTGGCTGTCGATCGGGAGGGGATTCATCGGGCGGAGGAGCGCGCGCGGACGGGGAGGGTAGCAGGTATCCCCGTAGCCGATGTCGCTCGCGGAGCGTCGCAAAAACTGGGATGCGCGAGGTGCCGCGCACGGACGAGACACTCCGATTGACAACCACCGACCGCACTCACATGATTCCGCACCCTCGGAGGCTGAGTTTGGAAAAGACAGAACGCATCAAGGAAATCCTCGGGCTGCGTCGCACCCCGATCAAGGTGGGCTTCTTCGATCAACCGCCGCCGGGGATCGAGCGCTGGAGCGGCGGACCCGCGCCGGCCGGATGTTTCTTCTGGACCAAGGCGATGGAGGGCCAGGCGTTCTTCACCGTGCCCGCCGATCACTACAACTGCGCGATCGGGAGCTACACGCACAAGATCGGCCTGCCCGCCGAGCGCGCGCAGGAGCTCGACGCCACGCTCGGGTTCATGATCGAGACGCGCTACCTCGATCGTGCCGAGATCCCCGGCATCCCCACGCTCGAGCAGACGCCGGCGGCGATTGCCTATGCGCCGGCCGGCCACCCCGGGTTCAACGGTGACGTCGTGGTGCTCGCGGTGACGCCGGCGCAGTCGACGCTGGTCTACGAAGCGGCGCTCAAGACCGGCATCGCGCAGATGGCCAACGCCGCGTTCAGCCGGCCGAGCTGCGCGATCCTGCCGTATTCGAAGAAGGAGGGGGCGCTCGCGCTCTCCTTCGGCTGCAAGGGTAACCGCACCTTCACCGGCCTGCCCGACGAGGAGATGTATATCTCGGTTCCGGGCGCTCGCTGGGAAGAGGTGACCGACCGCCTGCTCGAGGTGCAGCGATCGAACCTCACAATGGGCAACTACTACCAAGCCCACCAAGCAAAATTCGGCCAAGGATAGTCATCGTCGCGGCCCGCTCGACCGCCGGCCGACCATCCGACCCGCTGGCTATGCCGGGCCTGCGCTCCGGTGCTCACATAGGAAAAGACTATGCTCCGCTCCGGTGCTCGGCCCGGCTACGCCATCGGGCCGGCTTGTCGGCCGATCCACGATTGAACGAATGAAGGGTGGGCTGGTACTACAGGCTTCTCAGGTGCGCGCGGCGGCGCTGGCCTCCCGCTTCACGGTCGTCGGCTTCGCGCGCGCGGCAGCGCTGGATCCGGCGCCGCTCGAGCGCTGGCTCGCGGCGGGGTACGCCGGCGAGATGGAGTGGATGAGCCGGCGCCTGTCGGAGCGCCTGGACCCGACCCAGGTGCTGCCGGGCGCGGCGACGGTGATCGCGCTTGGCATCGCCTACCGTGGGTCGGTCGACGAGCGCTCGCGGTCGCCGATCGCCGCCTACGCGCGCGGGCGCGACTACCACTACGCCCACCGTGACGGAATGAAGGCGTTGCGCAAGCGCCTCCTGCAGATCGACGCCACCCTCGAGACCTACGCGTGCGTCGACACCGGCGTGGCGATGGAGAAGGCCTGGGCCGAGCGGGCCGGCGTCGGGTGGATCGGCAAGAACGGCTGCCTCATCCACCCGCGGCTCGGTTCGTCACTGACCCTGTCGGTGATGTTCGTCGACCGTGAGGTCGACACGTATGATCGGCCGCACGCCAACCTGTGCGGCGACTGCGCACTCTGTTTGCGCGCCTGTCCGACCAAGGCGTTCCCCGAGCCCGGAGTGGTCGACGCGCGCCGGTGCGTCTCGTACCAGAGCATCGAGAACCACGCCGATGTCCCGGTGCCGCTGCGGCGCGGATTTCGCGGGCGGGTGTTCGGGTGCGACGTCTGTCAGGATGTCTGCCCATTCAATCACCGCGCCGAGATTCCGCCCGCCGATCCGCGCTTCGCCGCGCGGCCGATCGGCAAGCTCACGCCCGTCGAGCTGGCGGCGCTTTCGCGCGATGACTTCGAGCAGCTGGCCGCCGGTACGGCCCTGGCGCGCGCGCAGTACGACGGCCTCCGTCGGAGCGCTCTGCTGGCGCTGGGCGCCGGGCGTGCCGCCGCCGCGCGTCCGGTGGTCGAACGCCTGACCGCCGACCCCAGCCCGGTCGTGCGCGAGGCGGCGGTGTGGGCACTTGGGCGCATCACCCGCGCTTGAACGCGTCCCTGGCCTTGTGACCGCGTCGGAGTGCGCTAGGATTCCGTTAGGTGCATGGCCAAGCGTCCGGACGATAAAAACGGGGATCTCGACACGCGGACCAAGCCGAAAGGCGAGCTCGGGACGCTGGAGAAGCCCAAGACCGAGCGGCCGCCTCTTTACGAGGTGCTGCTGCACAACGACGACTACACCACGCAAGAGTTCGTCGTCTATGTGCTGATGAAGTTCTTCCAGCACGACGCGACGGCGGCGCGCAAGATCATGTTGCACGTGCACACGAAGGGTATCGGCGTCGCCGGGGTGTTCCCGTTCGATATCGCCGAGACCAAGGTTCATCAAGTGGTCGAGTTCTCGCGCGAGCACGAAATGCCGCTGCAGAGCTCGCTGCGGAGGACGGAATAGTGCTGAGCGCAGAGCTGGAACAGGCGATTCGTCAGGCGCTCGACGATGCGACCGAACGGGGCCACGAGTTCTCGGGCCTCGAGCATCTGTTGCTGGCGCTGATGGGCGACGACAAGACCGCCGAGGTCATCAAGCATTGCGGTGGCTCGGTGAAGCGGCTCCAGGACAAGCTCGAGGAGTTCCTGGAGAAGGAGATCAAGCCGCTGCCCGAGGACCAGCGCGATCGCGCCCAGCCGACGCTGGGCTTCGCGCGCGTGGTGCAGCGTGCGGTCAACCATGTGATCGGCGCCGGAAAGAGTGAGGCCAACGGGCCCAATGCGCTGGTCGCGCTTTACTCGGAGCCCGATTCGCACGCGGTCGCCTTCCTGAAAGAGGAGGGGATCACGCGGCTCGACGTGGTCAGCTACATCTCTCACGGCATCTCCAAGCTGTTGCCGGCCAAGACCCAGAACCCGGGCGGGCAGGGGTCGCGCCGCCAGCAGCCGCAGGAGGAGGACGCCGAGGAGGCACCGGTCGATCCGCTCGCCGCCTACGCGGTGAATTTGAACGAACGCGCGCGCGCCGGCGAGATCGACCCGCTGATCGGCCGCGCGCGCGAGGTCGAGCGCGCCCTGCACGTGCTGGCGCGGCGGCGCAAGAACAACCCGCTGTTCATCGGTGAGGCCGGCGTCGGAAAGACCGCGATCGTGGAGGGGCTCGCCCGGCGCATCGAGCTCGGCGAGGCGCCCGAGGCGATCCGCGGCGCGGAGATCTACGCGCTCGACATGGGCGCGATGGTGGCGGGCACGCGCTACCGCGGCGACTTCGAGGAGCGCTTCAAGGCGGTGATCAAGGCGCTGCAGGAAAAGGACAACGCCATCGTCTTCATCGACGAGCTGCACACCATCGTCGGGGCGGGCGCGGCGTCGGGCGGCGCCATGGACGCGTCGAACCTGATCAAGCCGGCGCTGGCGGCGGGCAAGCTCCGCTGCATCGGGACCACCACGCACAAGGAGTACCGGAGCTACATCGAGAAGGACCGCGCGCTCGCGCGCCGCTTCCAGCCGATCGAGGTCGAGGAGCCGAGCATCGAGGAGACGGTCAAGGTGCTGCAGGGGTTGCGCTCGCGCTACGAGGAGTTCCACGGGGTCACCTACACGAGCAAGTCGCTGCACACGGCGGCCGAGCTCTCGTCGCGCTTCCTGCACGACCGCAGGCTGCCCGACAAGGCGATCGATCTGATCGACGAGGCGGGCGCGGCGCTCAAGCTCAAGGGGCGGCGCAAGAGCCTGCGCCCGCGCCGCGTGACCAGCAAGGAGATCGAGACGGTGATCGCGACCATGGCGCGCATCCCGCCCAAGCGGGTCGCCGCCGACGATCGCGAGCGGCTCGCGAACCTGGAAGCCGAGCTCAAGGGCAAGATCTTCGGCCAGGACCGCGCGGTCGAGCGCGTCGCACAGGCGATCAAGATGAGCCGCGCCGGCCTGGGCATGCCGGAGAAGCCAATCGGCAGCTTCCTGTTCGCCGGGCCGACCGGCGTTGGCAAGACCGAGCTGGCCAAGCAGCTCGCGGAGATCATGGGCGTCGGCTTCATCCGCTTCGATATGTCGGAGTACATGGAGCGCCACACGGTGTCGCGCCTGATCGGCGCGCCTCCCGGTTACGTCGGCTTCGACCAGGGCGGCCTGCTCACCGACGCGATCCACCAGACGCCGCACGCCGTGTTGCTACTCGACGAGATCGAGAAGGCGCACCCGGATCTCTTCAACCTCTTGTTGCAGGTGATGGACCACGGCTCGCTCACCGACAACAACGGGCGCAAGTCGGATTTCCGCCACGTCATCTTGATCATGACCAGTAACGTCGGCGCGCGTGATCTGTCCAAGCGCATGCCCGGCTTCGGCGGGCAAGGCAACGCCGATCGGTTCGGCAGCACCGACGAGGCGTTCAAGCAGGCGTTCTCGCCGGAGTTCCGCAACCGGCTCGACGCCAAGGTCGACTTCGCGCCGCTCGACCAGCGCGTGATGGTCCAGATCGTCGACAAGTTCGTCGCCGAGCTCAGCACCCAGCTGGCGGATCGCAAGGTCAAGCTGGCGCTCGACGACAGCGCACGCGACTACCTGGCGCGCAAGGGTTACGATCCGATGAACGGCGCCCGGCCGCTTGGCCGGGTGATCCAGGACGAGGTCAAGCGGCCGCTCACCGACGAGTTGCTCTTCGGCAAGCTCGCGCAGGGAGGCAACGTGCGGGTCGGCTGCACCGACGACAAGCTGACGTTCTCGTTCGACGGGCCGGCGGCCGCGACCTGACGACGAGACCGCGGCAACGCTGTCGCGGTTGGGGTCATTCGAGCGCGTCGGCGAGGCCGAAACCGCGCGCACAACCCGCGCCGAGATTGGCGCTTCGATTGCAATCCAAGGCGAGAATGATCTTCAACCCTTGGGGCGTCGGGACGGTGGTTTTTTCGTTCCTCGCCGTCGCTGCGGTGGCCTGCAGCAGTCAATCGCAGGGGCAGCCTGGGGCAGGCGGCGGGTCGGAGGGGGGCGGGTCCGGGGGGAGCCTTGCTGCCACGGACTGTCCCGCCGCCGAACCGGCCTACGGGTCGCCGTGCAACTGGAAGCAGGTCAATTGCGCGTACGGGCAGGATATGTGCTGCGGCACGACTTTTCCGGCTCGCGTCTACTGGTGTTCCCCCGAAGGCGTCGGCAATCAGCTTCACGAGCCGACCGATTGCAGCTTCGTTAGACTTTACTGCCAAGGCGATCAAGGCGATGCCGGAACGACGTCGAGGCCGAGCAGGGGACCATTCGAATGCGCGCCGTCCCCAGCCAATGGGGATCCGTGCCTTTGGGCCGGCGAGGAGTGTCTATACAACCAAGACGGCGCCGCGCCGATGACTTGCAGTTGTCAGGGATCTCCGACGCCGGACGCGGGCGTTCTGACCTGGCATTGTTCTTCGGTTCAAGGAGCGTAGGTCCCGGACCTCTCCGTCATTTCTCTGCGCGCAGGCCCTCCGCCATTTGCGACATCGCCTCGTCGAGGATCTCGTCGAAGGCGTCCTTTTCCTTCGCCGGGTCGCCCGTCGACTGGATCTGCTGCGACTGATCCGACTTGACCGTTCTCCCGGCGGGCGTGCCGTCGACCCGGATCAACTTGGCGGCGACCAGGCGCTGGGTCATCTCGCCCGGCGCGCCCAGCGTCTCTTCGATGCGCAGCTCGACGCGGTACTGGGCGAGGCCGCCCTTCTGGGCGCGCGCGCTCGACCGCGCCGGTTCCTCGCTGGGCGGCACCAGCACCACGTCGCCGAGCCCGTAGAGGCGCCGGCGCGCGGCGGTGTGCACCGCGGTCTCGACATCGCGCGCCGTGCGCGCGGTCTGGTTGTCGATCGCCAGCGCCACCTGACGCCGCGTTTGCGGCGTGGGCACGGAAACTTGCTGGTCGCTCAGAAACGCCGGTGATTCGACGACGTCGGCCGGCGCCAGGCAGAGGCGCAAGGTCGCGTCACTCTCGCTGGCTTCGGTCGTGAGCGGCCAGTCGAAGCAGGTCCGCTTGCGATCGAGATGGCCGTCGTCGGGGATCGCGAGCTCAGCGACCACGTGCCCGGCGGCGCCACCGTCGGGCCAGCGCAGCGGTGCGCCGGCGCGCGCGCGAAAGCGGTTGCGCCCCCGGTGACCGAGCAACCACTGATTCTCGGCCGGAGCCTGGGCGTCTCCAAGCGCCTTGGCCTCGACCGTCCCTCGGTAGCTCGCGCATCCGGTCTGCACGCTGACCCCCAGGTGGTGCTCGCGTCCGGGCGCCGAGGTCTGCACGTAGGCGGCGAGCGCGCCGTCGCGGCCAGCGCTCCACTCGCCCTGGGTCTCGCTGCGGCGCGCGTCGGTGGTCAGCTTGAGACCCCCGACCGCGAGCCGCGAAGGGGGAATCAGTACATGCGCGGTTTCCGGGATCGCGCGCGCGAGCCCAGGCGCGTACACCGTTCCGACGGCGTCGGCGGGGATCTCCGGCAGATCGACAATCAGGTCGTTGGCGTCCGCGAAGACCTGCCAGTGATCGCCGGTCTGTTTGACCGGGACACCGGGTTCGAGATCGATTGCGCCGCCGCCCTCGAACGCAAGGTGAATCCGGCGCGAGGTCACCGGCTGCAGATCCGCGGCCGACACGTAAAGGTGCAGCGCCAGACCGGCGAACGCGGCGGGCGGCGCATGGCAGTGGGGTTGGCCGGGCTCGACCCCCGTAGTTTCGAGCTCGATCCAGTCGCCCGCGCTGCGCACCACGCGGAACCGCGCCGCCGCTTGTGGCGAGTCGCTTTCGATCGCAAGCGCCGGCAAGCGCAGGCGGTGCCCCGCCGGCGGCTGCGCTGTGTGCAGCGTCGCCCCGGCGCGCACCAGCACGAAGCGAGCCGGCTCTTCGGAGGCGGTCGGGGCCGGCGCGCGCAGGATCGCCGCCGCCGGCGGGGCCGGTCTCGCGGCGCCGCCATCGGCGCTGACGCCGGCGTCACCGGCCAGGGCCGTCTGCGCAATCCCGAAACACACCAGTCCAGCGAACGCCACTGATGAACTCGACCGGCCGCTCACGCCACCGCTCCCTGCTGCTGCTGCTGCCGCCTGCGCCGCGCCGTCAGCGCGATCGCGAGGGGGATCAGCTCGGCGAAGCCGGCGGCAAGAAACGCGTAGCCGGCGCCGCCGCCGAGATCGTAAATCGCGCCGGTCGCCATGTTGCCGAGGATATTGCCGATGCCCACGACCGACAGCACGAAGAATGCCTGCCCGGTCGCGCGCAGCTGGGGCGGCGCCGCTTCGCCGACGACCGCGACCCCCGCCGCCCAGAAGAGCCCGTAGGTCAGACAGTGCACGAGCTGCAGCGCCATGATCGCCGCGGTCGAGGTGGCCTGCGAGATCAGCAGCCAGCGGACCGCGCTGCCGGCGAACGCGATCGCGAGCATGGTGTCGAGGTCGAAGAGGGCGCGCAGCCGCGCAAAGCGCACGAAGATCAGCATCTCGCCGGCGACGCCCAGGCAGAAGGCCACACCCAGCGCGGCCGGCGGCAGGTGGCGGTCGTGGATGAGGATGCCGAAGAAGGAATTGTACGGCGCGCAGCACGCCCAGTGCAGCGGCGCCGCGATCAGCAGCAGCCGGTAGCGATCACTGGCGAACAGCTGCTTCAGATCGCGCAGGTGCGGCCGCGCGCCCGATTCGCCCATGCCGGTGAGGCGCCGCGACGCGATCACCGCCGAGGTCAGCGCCACCATCATCAGGAACGGCACGAGCGGGTCGGCGCCGCCGGCGCCGCGCAGCGTGAGCAGCACGCCGGTCACCAGCGCCGCCGTCATGCAACCGGCCGAGCCCCACACCCGCATCCGTCCGTAGTCGCCGCCGGCTTGCATGCGCGCGATCGCCAGCGAGTCGGTCATCCCCCCCATGCCGATATAGAACGTGGCATAGACGAAATACGCCGGCAGAATCGTCGAAAATCGGCGTACGACCAGCAGCGGCAGGCACGCGAGCGCCGCGCCCGCGCAAATGATGCGCAGGACGCGCGCGTGCTGTTTGGTGCGGTCGGCGATCCAGGCCCAGGTCAGCGGCACGCCGAGCGCCAGCAGCGGCGGCACCGACAGCACCACCGAGATCTGCCGCCCCGAGAAGCCGAGCCCCTGCAAGTACGGTGGGAAGTACGGCGCATTGACGCCGATCACCGTCATCGAAAAGAAATAGAAAACTTCGATCACGGTTCCGTGCCCGAGCCGTTCGGCTCACGGCCTCCGGTGCCGTCGTCGCCGCCGCCGGCGTCCCGGAACGGCGAATGGCTCGCGTATTCGGCGGCGCGCTCCGCGACGCTGGCTGCTTCGCCGACCAGGAAGTCGCCGATCGCCGTGGCAAGCTTGGGGTGGCGGATCCAGTGCGCGCTGTGGGTGAACGACGGCAAGAGCCCGCGCTTGAGCTTGTGCTCGCCTTGCGCGCCGGCCTCGAAGCGCGTGCAGCGGCGCGCGATCGCGCGTTCGATGAGCTGGTAGTAGCAAAGCTCGAAGTGCAGCATCTCGAAATCGCCGAGGCAGCCCCAGTAGCGGCCGTAAATGTGCCGACCCTTCTCGAAGTTCACCGTGCCGGCGACCGGGGTGCGCCCGCGGTAGGCCAGCGTGGCCACCAGCCGGTGTGCGAGGGTCTCGCGAACGATGTCGAAAAAGCTGGGCTGCAGATACTCGATGCCGTGGTGGCGCGCGACGTTCGCCGAATAAAACTGCTGCAGCGCCGCCCAGTCCGTGTCGTCGAGCTCCGCGCCGGTCGCCACCCGGAACGTCAGCCCGTGCGCCGCGGCGGCGGCGCGCTCCTTGCGCACCTGCTTGCGGTTGCGCGACCGGAACGTCGACAGGTAGTCGTCGAAGTCCTCGAACGGCCGCTCGGGGCGGTTCTCCCAGTGGAACTGCATGCTGAGGCGCGGGGTGTAGTGCGCGGCCCCGAGTCGCTCCTTCTCCTCGGGCGTACAGAACAGGAAGTGCACCGACGAGGCCCGCTCCTTGGTTGCGACGTCGCCGACGGCGTCGAGCAGCGCGCGGGTCACCGCCTCGGCGTCGGCGCCGGGCGCGAGCAGCAAGCGGTGGCCGGTCGCCGGCGTGAACGGGATCGCCGCGACCAGCTTGGGGTAATAGCGGATGCCGTTCCGGTGGGCGGCGTCGGCCCAGGCCCAGTCGAAGATGAACTCACCGTAGCTGTTGGTCTTGAGGTAGAGCGGGACAGCGCCCTGCAGCACGCCCTGGTGGCGAGCCAGCACCAGGCGCGGCACGCAGCCCGCGTCCTCGCTCACGCTCCCCGACAGCTCCAGCGCGTTCAGGAAAGCGTGCTCCAGGAACGGATCGTCCTCGCCGATCAAGGTGTTCCAGTCGTCCGCTGGGACGCCGGCGATTCGGGACAGGATTTCGATCTGAATGACGGTCCGCCTGGTATCGGGCACGCAACCGCGCGCGCCCGGCGAGAGTCTACCAAGTTGGCAACCGCGGTGAAGGCGTGGAAGATTTGATACACATGGAGGATGTGCTTCGCTCGCCGGGGGCCGTCATCCTTGTTTCCAGACGATGATCGAGCTCCTTCAAAAACTGGCCCGGACGCTGAGCGGCGGCCACTGGTGGTGGGGCGTGGCGGTCTCGGTGGTGCTGTTCGCCGGCAGCATGGCGCTGGTCACGGTCATCGTCGTCGGCTGGCCCGTCGATCATTTCCGTCGCTCCGGCCGGCCGGTGTTCTGGGCACACCGGCACCCGGTGGTGCGCGTGACCGGCCTGATTCTCAAGAACCTGGCGGGCATCCTTCTGTTCGCTCTCGGGGTGATCATGGCGCTGCCCGGCGTACCGGGACAGGGGCTGATCACCGCGCTCATCGGGCTGACGCTCATCAACTTCCCGGGAAAGACCAATCTCGAGCGCCGCTTGATCTCGCGCCCGACGGTCTTTCGAGCGGTGAATCGCCTGCGCGCGCGCTTCCATCACCCGCCGCTCGAGCTCGAGGGCTGAGCGCCGCGCCGCTGCCTGGTGACCGTTGAGAGGGCTCCTCGGCATCGTCGTCCTGCTGGCGATCGCCTTCGCGGCGTCGACCGATCGCCGGCGTGCGGTCAATCCGCGCATTCTCCTGTGGGGCTTCGGCCTGCAGATCGCCATCGCGGTCTTCGCTCTGCGCACCGCGGTCGGCGTGCGCCTGTTCATGGGGGCCAACGACCTGGCCAACGACTTCCTCGGGTTCGCCGACGCCGGCATCCGCTTCGTCTTCGGCGACTGGCCGGCGCTGACCATGGTGCAGACGCCGTCGCCGGAGGGCGGGGTTCACACCGTCGCGGTCGGGTTCCTGCTGGCGGTCAAGGTGTTACCGATCATCGTGTTCGTCGCCAGCCTGATGGCGGTGCTCTACCACCTCGGGATCATGCAGCGGATCGTGGCGCTGCTCGCGCGCGGGCTCATGCGCACCATGCACATCTCGGGCGCCGAGGCGCTGTCGACGGTCGGCGACATCTTCCTGGGCATGACCGAGGCACCCCTGCTCATTCGTCCCTACGTGGCGCGCATGACCGAGAGCGAGCTCTTCGCGGTGATGTGCGCGGGCATGGCGACCATCGCGGGCAGCGTCTTCTTGGCTTACGTCGCCATGGGCGTGAGCGCGGGATATCTCGTGACGGCGTCGTTCATGAGCGCGCCGGCGGCTGTGATGTTCGCGAAGATCATGGTGCCCGAGACCGGCGCGCCCGAGACGTCCTGGTCGGGCGCGGGCGCGAAGGTCAGCGTGCCCAAGCTCGACGTCAACATCATCGATGCCGCCGCGCGCGGCGCCAGCGAGGGCTTGCAGCTGGCGCTCAACGTCGGCGGCATGTTGATCGCGTTCGTCGCGCTGGTGAGTATGCTCGACCACGGGGCGTCGTGGATCGGCGCCCGCTTCGGACATCCCGAGCTCAATCTCGGGCGCATCCTCGGCGCGCCGCTCACGCCGCTCGCCTACGTGATGGGTGTGCCCTGGAAGGACGCGCCGCTGGTCGGATCGCTGCTTGGCACCAAGACCGTGCTCAACGAGTTCCTCGCTTATCAGGCGATGACCAGCCACGCGAGCGAGCTCGATCCGACGAGCATCTGCATCGCCAGCTTCGCGCTCTGCGGGTTCGCCAACTTCGGCTCGCTGGCGATCGTGCTCGGGGGGCTCGGCGGCATGGTGCCCGAGCGCCGCAAAGATCTGGCGCGCCTTGGCCTGAAGTCGATCCTCGCCGGCTCGCTGGCGACCTTCCTGACCGGGACGATCGCGGGGTTGATTGGGGGCAGCTACTGACCCTGAGCTGGTGTCGCCGGAGAACGAGCCGCGAGAGTGAGAGCCCGGCCCGAGATCGTGATTCAATTGCCGCCTCGGTCGGTCTATAGTGGGCTATGCGAAGTCTGCGCGGGCTATTCGCGACGTGCCTGGTCTTGGGCGCTGTCGTCGCCGGGCCGGCGACAGGCGCGCGGCGGGCGCTGGCGGCTCCGGTGACCGAGGGGCAACGCCTGCGAGCCGCTCGCCAGCACTACGAGCAGGCGGTCTCCCACTACAACCTCGACGAGCTCGAGCCGGCGCTGGCGGAGTTTCGCGAGGCCTATCGGTTCAAGCCCGACCCATCGTTTCTGTTCAACATCGCGCAATGCCACCGAAAGCTCGGGCAACGGGAGGCGGCGATCGATTTTTACCGCAAGTACGTTCGCGCTTCTCCTGACGCGAACAATCGGGCCGAGGCCGAACGCTGGATTGCGGAGCTGAAGGCGCACGGCGATGATCCGTCAGTGGCGGCCAGCGCCGAGGGCGCCCCGACCGCTGCTCCGCTTGCTGCAGGGCCTGCTGCGCCAGCGGCGGGCGCGCCGATCGACGGAGCGGCCCCGGCGCCGTCCGTGCTGTCCCCGTCGCCGGCGGCCATGGCACCTTCTCCGTCGGCGCCGTTGGCGCTCGGCCTCGCGTCGAGCGATCGCGTCGCGCCGGCCCCGAGCCCCGCCGTCTATCGTCGATGGTGGTTCTGGGCAGCGCTGGGCGCGGTGGCAGCGGGCGCGGCTGTCCTCGCGATCAGCTTGGGATCGACGCCTGCCTCTCCCTACGCCGGCAATGTCGCTCCCGGCACCGCGCGGATCCCGGCCAACTAGACGTGTGCAGGCGACTCCTGAATGCAAATCGGTGGCTGGCGCTGGGCGCGCTCTGGATCTGCGCCTTTGGTTGCCACGCTCCCGTGACCGAGATCGTGCTCGTCGTCGATTCGGATCTGGCGATCCCGACTGAGATCGACGGCCTCACGATCAACGGAGCAGGCGCACCCATCCAGGTGGATCTGAATGCGGGCGGTGTCGTTGTGCCGGCGACTTTGGGTCTGTTGCCGACCGGAGACAATCCGCCTCCCTTCGCCGTGAGTGCGCAGGCCACGCGGCAGGGCCAGGTCGTCGCCAGCCGGCACGCGACCAACGTCCGGTTCGTTCACGGGCAGCGCCGCGTGCTGCTGCTGTCGCTGGTGCGGGACTGCGCCTGCTTCGCGCCACCTTGCGCCGCCAACCCCGATCCGCTTTGCGCCGATCTCGACGATCCGGCGCTGCCGGTTCTGGATCCGGGCCACCTGCCGACTGTCCCGCGCACTCTCGACGCGGGCGCCGACGCTGCCCGCGACACCGAGCCCGATCTCCAGGCGACCGACGGGCCGGTCGGGGATGGCGCTGCGGATCACGCGGAAGTCGCCGATAGTGGGAACGCCGACCAATCCGCTTCGGACGTCGCCCTCGGTCACCCCTGCGATCGCAACGAGCAGTGCGGCAGCGGTAGCTGCGCGGACGGCGTCTGCTGCACGGACGCGTGCGCTTGCGGCCAGTGCAACGGAGCCTCGCCCGGCGTGTGCGTTCCAGTCGACGCGGATACCGATCCGAAAGGCAGCTGTGCCGCTTACACCTGCGACGGCGCCGGTCGATGCCGCACCGGGTGCAGCACCGGGTTCGGCTCTTGCTCGACCAGTTGCAAGGCCGGGTATTTCTGCGACGGCACGGCCTGCGTGCCCGCCAACATCGGCGCGGGATTCTTCTGCGTGGTGGGCAGCTGCGCGTGTCAGGCGGGTTTGAGTTGTCAGCAGCCCGACGCCGGTGGCGCGGGCGTCTGCCGCTAACGCCGCCGCCCGACGGATCCGGATTCTCAAGAGGTCGGAATTGGCGACCTTGGCGTCTTGGCGGTTGACTGAAAAGTGCTGGCTCTACGGCGACTGCGGCGCTCTGCCCGCGGCGCGCTCGGCGATGCAAGGCTCGCAGGGGCACTTCGCGCGCAGGTCACGGAAGTTGTAGATGCCGGTGGAATGGCCGTCGCTCCACTCGATGGAGATAGCGTACTGCCCGACGAGGTCGATCCGTTTGGCGCGCACCGTGTCGGCGATCGTCGCCGGGTCGAGCAGCGTACGCCCCGAGGTCTCTTCAACGCACCCCGCGCAGCGACAGGCGAGGCGGAGATCGCGTGCGCGGTAGGCCGTCTCGTGACCGTCGGACCACTTGATCGTGATCTTCGAGCGCAGGAGGCCGACGATTTCATTGGGCATTGGCATTGCGGGGCGCAGCTTAGCACCAAGGCATTTGCCCATCTCCGTCGTGCACCCCTGAAGCAGGCGGGTCTGATTGGATCAACCTGGTAGGGTCATGCTCGGCCTGGTAGCTTTGCTGTTCGTGGCCAAGGTCTGCGGCGCTCTTGCCTTCGCCCTCTTCGTTCACCTCTGGTGGCGCAGCGCCGGCCTCGCTGGTTCAGGCCCGTTCTGGTTCTCGCTCTCCCTCGGACCGGCCGTCGTCTGGGACCTCGCGCTCATGGGCCTGTTCTTCGGCGCGCACTCCGGCTTCGCCAGCCAGCGGTTCAAGCGCTGGGTCGGTCGCGATCGCGAGTCGACGCGCCGCCTGTACCTGATCCTCACGTTGCCGGTGATGATGCTCGTCTGGGGGCTCTGGGTGCCGCTGGCGGCGCCGGCGGTCTGGGACGTGCGTCCCGCTCTCGACGTTCCCTTCCTGGTGATTCGCCTCGTCGCGCTCGCCGGGCTCATCTGGACCGTGCGCAGCTTCAGCTTGCCCGACTTCTTTGGCGATCACCCGCCGGGCACATCCCAAGCGGGGACCGTGCGCCTCTCGACCGGCGGCGCGTTCGCGCTTTGCCGGCATCCGCTCTACTTCTTCATGACCTTGCTGGCCGCGGCGACGACCTATATGCCGCTCGGCCGCGCCATCCTGGCGGCGACGCTGCTGGTCTACCTTCCGATCGGTAGCCGGCTCGAAGAGATCAAGCTCGAGAAGGAATTTGGGCCCGACTACACGCGCTACCGCGCGCGCACGCCGTGGCTGATCCCGACGCCGGCGTCGATCGCGCGCGCCTGGCCGCGCCGGATCACCCGCGGCGCTTGAGCAGGAATTTGAGCAGCGGCGCGACGTGCAGCGACTGGATCATCTCGCCGGCGTCGATCAACGCCTCGACCTCTCGCGCCGGCACCAGGTGCAGGCGGAGGTCCTCGCTCGCGCCGGGATCGGCCGCGGCCATCGGCACCACGCCCTCGGCGAGAAACGTATAGGTCAGGTTGTTCTGCAGCGCTGGGTTCGCCGACAACGTCATCAGCGGCGACCAGCGCCCGCCGCCGTAGCCGGTCTCCTCCAGCAGCTCGCGCCGGCCCGCAGTCTCGATGTCCGCGTCCTCGGCGTCGGTGGTGCCGGCAGGGATCTCGAAATGGACGGCGCCGCTGCCGTGGCGGTATTGCCGCACCATGAGCACGTCGTCGTTCTCGGTGACCGCGACGACGTTGACCCACGGGCGGTACTCGTTGATCCAGTACTCGGGGATGATCGTGCCGCTCGGCAGCTCGACCTCGTCGCGCCGGACGGTGAACCAGAACTTGCGCGACTCGTATACGGACGAGAGCACCTTCCACGGCGCGGGATCGTTGGCGAAGCTACGAGGCATCGCGCGATTCTATGACTCTTCGGGCGTCGCGGAAGACCGACTCGAGCATGACCGGCGTCAACTTGCCGGTGTTGGTGTTCTGGCGGCTCGGGTGGTACGAGCCGAGCAGCACCGGCAAGCCGTGGCCGAGCTCGGCGCGCGCGCCGTGTCCAAACGCCGGCTTCGGGCGGAGCGCGTGCCCCTCTCCGGAGAGGTAGGCGAGATACGCGTCCCACCCGATCTTTCCGAGCGCGACGATGACCCGCACGCTCGGCAGCGCCGCGATCTCCGCTACCATGTGGCGCCGGCAGCGGACGATCTCCTCGGGCAGGGGCTTGTTGTCAGGCGGCGCGCAGCGAACGGCGGCCAAGATGTACGCATCGTCGAGCCGCAGGCCGTCGTTCCAGCCGCGCGACGTCGGGATGTTGGCAAAGCCCACGCGGTGGAGCGCGCTCATCAGGAAATCGCCCGAGCCGTCACCAGTGAACGTGCGCCCGGTGCGGTTTCCGCCATGGGCCGCCGGCGCCAGGCCGACGATCAGCAAGCGGGCGCCCGGATCGCCGAATCCGGGGACCGGCTTGCCCCAGTAGACGTCGTCGCGGTGGGCGGCCTTTTTCTCGCGAGCGATGCGTGCGCAGTAGTCGCGGAGCCGCGGGCAGAGCGTGCAGGCGACGATCTCGGCCCGCACCGTCTCCAGGCGCCGGAGCGGCTCAGCTGCGCTTGATCGGATAGCCGGCCTCGCGCCAGGCACGGATGCCGCCGTCCATCGAGCAGACGTTGCGGTAGCCCATCTTACGCAGGTTGTCGGCCGCCAGCGCCGAGCGGAATCCGCCGCCGCAGTAGAGGACGATCGGCGTGTCCTTGTCGGGCAGCAGCGTCTCGATGTCGCGTTCGAGCACACCGCGCCCGATGTGCCGGGCGCCGGTGACATGGTCCTGTGCAAACTCGTGGTCTTCGCGGACGTCGACCAGCTGGAACTTCTCGCCGTGGTCGAAGCGCTCTTTGACCTCGCGCACGGTGCATTCGCGGATGTCTTTCTTGGCCTCTTCTACCAGGGCCAGAAAACCGGGACTGTGTTTCATACCGGTTAGCGTAGCGTAGAAATCGCGCGCCGCGGAATCGACCGCAAGCATTAGGCGCCATTTGACATGGGGGCGGTAGCTTCTTACGGTGAGAGTCCACCGTGTCGGACAAGAAGGACTACTACGACGTTCTCGGCCTGCCGCGCGATGCGGACCCGAGCGACCTCAAGCGCGCCTATCGCCGCCTGGCGATGGAGCTGCACCCGGATCGCAATCCCAACAACCCGGAGGCAGAGGGCAAGTTCAAAGAGGCGTCGGAGGCCTACCAGGTCCTCTCCGACCCGGAGCGGCGCGCCAGCTATGATCGGTTCGGCCACGCCGGGCCGGGCGGCGGGTTCGGCGGCGCCGGTTTCAGCGACATCGGCGATATCTTTTCCGCCTTCTCCGACATCTTCGGTGACGTCTTCCGCGGTGGCGGCGGTCCGCGCGGGCCGGGCCGGGGCTCCGATATCGAAACGCGCCTCGCGATCTCGTTCGCCGAGGCGGCGGTCGGAGTCACCAAGGAGGTCAAGATCCGGCGCCGCGCCCCCTGTGGGTCGTGCCGGGGCAGCGGCGCCCAGCCCGGGTCGACTCCCGAGATCTGCCAGCAGTGTGGCGGGCGAGGGCAGGTGATGCACTCGCAGGGATTCCTGATGATCTCGACGACCTGTCCGATCTGCCGCGGCGAGGGGCGGATCGTGCGCACGCCCTGCTCGGAGTGCCAGGGGACCGGCATCGACCACCAGGAAGATACGCTTCAGATCGCGATCCCGGCCGGCGTCGACGATGGGTCGACGCTGCGCCTCATGGGCCGCGGCGAGGCGGCGGCGCGCGGCGGCCGGCCCGGGAACCTGTACGTGATCCTGCGCGTCGAGGCGGATGCGCGGTTCGAACGCGACGGCGCCGACCTGCACACCGAGGTGGTGGTCAGCTTTCCGCAGCTGGCCCTGGGTGACAAGGTGACGATCCCGACGATCGAAGGGGAGACCGAGATCGACCTGCCTGCGGGGACGCAGCCGGGCGACACGCTGACCCTGCGCGGGAAGGGGATGCCCAAGCTGGAAGAGCGCGGCAACGGCGACATCGTCGCCCATGTGAAGCTGCAGGTTCCGACGTCGTTGACGCCGGAAGAGGAAGAGCACTTGCGTGCCTACGCAGCGGTAGGCGGGCAGCGCGTGAGCGCGCCGCGGAGCACGGGGTTTTTTCGGCGGAAGAAGAAGAAGTGAGCGAAGGCGAGCTCTCGCAAGGCCTGCCCTCACCCCGGCCCTCTCCCGCGGCGGACCGCAGGAGAGGGTGACTCGCTGAAAGAAGGGTGGCTCTCGCAAGGCCTGCCCTCACCCCGGCCCTCTCCCGCGGCGGACCGCAGGAGAGGGTGACTCGCTGAAGAAGGGTGGCTCTCGCAAGGCCTGCCCTCACCCCGGCCCCCCCGGCCCGCGCCCCCCGCCGCACCCCGGCGGGGGGGTCACGCCGAAAA
>Ga0265342_10000387_pt1 | contig 48730 bp, 37 predicted proteins | sample 4CB327metaG_FD_203125 | JGI IMG/M metagenome (GOLD analysis project Ga0265342, IMG submission 203125) | Rhizosphere microbial communities from Carex aquatilis grown in University of Washington, Seatle, WA, United States - 4-CB3-27 metaG | ecosystem: Host-associated > Plants > Roots >... | reverse complement strand
CCATGAACGCCGTCGGTTCAGGCCGCTTCATCGGCAAGGGCTTCCTGCAAGGCACGCAGATCCGCCTGCGCTCGCTGCCCGCGCTGTGGACCGATTTTCCCTTCGCCGTGTGGGCCGAGGAATGGGGCTTCATCGGCTGCACCGCCGTTCTTCTCGCCTACGGACTTCTTGTTCTGTGGGTGCTCAAGATCGGGCGTGAGGCGCGCGACCGCTTCGGCATCACCGTGTGCGTGGGCGTGGCCTCCATGCTGTTCTGGCAGGTCGCCGTCAACATCGGCATGGTGACCGGCCTTCTGCCCGTGGTCGGCGTGACCCTGCCACTCATCAGCTATGGCGGCTCCAGCGCACTCACCGTCATGCTCGCGCTCGGACTGGTGATGAACGTGTCGGTCCGGCGATTTGCGTACTGACGAGTGACCCGGGGCCGGCACCTACCATATGTACCTTCACTGGCGCGGCCGGTGATCTCGCCAAGGACCCGCGAGCCTCACAGAACGGATGGCACGTGGGTAGGCGGACTTTGGGATCGAGACTGTCTGCCAGAAATGCGCAGACTCCGCTGCGCCTGATCTCCCTGATCAAGATGCGGTGGGGAAAACTATGCCCCCTGACTGGTTGGGAATCGACGAATGCGACAACATCGGAAATAGCCTCAGGTCGGTTGTTCGTGCGAACCTTCGGCCATGAAGAGGCTTCCGCGCTCACTGCTCCTTGCCTTGCTCGCGCAGGCGTTCGCTGCCAGCGCCTGCGCCAGCCCCTACCCGGCCTTGCGTCCTGCCACCGTCGATCACGGCAAGCTGAGCAAAGTCGGCGACGTCTGGGTGCTTGAGCTTGATGGCAATCCGTCAGAGCGAGGAAAGGCCGAGGGCGCTGTGCTCGGCGAACAGATTCGCTGGCTCTTGCCGCGCTACTTAAAGAAGGTCGCCTCCGTCGAAAAGCTATCGAACTATCAGAAAGAATTGGTAGCGGCCATTGCGGCCACGATCCCGAGGGATCACTTCGACCAGCTCAATGCCCTGGCTGATGCCGCGCAGGTGGATCGAACGGCGCTGTTCGCGGTGAACCTCGCGCCCGAATTGCTCTCCTCGTTCGCCTGCTCGTGCCTGGCCACTACGGCAGAGCGAAGCGTGGACCAGAAGGTTCGCTTGGCGCGCAACCTCGACTGGCCGGGTGGCGACATCCTGACCCAAGCCGGGCTGGTGGTGGTGGAATCCGGCGCCGCCCATCGCTTCGCCAACTTCACCTGGCCCGGACTGGTCAGCGTCGCGACGGGCATGAACGACGCAGGCTTGGCCGTCGCGGATTTGATGGCGCTGGGGACAGGGGCCGGACGTCCCCAACTTGGACTGCCGGTTCTGTTCGCGGTGCGCAGCCTGCTCGAACGAACCGATAGCGTGGCTGCCGCTATTGCTGCCTTGCAATCCATGCAGCGGACCATGGCGCAGAATTATGCCCTCGCCGATGGCAACGACGCGCGTGTGGTGGAAACCGGCACCTCCTATTTCCACGCACGCTCCGTGGAATTGGGACTGGCCGCCATCACGAATTTCTGGCACGAAGAGCGCGGTGGCGCGAAAGACGGCCGCTATGCCCGCATGTTGAAAGCAGCCGGCAAGGACAACAAGCTGAGCGCCGCCGACTTGCAGCGCATTCTGGCCGAGTCGGCCATTCCCGAGATGAACGTGCAGTCCGTGGTGCTCGAACCCGCAACTCGGCGAGCCTACATCGCACAAGGGAAGATCCCCATTGCCAAGGGCACCTGGACAACCCTCGAACTGTCGGCTTGGCTGGGAAAATCTGCGGGCCAATGACTTCCTTGATGCCGCCGACGTTCTTACGCTACTGTGCCGACTGTCGTGGGCCCAGCTAGCAGAAAATCCGTCCAAGGTTTGGATGCGCGCCATGTCCGTCCTCTGGGCGCGCGGAGCGCGGCTCACCTTGCCGTATTGGGAATCGCCCTTTCGCTGTCTGCTGGCTGTGCGGGCCGCAAGGCCGTGGCTCCGCAGATGGGGGCCGATCCGTGGTTGGATTCACCGCCTGCCGCTCGTTGTGCCCAGTTCTTCGTCGAGTCCGGCGTATCGCCTCGTCGCATGCACATGGGAGATACGGTCGTTCGCTTCGTGGATCTTCCCGCCACGGGCCCGACGGATCAGCATCCTTGGCTTCTAATTCACGGCTATGGCGGAACGCTGTGCGACTTCGCTCGGTTGGTGAAACACGTGGCCGGCCAGCGCCGGGTGCTCGCGCTCGATCTGCCCGGCTTCGGCGAATCGGCCAGCGCGGATGAACACTATTCCGTCGATTCCTACGTCGCGATCTTGCGGGAATTCGTGACTCGTACCGAATCTGGGCCGGTCCATCTCGTGTGCCATTCACTGGGCGGCCACGTTTGCCTGGGAGCCGCGCTGACCGCGCCCTCGTACATCGCCAGCCTGACGCTCATCGATACCGCCGGCATCTACGATGCGTCCCAGTTTCCCGGCGACATCGCCAAGCGCAAGGCGGGCGTCAACCTCGGCCGCATGACGACCAAGCACGGCCGTGGCTTCGTCGATGTAGCGGCTGGCGATCAAGAGCTGTTGCGCCGCCTCGTCGCCCACGACCCCGCCGTGTGGACGGCCGTATCGAGCTTTCGATCCAACTACAGACAGGAGGTGGGGCGGGTACGGGTTCCAACCCTGGTTCTTTGGGGCATGGACGATCCGCTCTTTCCCGTCGAGGATGCGCTATTCCTCGCCGAGAACCTAACGAACGTGAAGACCCATATCATCGACGGTGCTGGCCATTGTCCCGCTGAAACGCATCCTCAGGTGGTGGCCAAGCTCGTCGAAGGTTTCGTCGCAGCGTTGACAGCTCCCACCTCGGCAGCGCCCACCTCACCCCCTGACGGAAGCGTTTCACAATGAACAGCACCGCGTCGCTTTTGATTGCTTCCCTCGTGGCCGCCACGCTTCTCGTGGACGGTCGCGCGCAGGCCGCCGACCTTCACGAGGTCGAGCAGGAACACACCTTTGTGTACGAACAGCCCGACCCGCAGAGCCCGGTGCTGAGAAGACTTTACCTCGGCGAGCTGGTGGATGTGGTGTCGAGCGTTCACGCCGCCGACGGGTCGGATTGGGTGAAGGTCAGCTTCGGCCCCCAGCGCGAGGGTTTCGTGCGCTCCAATCACCTGGTCAAGGCGGGAAGTCTTCCACGCGAGCGCTGGCAGCCCACGCGGATTGCACGGGACGAACGACCATTCGGATGCGCGGGCGCCTTCTGGGGCGAGACCTTCGGCGCGATGTTCAAGCTGCGCTATCTGCTATTCACCCGGCTCGGGATCGCCCTGGGCAGCGGCATGGTCTGGGAAAACCCTGGACTGTCCGGGCGCAGCCTGAGTTTGGGCATCGTCTCGCACTTGGCCTTGCACAATCTCAGCCCCGTGGTGGAGGTGGGCGCGATCTCTTTCAGCCGCGATTCGGGCGATCGCACCCTCAACCTCCTCGGCATCTACACCAATATTGGCCTCGAATGGATATTCAACTGGGGACTGTTCCTAAGCGCGGGTATGTCCTTCATGCGCAGTATCGACATCAGCGTTGCCGTCAATTGGGAAAACCGCAATACGACAGTGAACACGGACGGCACCTTCGGCAGACTCGAGCGACACATCAAGGGCAATATCCTGTATGCCGTCGAGCCGACGTGGTCGATCGGCTACAGTTTCTGACAGCGGGACAACGCTCGCTCACCAGCGCTGGACGGCCCCGGAGCCGCGCGAATCATTGTCCACGCTCCTGGCCAAACTCGACGGCCGGACGCTTCGCCACATTCTCGTGCCGCTCTTCCTCGCCGGCTTGCCCGTGTTGCTGGTCGCGGCCCAGCCCGATCTCGGCACCGCACTCATCATCGGGCTCATCTCGGCGACCGTGGTCATCATCGCGCGACTGCGCATGAAAACCTTGGGCGGCATCGTCGTCGCCGGTGCGCTGGCCATTGCCCCGCTGTGGGAATACGCGCTTCACGACTATCAGCGCAATCGAGTGCTGGCCTTCATCAATCCCGCGCTCGACCCGGCCACCGCCTGGCAACCGCGCCAAGCCATGAACGCCGTCGGTTCAGGCCGCTTCATCGGCAAGGGCTTCTTGCAGGGCACGCAGATCCGCCTGCGCTCGCTGCCCGCGCTGTGGACGGATTTTCCCTTCGCCGTGTGGGCCGAGGAATGGGGCTTCATCGGCTGCACCGCCGTCCTTCTCGCCTACGGATTGCTCGTGCTCTGGGTGCTCAAGATCGGGCGTGAGGCGCGCGACCGCTTCGGCATCACCGTGTGCGTGGGCGTGGCCTCCATGCTGTTCTGGCAAGTCGCCGTCAACATCGGCATGGTGACCGGCCTTCTGCCCGTGGTCGGCGTGACCCTGCCGCTCATCAGCTACGGCGGCTCCAGCGCACTCACCGTCATGCTCGCGCTCGGCCTGGTGATGAATGTCTCCGTCCGGCGATTCGCCTATTGACGGGCACTCGCAGGCAGCAATGGCCCGACGAAGCCAGCGGACGCGCGGTGCCGGGCCTGCCCCACACCGTGCGCCGGGAGCTTGATTGTGCTCAATACCCCGCCGAATGGCCTATGCTCTCGACCTGCTAGCCACGGCCACCCATGAACATCATCAACCCTCGCACCGTCCAGGTCCTCAAGAACCCAGTCGCCTTCTCGCTCCAGGTCCTGAAGGCCTTCCAGAAGAACCAGGGCCTGCTCCTCGCCGGCGCAGTCGCGTACTACGCGCTGCTCTCCATTGTGCCGCTGCTCATCCTGATGGTTATCGCGCTGTCGCAGGTGATCGACCAGGACGTGCTCTTGGCCACGTTGCGCCAGGCACTGGAATATGTGGTGCCGGGCCAAGGCAAGGCGGTGGTGGCGGAGTTGCGGACGTTCCTCGTTCACCGCGAAGTGATCGGCTGGGTGCTGCTCATCACGATGCTGTTTTTCAGCTCGCTCGGCTTCAAGGTCCTGGAGACCGCAATCTCGGTGATCTTCCTGCACCGTGTGGCCAAGCGTAGGCGGCACTTCCTGGTTTCTTCCCTACTGCTGCCCTTCGGCTACATCGTTTTCATCGGCGCGGCGCTGTTCGTGGGCACCTTCGTGATCGCCGACCTGGTGACGATAGGCGGTGCGAATCTCGATATTCTGGGGCATAGCTGGTCGCTGAGTGGCTTCTCGCGCATGCTGATCTACGTCGCCGGCGTGACCGTGGAGATCCTGCTCATCTCAGCGATCTACTACTTCATGCCGGTAGGCAGGCTACCGGCGGAGCACGCGCTGATCGGCGGCGCCACGGCGGGCCTGCTATGGGAATTCATCCGCCATGGGCTGCGCTGGTATTTCGGCACGCTGTCGCAGGTGAGCGTGGTGTACGGCTCGCTCGCCACGGCCATCATCGTACTGCTCAGCCTAGAAATGGCTGCCACGCTGCTGTTGTTGGGCGCGCAGGTGATTGCGGAATACGAAAGGATCGAGACGGGAGAAGCGGAGAAGCCTCGGGGGCCGATGTGGACCGACGGCGTCTGAATCCAGACGTACCAGAACATTCTAGAGTTTCCTGACTCTGGCACTACACTAGGGACATGGCGGGCAGCGGGCGCATCGGTTTTTGGACGCTCGCGAACGTTCTAACGCTGTCACGGATCCCGTTCGGGATCGCCTTCTGGTTCGTCACCGATCGTCCGACCTGGGCTCTGGCCGTCATGATCGTCGGTGGCGCGACCGATCTGGTCGACGGGGCGGTCGCGCGTAAAGTCGGACAGGCGGGTCGGAACGGCGTGGGCGCGTGGCTGGACCCCGTTTGCGACAAGTTTTTCATGCTGTCGATGGTGGCGGCGCTGCTCACCGTGCGGCGGCCGGAACCTTGGATAGTCGTCGCCATCGCGGCGCGCGAGATCGTGGTCGTCCCGCTGGCCCTGGCCTACCGACTGGTGCCCGGCGTGCGGCGGCGCATTTCCTACGATTTCCGCGCGGGCCGCCCGGGCAAGCTGGCGACCGTGGCCCAGTTCGCGGCCCTGACGGCGATGCTGTTCGGGTCCGTGGTCCTGCCGTGGATCGCGGCGCTGGCGGGGATCGTGGGTCTGGCGGCCGCCGGGGACTACGTCCGCCGCGCACTGCGCGCCGCCGCCCCACCTGATCCGTCGTGTGTTAGACGGCGCTAGTCAGGGAAAGCGCCCACAGTGATGGCCCTGGCAAGGGCGCCCGTTTCACCGTCAGTCTTCCGCTCGACCAGCGAGAAGTGGCGGTGCATTCATGAGACGTTGGCCGCGCGCGAACGAAGGAGCGCTGGACCCAGCCACGCGGATCGGCAATAGATAGGCGGATGGAAATACTCAAGGTGCGGGCCTTGCAAGGGCCCAACGTGTGGAGTCGGGACTCCGTGCTCGAAGCACGCGTGATGGTCGCCAAGTACAAACACCTGCGAGTCGAGAGTGTGCTCGCGTTCGAGCGACGACTTGCCGCTTGGCTGCCAAGCTGGTCACCCACCCGCGAGATTTCAGGTCAATCGCCACAGGTGCGCGTGGCAGATGCGCTGCGAGGCGTGGCCGTGGAGCTGCAAGTGCTGGCCAGCGCACCCGAAAGTTCAGAGGCCACGGGTCCGCTCTCACCGTCGGATACCCTGGACATTGCGATCACGTACGAAGAAGAACAGCTCGCGCGCGCCTGCCTCGAATCCGCGCATCGTATGTGCCTGTCCGCTCTGGCATTCCATGGCTTCGACGTGCGGGCCGAGATGGCGCGGCTGCGCTCGCTTGCGGAAGACGTGTGCCTGGGCAGGGCGACGGGACCGCTGGTGGCGGTCGCGCGCAAGAGGGGAATTCCGTTTCGTCGTCTCGACGGCGAGAGTCTGGTGCAGCTCGGGTACGGAGCGCAGCGCCGACGCATCCGAACGTCGGTCACCGACCGTACCGGAAAAATCGCGGAATGGATCTCGCTCGACAAAGAGCTAACGAAGAGGCTACTCGCGCAGGTTGGAATTCCGGTTCCCGTCGGTCGCCAGGTCACCAGCGCCGAGCAGGCGTGGACTGTCGCGTGCGAATTGGGCACGCCGGTCGCGGTCAAGCCCGCCAGTGCCGACTACGGTCACGGGATCGGCTTGCATCTCGAAACGCGCGAGCAAGTCATTGCCGCCTACGCCGCGGCCCGGGAGTATCGCGAGGAGGTGCTGGTCGAACATTTCGTGCCAGGGGCGCAGTACCGCCTGACGGTGGTGGGCAATCGGATGGTCGCGGCCGTGCGGCGCGAGCCGGTTCGCCTGACCGGCGATGGCCAGCACACGGTTGCAGAGCTGATCGAGATCGCCAACCGCGACCCCAGGCGCGGGGACGACTTGCGCTTGCCCCTGACCCAAGTTTGCGCAGATAACGACACACCCCAGATGTTGGCCGAGCAAGGTTTCTTGCATGCGTCCGTGGTGCCGGCGGGCCGCGAAGTGGTCATGAGCCGCATCGCACATTCCTGGGCAGGGGCAGGTGTCACCGACGTGACCGATCACGTCCACCCGCGCGTGGCTGGGCAATGCGTGCGGGCTGCACGCCTGGTCGGCTTGGATGTGGCCGGCCTCGACGTGGTCGCCCTAGACATCGCGCGGCCGCTCGAAGAACAAGGCGGCGCGATTCTCGAAGTGAACGCAGAACCAACCATCGCATTCCATTTTCCGCCCCTGTGCGATAGCTATCGCCCGGTCTGCGAAGCCATCATCGATTCGCTGTTTCCGAGCGGGAAGACCGGTCGCATTCCGATCGCGCTGGTGAGCGGCACCGGTGACAGGACGCGTGCCGGACGCGTTCTGGCCGGGCTGCTGCTGGCGCCTGGTCGCGGAGTCGGCAGAACAAGTTGCGATGGCCTCTTCATCGACGGGGATCTGGTCAAGCCCGGAGATCAAAGCAGCCTCGGAGGAAGTCTGACGGCCCTGCTCTGCCCCGAGGTGGATGTCGCGGTGTTGGAACGCGATCTGGCCAGCATTCGCGAAGAAGGCCTGGGGGTGGATCGCGTCGATGTCGCGATCCTGACGGGGCTGAATCGCGAGTCGCATTTCGACGCCGAATGCGCGCGAGCCGCTGACGTCTTGACCTTGGCGGCCGCATCCCACGGCACCCTGGTGATTGATACCGACGATCATGCCGCGCTAGCCGCCGCGGAGTCGGTTGCAGGCACGATGATTCTGGTTGGCCACGACTCGTCCGCTTTGGCCAGGGACACAGCTCGCGCCGCCGCTTTTGTTCGCGACCGCCAGTTGGTCTTTCTGTCGAGCAGTCGGGAAGAACTGGTGCTGCCTCTTGGGACGGACGCGACGGAAGATGGCGGCGCGGCCAGTGGCTGGCTGGCGGCAGCAGCCGCGGCGTGGGCCATGGGTGTGCCGATCGAAACGATTGGAACGCGGCTTCCGTCGCTGTTGCGCGAGGTCTAGCCCATGGCAACGGGATATCTGTCCTACGTTCATTCTTCAAAGCAGCCCGTGCAGCGCGGGCCCATCACGCCAGGCATGGCGTTGCTCGGTGGACCACCCGCGGGACCGCCGCCCGAGGTAGGCACCGCGTTCGCTTGGCTCTTCGCCAAATCGGGCTGGGGCCGTTTCGTCGTCATCGGCGCCGACGGCAGCGACGAATACGGCCGCTACATCTATCGCGACCTCCCGCCACCGCATCCGGCGACCGTGGAAACCTTGATCTTCACCTCGCGCGACGCGGCCTCGGATCCAACGGTCATCGAGACTATCCGCGGCGCCGATGCCCTCTTCATTCAGGGCGGCGACCAGTGGGACTACGTCAGGATGTGGAAGGACACGCCGGTTCAGCAAGCCATTGGCGACCTCCTGCGCAGAGGTGTGCCCGTGGGCGGCTCCAGCGCGGGTCTCGCCGTGCTCGGCGAATTCTTGTTTTCCGCGCGCAACGACACCGTGTATTCGAGCGAGGCGCTCGCCGATCCCTATCACGAGTGCATGACGCTTGACCGTCTCCTTATCGATTCACCCAACCTCGCGGCGCCCTACGCGTACCTGCGCAATGTGATCACCGACAGCCACTTTCACGATCGCGATCGCATGGGACGGCTGCTTGCGTTCCTGGCGCGCCTAGCGCAAGACGGCTGGACCGAGGCGCCGCGCGCGATTGCCGTGGATGAAATGACGGCAGTCCTGGTCGAAGCCGACGGCCTGGCCACTGTGGTCGACAGCCGTCCCGAGTCGAGCCGCGGATCCGCGTGCTTTCTGCTCACCCCGGGTCTTCCACAAACCTGCTCGCCCGGTCAGCCACTGACCTACGAAAACGTCTCCGTCTACCGCATCCGGGCTGGTGACAAGGACGCATGCTTCGACCTGCGAGCCTGGCAAGGCCGAGGTGGCGAACGCACCTCGGTATCCGCACGGCAGGGCCAAGTCTTCGCTTGAGCTCATTCTCCGCGGTGGCGCCGATCCTGGTAGAGTGAGCGTCATCGGACCTCTGCCCATGACCGACGCCGCTCTCCCCGCCCTTGCCACACCACGCGGACTCGCGCTTGCCGACGGCGAGAGCGTACGCGCGACTTTCGGCCCGGATTTGGACGAGAATCTGCACTACGCCGCCTCCACCCTTGTCTTGACATCGCAGCGTCTGTGCTGGACTGCCTCGGACGGAACGTGGGCGGCGGCCGAGCTCACGCCTGGGCTTCGCCTCGACCGGCGCGAATACGCTGGACTTGGCGAAGTGCGCGTCGTCGACGGAGCGCGAACCGTGCTCCGCCGCTTTCACACCTTGGCCGTGGCCAAGGAAGTGACACAATTCGCGGACACCTTCGAGGCGCAGCAGGGGAAGAAACACGCACACGCGCGACCGGTCGCGCCCGCTGACGACCAGGACAGTTCGGAACTGCCTGTGAGCGGGAAGTTCCCGCTCTTGCGCCTCTTGGCCTTCGCGCGCCCGCACCTGGGGGCTGTGCTGTTCGGGCTGCTCCTCACCCTGTTCAGCACGGCTGCGGGCCTAATTCCGCCGTATCTGACCATGCCGCTGGTCGACCAAGTTCTAGTGCCGGGCCAGGCCGGGCAGTTGTCGTTTGAAGCCGCGCTGCCGAAAGTCTTGCTCTACCTTGGCGGCCTCGGAGGCGCGGCGGTCGTGACCTGGCTGCTGGTCTGGGCGCAAGGCGCGGTGCTTGCCATCGTGACCGAGAAGGTTGCCGCGGATCTGCGCAACCGTGCCTTTTCGCACCTGCAGAAACTCAGCCTGGAGTACTTCGGCGGCAAGCGCACCGGCGATCTGATTGCGCGCATCAGCTCGGATACCGAGCACTTGTGCTCGTTCCTGTCCGATACGCTGGTCGACTTCATCACCGATGTGCTGATGATCGTCAGCACCTGCGTGGTCTTGCTTTCGCTCGACACGACGCTCGCCTTCGCGGCCATCGTTTCCTTCCCGCCCATTGCGTGGCTCATCATGCGTATCCGCGGCAAGATGTTGCACGGCTACTTGCGCGGCGGGCGCATGTGGTCGGCCATGACCAACATCTTGGCCGACACCATTCCGGGCATTCGCGTGGTCAAGGCCTTTTCCCAAGAGCGTCGCGAGATCGCCCGCTTCGCGCGAGCCAACCAACGCGTCGTCGAGATCAACAACCGCAACAACAGGATGTGGACGTTCTTCTGGCCGTCGGTCGCGCTGCTCAACCAGATTGGTTTGCTCGTGGTCTGGGCCGCGGGCGCGCGTCAGGTCTTGCACCACCAGGTGACCGTCGGCGTACTGACCGCGTTCATCGCGTACATCAGCCGTTTCTACACCCGCGTGGAAAGCATGAGCCGCATGCTCACCTCAACCCAACGCGCCTCCGCGGCCGCGCAGCGTCTGTTCGAGATCCTCGACCGCGTGCCGAGTGTCCTCGATCCCAAAGATCCGATCCCCATCGGCGACGTGCGCGGCGAGATTGAGTTCGAGCGCGTGTCGTTCCGATATGGCAGCCGGCTCGTGCTCGACGACGTCAGTTTCTCAGTGGCACCTGGCCAGATGATCGGCATCGTGGGCCACACCGGCTCGGGCAAGAGCACGGTCGCCAATCTTCTGTGCCGCTTCTACGACGTCTCGGCCGGGGCCGTTCGCGTCGACGGCAACGATATCAGGCGACTTTCCATCGAGGCCTATCGCAAGCACATCGGTATCGTCTTGCAGGAGCCGTTTCTCTTCTACGGCACCATCGCCGACAACGTCGGCTACGGCGAACCCAGCGCCAGTTTCGCGCAGATTATCGAGGCCGCACGGGCCGCGCACGCGCACAATTTCATTTTGAAACTGCCCGAAGGCTACGACTCGCTGGTTGGCGAGCGCGGCCAGTCGTTGTCGGGCGGCGAGCGCCAGCGTATCGCCATCGCGCGCGCCATCTTGGTGGACCCGCGAATTTTGGTCCTCGACGAGGCGACCTCCTCGGTGGACACGCACACCGAGCGCGAAATTCAGCGCGCGCTCGACAACGTGGTCACAGGGCGCACCACCATCGCCATCGCGCATCGACTAAGCACCTTGCGCAAGGCGGACCTGCTGCTCGTGATCAAAGACGGCCGGCTCGCCGAGCGCGGAACCCACGCCGAACTGCTTGCGCTCGACGGTGAATACGCGCGCCTGCATCGCGCACAGATTTCGGCCACCGCTCGGCACGACGTGGAGACTGCGGATGTACAGGTTGAGCAGAACTCGGAGTTCGAAAGCCTGACGGTTCCGCTCATCGAAACAAGCAAGCTCACGCTCGAACACGACGGCGGTGGCAACCTGAGGGCCAAGGATCTCTCAAGTGGCGAGACTATTCTCGTTGTGCCACGTCGCTGTTTTCCGCTCACCAACCCCAATGGTTTCGTGTGCCTGGTCGACAGGCAGGGGCACGACCGCGCCCTCGTCGCAGATGTGGGTATGCTGGCCGAAACTTCTCGTCAGGCGCTGCTCGCTAGCCTTGCCCAAAGCGAATTCCTACCGCAGGTCACGCGTATTGAGCGCATCGTGCATGAAGCGACTTGGTCCGAGTGGCATGTGGTCACCGACCGGGGCTCGCGCAGCTTTATCGTCGAGCAAGAGGATCACATCCGTCGTTTGGAAGATGGCCGCCACGTCATCACCGATTCCTTCGGCATGCGCTTCCTCGTGCCCGCTCCCGAGCAGCTCGACAGCAACAGCCGCCGCTGGTTGGGGCAGTATTCGTAGTCGCCTAGAATCCGCCTGCCTTCTTCGCCACGGCCAGAAGACCGACCGACGGGTCGTCGATCACGACTTTGCCGAACGTCGTCAGGTTGGTCAGGTCGGCGGCCGTGCCGGTGTAAGGCTTGCCGATGTTGAAGAACAAGGAGAACCAGTTGTCATCGGCCATCGAATTCGCAAGGTTGTTGTCGTCTGCCGCCCACGCGAGGGTGCCGATTCCACGTGCCAGCGCGCTGGCCATCAGATCCTTGGGTGCCAGATTGGTCGGTGACGGGCCAATGTTGCGGCCCGGTCCGTACTCGCCAATCAAGAACGAAAGTCCCGTTGCCTTGAGCCGATCGAGATTGGTGTTGAGCGTCGCAACGTCCGGCGTGTCCCCGTAAACGTGAAGCGAAAAGACGATATTGTGCAGCGGATCTGCCGCGAGCACCCCGGCGCCATAGTTGGCAATGTCATCGACGTCCTGCCCGCACCCACCACTGTCGATCATCAGAAGACCAGCATAGCCGGCCGCGCGCATGCGCCCGACGGCGGTGATGTATTGGTCGCGCCACACTGTCGAGTTCGAGGGGCCAGCCTCGTTCGCGATGTTGATCATCGAGGCACGTTCGTATTTCTTCCACGCCGCGGCCTCGGCCACCCAGGCATCCACCTCGGAAGCCAGCGTGGTCGTGAAGGTATTGCCCTCCATGCACGTCGCCTCCCAGCGCCCAGGGATCACCACGATATGCGCGGCGTAGAAGCGATCGAAGAGGCTCGTCGTCGTCGCGTTCGGCAACCGGAAGTAGAGATTCACGCGCACGGCGTTTGTTCCCGTGAGCTCGAGCCCGGTGTTGGCCTGGTCGACGTGGGCCTTGTTTACGCCCCAGGGCAGGAACACCGCGCCGGTGGCGTCGAAGATCTGTCCGTTGGCAACGGTCATCGTGGCGCCAGGCGCGGCGTCGGAGGAAGGAGGCGGGGTGACATCGGGCGGTCCATCACTTGAGCCGCCCGCGCGGCCGTCAGCGCGAGCATCCGCACCGCTACGGAGACCGTCCCGCAGCGCATCGGCGCGGGCATCCACTGCGGCATCCCGGGCCGAGCCGCCCGTCGCGGTGATTCTCCCACCCGTGCCGGTCGTCGCGCCGCCATTCCCAGAGCCGGTCACGGCGCCGCCCGCTCCCCCCGTCGCTGGGATCCCTTTGCCCGCCCCGGAAGTGCCGCAAGCAGCGACCGAGAACCCCGCAGAGAGAATGGCCAGGAGAAGCCACTTCGAGCCTGGAGAATTCATCCTCATACAAGGGGCAGTTTACCCCCATGGCACATTGAAGTCATTTCCGGCTGAGTCAGACGACGCCAGCCCCGCCCTCACCGTCCGTCGGCAATTCGTCGAAAGTGCGCCGGCTTGCCTCTCCCCATGTCGTCCGAGTTCCGATACACTTCGGGCAACTCACCTCCGGAACGCCTCATGCGCACTCTTGCTCCCATCAGCCTCGTCGTGTCTCTCCTAGGTCTCGAACCGTCTCCTGCCCTCGCCGGTGACGGGCTCGCCCAAACCCCACCCATGGGATGGAACAGCTGGAACAAGTTCAGCTGCAATGTCAGCGAGAAGCTCATTCGGGGCGCCGCGGACGCGATGGTGTCGAGCGGGATGAAAGCGGCAGGCTACGAGTACGTGGTCATCGATGACTGTTGGCAGACCAAGCGAGACGAGAAGGGAACCATCGTGGCCGACCCCGAACGCTTCCCCTCTGGAATGAAGGCCCTGGCAGCCGCCGTCCATGCCAAGGGCTTGAAGTTCGGGATCTACTCGGACGCTGGCACCATGACCTGCGCCAAGCGACCGGGCTCGAAGGACCATGAAGCACAAGACGCCAAAACCTACGCCGAATGGGGCGTCGACTATTTGAAGTACGATTGGTGCAACACCGATGGCCAAGATACCCGCGATGCCTACATGAAAATGAGTCACGCTCTGCGGGCGACCGGACGCCCCATCGTCTTTTCGATTTGCGAGTGGGGGAATAGCAAACCGTGGATTTGGGCACAGGGCATCGGGCACTTGTGGCGCGCGACCGGCGATATCCAAGACTGCTGGGATTGCAGCAAGTCCTGGGGAGGCATGGGGTTGGTGCACATCATCGACTTGATGGCGGACCTTTATCCCTTCTCTGGACCTAGGCATTTCAACGATCCCGACATGCTCGAGGTCGGCAACGGCGGACTCACCCTCGAAGAGAATCGCTCGCACTTCAGCTTCTGGGCCTTGTTCGCCGCGCCCTTGATGGCCGGCAACGACCTGGCGGCGATGACGCCAGAGATCCGGGACATCCTCACCCATCGCGAAGTGATCGCGATAGATCAGGATGCCCTCGGAATGCAGGGGCGCAAGGTGCGCGACAGCGGCGCGAACGAGGTGTGGATGAAGCCGCTTTCCGATGGCTCGCGGGCTGTGATCCTTTTCAACCGCGGCAGCGAGGAAGCCTCGATCGCGGTGGCGTGGGACGAAATCGGCATCTTCCCTGGCGCCAAGGCGCGCGTTCGCGATCTCTGGAAAAAGGCCGACGTCGGCATTCTGACCGGTCGCTACGAGGCCAAGGTCGCGCCCCACGGCGTGGTCATGATCAGAATCACGCCGCAGTACTAGTCGCGAACCAACCATGCAGCCCTCTGTCTTCGACCAATCGCCCCATCGCCGCTTCAATCCGCTGACTGGGGAATGGGTGCTGGTTTCCCCGCACCGCACCCAAAGACCCTGGCAAGGAATCGCGGAGCCGACCGCCGCGTGCTCTCGACCGAGCTTCGATCCGACCTGCTACCTGTGTCCCGGAAACCAACGGGCCAGCGGCATCGTGAATCCGCCCTACCAGGACGTCTTCGCCTTCGACAACGATTTCTCCGCGCTGCAGTCCCGAAACGACGAAATAGAGGACGCCCCCCATCCGCTCTTCCGAAGTGAAACCACGCGCGGGCGGTGTCGCGTTCTCTGCTTCTCCCCGCGCCACGACCTGACCCTGGCCCAGATGGGGACAGAAGCCATCCGCCGCGTGGTGGATTGCTGGGCAGAGGAGACCGAAACCCTTGGGGCCACGCACCGCTGGGTGCAGATCTTCGAAAACAAAGGCGAAATCATGGGGTGCTCCAATCCCCATCCCCACGGCCAAATCTGGGCCAGCGATTTTCTTCCCACGTTTGCCGAAAGAGAAGACGTCCATCAACGCCAATACCTCGAACAACATGGCAGCGTTCTGTTGGTGGACTATCTAGTGCGCGAACTAGAAATGCAGGATCGTTTAGTCGCGTACAACGATCACTGGGTCGCCCTTGTTCCTTTCTGGGCGACTTGGCCCTTCGAGACCCTGATTTTGCCCCGAAGGCGAGTACAGAGCCTTTCCGACCTTGCGTCCACTGAACGAGATGGTCTCGCGAATGTGCTGAAGCGCCTTCTGGTTCGCTACGACAACCTTTTTCAGATTTCGTTCCCGTACACCATGGGCTGGCACGGGGCGCCCTTTCAAGCGGGGAAGAGCGACCACTGGCAACTCCACGCTCATATCTATCCGCCCTTGCTTCGCTCGGCCACGGTGAAGAAGTTCATGGTCGGGTATGAGATGACGGCCGAAGCCCAACGCGACCTGACCCCCGAACAAGCAGCGAACCGTCTGCGCGAGCAGCCCGAGATTCACTATCTCGGATGACATCACCCCCAGTGCAATCGCCGAGTCCCATGCTTTCCACCCATGCCAACCTTTCCAGCAATGCTGCATTCAATACCCTGGCGGAATCGCTCTATGGAAAGGAAGCGATCCCGAGCCAGGCCTTGCGCTGCCAAGCTTTGCTTTCGGCCGCGGCGTCTCACGGGCACGACCAAGTTCGTTTCTTCAGCACCCCCGGTCGTAGCGAATTGGCTGGCAATCACACCGATCACAACCACGGGAAAGTTCTCGCCGCCGCGATTGACCTCGACGCTGTCGCGGCGGCGGCGCCTCGCGATGATTCTCGGGTCTTCATCGCCTCGGAAGGATTTCCGCCCGTTGAACTCAACGCGCGCGAGCTGGGCAAGATCCCTTCCGAAGCCGGCACCACGGCAGCGCTCGTCCGCGGAATCGCGGCCCGATTTGCACTCCAAGGACACGCCGTGGGGGGATTCGATGCCTTCATTCATAGCGACGTGTTGCTAGGTTCCGGTCTCAGCTCAAGCGCCGTCATCGAGGTCCTGGTGGCCAACATCTTCAACCACCTGTTCAATGGCGGTCGGTTGACCGCTACTGAAATCGCGCAGATCGCTCAATACGCGGAAAATGAGTATTTCGGCAAGCCCTGCGGCCTGATGGATCCGATGACCTGCGCCACTGGAGGAGTCGTGTCCATCGACTTCGACGATCCCTTGCATCCCGCCGTTCGCCGCTTGACGGTGGATCTTGAAGCCCAGGACACTGGCCTCGTGATCGTGGACACCGGAGGCAGTCACGCCGATTTGACGTCCGATTATGCGGCCATCCCTCAAGAGATGAAGGCCGTGGCCCACGCCTTTGGCCTGGCGAGCTGCCGCGGACTTGCGCGCGAGCAATTTCTAGCTCGACTTCCTGAACTTCGCCCGCGCCTTGGCGATCGAGCCATGCTCCGCGTGCTGCACTACCTGGCCGAAAATGAGCGGGTGGATGCACAGGTCGCGGCACTCGAAGCGGGCCGCTTCCAGGACTTCCTATCCTTGGTTCGCGAGAGCGGTCTCAGTTCGTTCCGTTGGCTGCAGAATGTTCTCGACCCCGCCCAGTCACGAACGCAGGGGGTGGCCCTGGCCTTGGCGTTGACCGAACAGTTTCTTGGCGGCACAGCAGCTTGCCGTGTCCACGGCGGGGGATTCGCTGGAACCATTCAAGCCTGGATCCCCAAACACCAACTCGACTCCTTCCGTGCCGCCATCGAGCCGGTCTTCGGCGCCGGCGCCGTGAAGCCGCTGCGCATTCGATCGTCCGGCGCCGTGGCCTTCCCCTGAAGTTTCGCGCCCAGGTCGAGCCAGCCCCCTTCCCCAAAAGCTCGAAGTCCTTCGTCGATCAGGGACACTTGGACGAAATTCTGGCCGCCATCAAACCCGGCGATTACCTGTTTGCCCAGTGGGGAATCAACGACCGCTCCGTGGCCGGCCCAGATCGCGCCACCGATCCCGCGACGACATTCAGGATCTATCTAAAACAGTACATCGATGGCGCTCGAGGCAAGAACGCCATTCCAGTCTTGATCACGCCAACGCCGCGTCTGCAATACTCCAATGGCGTCTTTTCAAACGGCTTTCAGGCCTATTGCGATGCCATCAAGGCGGTCGGCACGGAAACCAACACCCCCGTCATTGATCTGCAATCCATGGGCCTCGCGTATTACACCGTTCTTGGCTACGCCACGGTCTCGACGACGATCAGCCTGAACAAGGGCACGCCGGACGTGTTGCACTTCCAGACTCACGGCGCCTATGAAATGGCCCGCCTGGTGGCGACGGGCGTACAAGCGCTCAATCTTCCAATTTCGCAATATGTGATTCAGTCGCAATTGGACGGCGGCTAGGAAGAAGATCGATTCACACCGGAGTCTTCGCACGTGTACAATGATCGCAGGAGGCTCTCCCTTGCGACATCCAACATCCGCGTTTGTTCCATTCTTCGCCACCGTTCTGGTGGCCGGTTCCTTCGCCTGCGCCAGCGGCGACAAGCATCCTGCGTTGGATGCCAGCGGCGAAGATAGCGCCGGCGGTGGTGCTTCCGCGGGCGGCACCTCGGGCGGTGGCAGCGCCACAGGTGGAGCCGCGGGATCCGGCGGTGCCACGACGACGGGTGGTTCCACCGGCACCGCTCCGGCCAGCGATGTGCCGATCATCGTCGTGGACCAGTTCGGCTATCTCCCAGGGTCGGAGAAGATCGCAGTCATTCGGGATCCTCAAATGGGCTTCGATTCCACCACCGATTTCACGCCCGGATCCCAGTACGCCCTTGTCGACTCCGCGAGCGGGGCCCAAGTCTTCACCGCCGCGCCCACGGCCTGGAATGGCGGCGCCATCCATGCCCAAAGCGGCGATAAGGCCTATTGGTTCGAATTCACCTCCGTGCAAACCCCGGGCAGCTACTACGTGCTGGACATCGAGAAGAACCAGCGATCTCCCACATTCCGCATCGCTGGCGACGTCTACAAACCTGTTCTGCGCCACGCCCTGCGCACCTACTTCTACCAGCGCGTGGGCCAGGCCAAGCAGCCGCCCTACGCGGACGCAGCGTGGGCCGATGGGACCAGTCACGTGGGGGCGCTTCAGGATCACAACGCCCGCCGCTACAACGCCAAGACGGACGCGACCACCGAACGCGACGTGTGGGGCGGTTGGTACGACGCCGGCGACTACAACAAGTACACATCCTGGACAGCCAGCTACGTCGTCGAGATGTTGCAAGCCTACGAAGAGAATCCCGCGGCCTTCGGCGACGACTTCGGCATCCCGGAATCGGGCAACGGCGTGTCCGATATTCTGGACGAGGCGCGCTGGGGTCTGGAATACTTGGCGCGGCTGCAAAGCGACGATGGCAGTTTGCTCTCCGTGGTTGGCGAGGCTTCGGCAAGCCCGCCCTCGGCCGCGACCGGCCAAACCGTGTACGGAACCGCGAACACCTCGGGAACGCTGGCAGCGGCGGCGGCCTTTGCTTCCGGCGCAAGAGTGTTCGCCAAGGTGACGAACGCTGACTTCACGACCCTGGCCACTGCACTGACCACGCGGGCAAGCAACGCCTTTGCCTGGGCCGAAGCCAACCCGGCCGTATTCTTCAAGAACAATGATTCCGCCTCCGGTACATCCGGCCTGGCATCCGGTCAGCAAGAGGTCGATGCCACTGGGCTCAGCATGATTCGCCTCAAAGCCGCGGTTCAGATGTTCCGATTGACCAGCGATGCGACCTACAGCGCGATTGTGGATTCGCTCTACGCCCAGACCAATTTCATCAAGACGACCTTCGTCTATCCCTTCGAGGTCGATCGCCAGGATGCCCTGCTCTACTACGCCGATACTCCAGGAGCGACCGCCGCCGTCAGCGGCGACATCCGCGCCAAGTACAAAACCGGTACCACGACCGGGTCGGACAATCTTCCCGCACACACCACGAGCAAAGATCCGTACCTCGCATACATGAAAGACTACGTGTGGGGCAGCAACTCGACCAAGAGCAACCAGGGCAATCTATTCTGGGCCATGGTGACCCACGCCATCGACACAACCCAGGACGCGACGATGAAGCGCATCGCCGAGCGCTACATCCACTATCTCCACGGGGTCAATCCCCTCGGCCTCGTGTACTTGTCGAACATGAGCTCGGCCGGTGCCACTCGGTCGGTGAACGAATTCTTTCATACCTGGTTCGCCGACGGCAGCGCCAAGTGGGATCGCGTGGGCGTTTCTACCTATGGCCCCGCGCCCGGATTCCTGACCGGTGGCCCCAATCCCAGCTATACGCTCGATTCGTGTTGTCCCAGCGGGTGCAGTAGCGCCGCGTTCAACGCCAAATGCGATGTTTCGGCCGTCACTCCGCCGCTTGGCCAGCCTGCCATGAAGTCCTATTTGGACTTCAACGGCAATTGGCCCCAAGACAGCTGGAGCGTGACTGAGAACAGCTGCGGCTATCAGATCGCCTATGTCCGGCTACTGTCGAAGTTCCTACAGTGACCCGGCGCTAGCCTTCAATAGTAGTAGGCAAAGCGCAGGCGCACCGAATACATTTCTGCATCCACAACCGGATCCTGGCGGTGCTCCTGGTGTCCAGTGGCTTTGGAAACGACCAGCTTCGCGACCGCGTTGTTGAAGCCGAGGGGGTAGGCAACGTAGCCGGCATACTGATCGTGACGCTGGTACAAACCGTCTTCGTCGCTGTACTCAGTGTGGAACCACGAACCGCCTACAATGAGCGAGATGGGGGCCATGACGAGCGAGCCGACGTCAAGTTGCGCATAGCCGCCGTAACTGCGCGTCTCGTCGTACTTGTGCGCATAGGTTGTCACGTCTTCCGCGATATCGTGCTTGCCATCCGCTGCGCTCACGCCGATCTCGATTGCCTGCATGGGGGTAAAGGCAAGGCTCCCGCCAGCCCCATATTTCTTCTCTTTGCCACACTGGTCACATGGAACTGAAATCCCGGTACTTTGGTCGGTTTGAAACTGCTGCTGGGCTGGCGTCCAAGTTTCGTATTCTGCCCCGACGAGCACATTGAAATACTTCTGCTTGATACCGGCGGCCAATCGGCCACCGAGGACGTTTCCGCCACTTTGCAACCGGCCGTAGGATCCGACAAGTTCGATACCCGACCATGGGGTGGGATAGAGGTGAAACGCGGCCCGGGCCGAGGGCACCGTTCCAGAATCGCGCATGAAAATGGTGTTGACCTCATATTTGGGCTTAAACAATTCGCTCGTATCGGAAAAGTTCGGTTTGACGCGCGCCCCGTTATCCTCGAGGGTGTAAAGATCGAAGCCAAGGCCCCTGCGGAAGACACGCCAGGTGAGAAATCGACCTGCCATGAAGTCCCAGAGTCCCTGCTGGCCGACCTGGACATAGACGTCCTCGGCATTGATTTGGTAGTAGTTGAGTTCCTCGGAGACCCAGGCCACAACTTGCCCGGTGACGCGCAGAAAGTAGTCGTTGCCCAGATTGTGGGTGAGCAGCGGGCCGAGGACAAAGCGGCCGCGCGAATCGTAGACCTTCTCCGGCGGATCGCTTGTGTTCCACGAGTACTTGACGTAGCCGTCATCGAGCTCAAGGTTGCCGTGCCAGTCGAGCCCTGACGACATGGGCGGCGGCGGTAATGCCGACATCCAGCCGGGAAGACCGGCCTCGGCCGGCGCTCCGGTGCGCGCGGGCTTGGAATGCACAGGCGAGGATTTCACGACTGCGGCGGTGTCATCCGACGACGATGACCGGACGGGCGGCGCGAGAACCGGACTCGGGACCGCGGGGGCGGCTTCGTCCGACTCGAACGCATCTGCGTCCCCTTTGCCCTGGGCTTGAACAGTGGGCGCGAAAAGTGTACCCCCAACAAGCAGGCAAACAGCGATCAACACGCGAGCTAGAAAACTCGGTCCATCCATGGAGATATCCTCGTTGAATCCAGTCGTGAACAACGGTTTCGCTTCTTCTACTGGATCGTGAAGGTTGCCGACAAGAGCTGAGTTGGATCGGCGCTCGGCCCTACTAGAACCGTGTGCGCCACCGACTCGACTGCCCAGGCATGGGTGCTCGCATTCCAATAGGCCGTGTCCTTCGCGGGCACGGAGAGCTGGACATTCTGGCTCGCGCCAGGAGCGAGCGTGACCCGGGTAAAGGCTTTGAGCTCTTTGACAGGCCGCTTGGGCGCTGTGCTGTTCGGATAGCCGATGTAGAGTTGCACAATCTCGTCTCCAGCCACCTTGCCGGTGTTCTGGACGGTGACCTGAACGTTCAGGCGGCCGCTCGGCGAGACCTTCGAGCAGAGCACCTGCAGATTGCTGTACTTGTAGGTCGTGTAGCTCTGCCCGTAACCAAACCAGTAGCGAACCGGCTTGGCGTTCTTTTCGAACAAGCGATAGCCGTGGTAGTAGTCGATGGTTGCGGCTGCGGAGCCGCTGTTCTGGAACTGCGGATAGTCGGATTCATTCTGGCCGACCGTGAAGGGAAGTTTGCCCGAGAAATTGGTGTCGCCAAACAGCAGCGCTGCCAGGGCGGTTCCGCCTTCCTGCCCAGGATAGAAGGTCTGGATAATTGCCTTGGCGCTGGCCATCCAGTCCTCGACGATGACGGCGCTGCCCACGTTGAGCAGCACGATGACGTTCGGGTTGATGGCAGCGACGCTCTGAATGAAGGCAGCTGGTTTCGTCGTCGTCCAGTGGATGGGATGAATGGTGGTCAGGTTCATGTTCTGGCGATCCGCACCGCCCCCGTAACTTTCGCCCTCATCTTCATGCGCCATCACGACCGGGATGATGACCACATCTGCCCCGTTCGCCGCCGAGCTGTCGGCACTTTGCTTGATGGTGAGGCCACCGCGAGCCTGAAGTCCTTGGAAGTACGACACGGCATGGGGAGGAACGGTTTGGCTACTACCTCGGTCGCCTAGGCCTGAGACGAAGCTCTTCTGACTGTTTTGGGTGGGTGTCGGTGCGACCGGCAGGTTGTTGTCTGGGCCGACGATCGCGATGATCTTGGCGTTGGGCAAACCGCTTCCCACCGTGGTCGCAAGCGCGCCAAGCGGCAAGATGCCATCGTTCTTCAAAAGGACTGCGCCCTTGAGCGCAGTCTCCTCCGCGAGCGATGTGGACTCAGATGTGGTGCACAGGTTGAAACTCGCGGTGCTCGCCATATAGGTGGCATCGAGATCTTTGAACTTCGTACGCGCGTTCATGATGCGGGTAGCGGACTGGGTGAGCGTCGCGGAGGTGAGCGTACCAGCTGTCAAATCGCTGCTGAGGGTAGTGAAGGCCGAGGGAACCGGCATCTCTAGGTCGAGCCCCGCGTTGATCGATGCGGCGCCATGGCCCGCCTGGGCGGCACTCCAGTCCGAGAGCACGAACCCACCCCAATTCCAATCGGCGCTGCGCAGGATACCGTTCAGGACGCTCGCGTTTTCCGTGCAGTGGGTGCCGTTGACCATATTGTAGGCAGCCATGATGCACGCCGGATCCCCCTTCTTGACTGTGATCTCGAAGGGCCGTGTGTAGTTCTCATGCAGGGTCTGCTCGTCCACGGTTGGATTGGCCTGCATGCGGTTGTTGTCCGTGTCGTTCAAGACATAGTGCTTGGGGCATGCGGCGCACCCGCCTGGCTGCTGCATTCCACGTACGAAAGCAGCGCCCATCTCACCGAGCAGCACCGGATCTTCACCGTAGGTTTCCTGCGCACGAGCCCAGCGCGGGTGCCGAAGTGTATTGATCACCGGCGCAAGCGCGAGCTCGTTCTTGGCTGCGCGCATCTCTCTGCCTTGGAGATTGCCCACGCGGTATTCAAGATCTAGATCGAACGAAGCCGCGCGCGCCTCGGCAACCGCCCAGGTGGTAGAGACATCGCCCGCTAGGATGTTGCGCATGCCGCGCGGTCCGTCGCGCATTGGATAGTTGGGGATGTTCAGGCTGGCGACGCCAAGCGAGCGGAAGGCCACGCCGGGCGTCGTGTACGGGGTTGTCGTGTGGTCGCCGGACAGGATGTTGATCTTGTCGGTGATCGCCATCTGACCGACCAGCGACGTGGCCTGCGCATCCACCGGTGTCATGGTCTGAACCACGCTGGGCGTGAACGCGGAACAGGTCGGGTCATCCGGGGCAGTGTTGCCACCTGAAGCGACGCTGCCACCTGCTGGGCTGCCACCTGCTGGGATTCCGCCAGCGAGGCTGCCGCCAGAGCGGTTACCGCCAGCGGGACTGCCGCCAGCAGGACTGCCGCCAGCGGGAACGCCAGCGCCGCCCATAGCGACGCCGCCCGTGCGGCTACCGCCAGCGCTCGTGCCAGCCAGTGGAACGCCACCCGCGGGAGTGCCCGCCATCGAGTTGCCGCCCGCTGGATTTCCGCCAGCAAGGCTGCCCGCGAGCGAATTGCCTCCTGCTGGATTGCCCGCCACGGAGGAACCGCCCGCGCTGGTGATGCCCCCCTGAGGGCCGCCGCCCATCGGGCTCCCGCCTGAAGAACTGCCTCCGCTGCTTGTGACGCTGCCCCCCTGCCCCCCGACCGATGTTCCTACCTGGCCGCCGTCAGAACCGGTGCTCCCGCCCTGCGCGCTTGCATCGAGATTGGCTTGCTTCGGCTGCAACGAACATGCGGCGAATGAGAGCAAACCCGCGACAGCGAAACCGGCGGCGGAGTGTCTGTGTTTCGTCCTGTCTTTCATTTCGATGTCTCCTGTTGTCATGAAAAGCCCAAAGTCGATCTTCGCTCGCGAATCGCTGCTCGCCTATAACGTATGCGCAACGGGCAAAGCTTCAAAGGATCCGACCACCAACCTACCCGCAGTCGCAACGCGTCCACCAAAATGGTACACAGATGATTGCACTGGCGGGTTGACCCATGGCGAGGAGTATACGACTCCTAGCTTTTCCAGGAGGCACCTATGACCGGAAACCACTTCGAGAGACTGTCGATCGCGATGGCGATGCCAATTCTCTGTGTTGCCACCGGGATCGGTTGCGAAGGATCGCGTACCGGGCTCTTGGTCGGAAGAGATGCCGCGATCTTCTTGGACGAAGGCGGCAGCGCCGGTCCGACGGCCACTGGCACAGGTGGTAGCATCGGTCCGGCGACAACCGGCGCTGGTGGCGCGACGAGCAGAGGTGGTGCGACCGGAGCTGGTGGCGCCACGAGCAGAGGTGGTGCGACCGGAGCTGGTGGCGCCACGAGCAGAGGTGGTGCAACCAGCGCTGGCGGTATGATCGTCGCTGGCAGCAGGACAAGCGCAGGTGGCACCGCGGGCGGCGCGGGCGGCGCCAGCATCGCGCCGGTCAACAGGGACGCGGGCGTGGCCGTGGGCGGCACCTCGGGCACGGGTGGAACAACCATGGCGTCCGCCCCAGTCATCAGTGACAGCGGATATGTGAAGGTGTCCGCTGGCACGGTTGTCATGATGGGATTCATCGTCTCCTCGACAGCCGGATCCGGCTCCTCGATTTCCTTGACCTACGGGACGTCGGACTTCTGCGCATCGGGCACGGTCGCCGCCAACAGCACCTACAACTCGTGGGCCAACGCCGGTTTCACCGTGAACCAAGATCCATCGGGAGCGAGTGGCTCCTCTTCTCCCCTGGTGCTATCGGGGAGCACGATTTCCATCGGCTACGTGAACAAGGGTGGGTCGCAGCTCCAATTCCAACTCTACGACGGCAGCAACTACTGGTGCACCATCCTTCCCCCGTCAAGCACGCCAACGACGACCACGATCCCGTTCGCCAGCCTCAACACGCAGTGCTGGAACGGTCTTGGCAGTCCCTTCACCTCGGGCACAGCCATCCGGTCGGTGAGCCTGGTCGTGCCAGGCAGCAACCTCATCACTACGCCTTTCGATTTCTGCTTCCTGGGGTTGACGGTCAACTAACACCATCCAACGAAAAAGCCCGCGTGACTCCCATGGGATGGGAACCGCGCGGGCCTGGCAGACGAGACGGGAGCTACTCTGCCTTCTTCGCCTTCTTGGCCTTCTTCGCCTTGGCAGGCGGCGACGCCGGTGGCGGGGTTGGCTTTTCCTCAGCCGCCGCGGCTGGAGCGGGCTCTTCAGCCGGAGCCGGTGCCGGTGCTGGGGCCGCGGCCGGAGCCGGCGCCGGAGCCGGTTCTGCCGCGGGAGCCGGTTCAGGTCCCGGGGCGGCCTTGGGAGCCTCGGTGTGTCCGCAGCCGAGTGCGAGCGCGATGGGGAGCGCAAGAAGTGCGAGGGCCAATTTCTTCATTTCCTTGTCCTTCCTTGGGGTGACTGGGCGTGAATGCCTGCCTAGGGAACCACGAACAGCGTCGAGCCGCAACCCTCGCTTGCGGGTGCGGTTGACGCGCGAATCACGCATCGTCGACCGAGTTCACCATCCACAGCGAGAATTTCTGCAAGAACTGGCGAAATCCCTCGAGGTGTTCGGCGGGAAAACCGAAGTCGTTCACGGCGCGCGCCAGAACCCGCTCGAAGCACAAGAGCCACTCCGCGCGCGCTTGCGGCGTGATTCGGAAGGCCAGGTGGCGTGCCCGCATGCGCGGTGGCCCATGCTGCTCGGTGTATTCCTGCGGCCCGCCCATGAGTCCTGCGAAAAACGCCGCGGACTTGCGCGCGCTGGCCACGAGATCCTGGGGAAACATCGAACGGATCGCGGACGACCCTAGCTCGCCATAGAACGCCTCGATCATCCGGTACAGGTTCTCGCGACCCATGCGCGCGTAGATTTCGCGGCTGGGCCCGGCAATGTCGGCTGGATTCACGCTGGGAACATAGGGGATGCGCTGGTCGCTCATTTCAGTGTTCTGATGCCGGGCGAGATGCCTGCGGTTTGGCGCGTTCCAGGGCGCGGGCCTTGGTCGCGGCGATGACCATCATCTGGGCAGCGCTGACCGTGATCAGGCAGCTGAGATAGTAGGTGGTTGGGAAGTTCTGATGCCAACCGCGCAGCGGCACCCACGAATCGCGCAGGGGTTGCCAGCCGGCGAAAAGCACGTAGCCGGAAAGGCCAGTGAGAAACATGAAAGCCGCGCCAAGGGCATGCTGGGGCTTGCCCAGATCCGCCGCGAAGAACAGCAAGGGCACGCAGAGGATCAAGTAGTAGTAGTAGGACGCGAGACTGAGTAGGAACACGAACACGAAACCAAAGGCCACTGCCTCGTGGTGTTCGAGAGCGCGGATGAAGGCCAGTGCAGGCACGACGAGCAAGGCGAGCACGACGAATTCCGCCCCCTTGGCAAGCCAGTCGGCAAGTTGCCCGGCCTCGATGGCGAGGTCGGCCGCGCGCACGGGAACCCCCTTGATGAATCTGGCCTCCGCGACGGTTCGATAGCCAACATCCCAGTCGCTTCCGCCAGCGTAGTGCAGCGCGATCTTCGAACTCCATTCATGCCAGATCGCGGTGCCGCCGAAGTAGGCACACGAGGCGAGCACGACCACCGCGATGGTCGAGGCGCTCGCCAGGAGCAACTCCAGGAGCTGACGGTTGATGCGCCGGCGGGACACGAGATCGCCGACCAGCAGAACCATCGGTCCGACCAGTAGAAATGCGGGGAACACGCGCGACAGAACCGCCCAGCCGAGCAAGACGCCCGCGAGTTTGTAGCGTCCCTTCTTCACGAAACACACTGCCAAGACCGAGCACATGGCGAAATCGGTGCGCAAGAGGCCCCCCTTGAGGTGCCCCCAGGACATCAAGTAGTGCGTGCCGACAAAGACCACCAGCAAGAGCGCGGCGCGGACCCCGAACGCCCAACCTACGGCGACGGCGGCGGCCAGGAGCAGCAACGGGTCTAGCAACAGCATGAGCCAGCGCCCGAGGGGTTCGCGCACGGAAAGGTGCCGCGTAAACAGACCGCCCACCACGAACGACCAGGCCGGCGTGCCGTTGTAGCCATGATCCGCGAGCACAAGACTCCAGCGATTTTCCGGTAGCTGCGACTTGAACCACGCGATGTCGGCAACAAACTCGCGCCAGCGCGCCTCGCTGAAGCGCCCCCGGTAGCGCCCGGCTTCGGACGCGACAGAACGCACGTCGCGAAGTTGCGCCGTCGCCAGGTCGCGAATCTCGCCACCGCGATAGCGCAGGCCGGTTTCGTCGTCGGCGGCAAGGGTTGCGCCATACAAGTTGGTGTAGCCCAGCTCGGGAGCATACTTGGTGCCGACGTAGTAGTGGTAGAAGTCCCATTCGTTCAGATACGTGCCGTAGCGGAAGACGCCGAAATCGACGTAGGTCGCAACCGCGAGAACCGCCGACACGGCGAGGACGCCGACGAGGACGCGGAGGCCGATCCGCCGCGCGGCGGCCGAAAGTCGACGCATGGCCCAGGGGCTCTCGATCAGCGCGAAGGCAGCAATCACGAGGATCGCCACCACCACCAACACGCGCGCCGTGAACCAGCCGTGGGTTGGCGCCCAGGAATCGGGAAGCTCCGCCGGAAGCCAGGAAGCAAAGGGATTCAATCGATCACTCCAGCGCTTGTCCTTTCGTCAAGCATCTCCCATCCGGCACTCGGTAGGCCAGCGCTTTTGCGATCGCCAACATCGGTGATCTGAAAAACGAACCTTCCACCTCGGCCGTTCGGATGAGTCCTGACCCCTACCATGGTAGGGGGGAGCCACTTGAATTGACCGCATCGGGCTTCCCGACTCTAGCGGGCGTGCTCATTCCATCGGCCAGAGGCGGCTCCCAGTTTAATGCTTGTAGGGAAAAGAAACTTCGTCCGGGTCTCGAACCGCGCAGAAGGTCCAAGCAAAAGCATGAACCCGGGAGCCAAATCGGTCAAGGCCATGGTAGATGCAATCGTGCATGCAAGCGAGCAGTCGCGTCCAAGAACGCCTAGCCGAGTTGGTCGCTTTCGACACGCGCAATCCCGGCGGCGACGAGCGCGCGCTGGCCGAAAAACTCGCCCGTGACTTGACCGCGCTCGGCGCTCGCACCACCGAGGTGTTTTCGAGCTCAGGCCATCACTCGACCTACGCGCGTTTTGGCACGCAAGATCCGACGCTGATCCTCAACGCACACATCGATACCGTGCCCGCGAACAGTGGGTACAGCGCGGATCCACTCGTTCTTGTCCGACGCAGCGGACGTCTGCACGGCCTGGGCAGCGCCGACACCAAGGGCGCCATCGCAGCCATCCTCGAAGCCCTGGCCGGGAATAAAGCGTCGGGCGCGATGCCGGACGGTTTGGCCGTGCTCTTTTCCGGTGACGAAGAACTCGGCGGCGCCTGCATCCGCGATTTCCTGTCGAGCGAACGCAGCCGCGGCCTTGTGCGCGCCATCGTGTGCGAACCCACCGGCTGCCGCGTGGGCGTTCGACACCGCGGCGTGTACGCGGCACGAATCAATGCCACCTCACCGGGCGGTCACTCGTCGCTAGCCGAGACCGTGCCCAATCCCCTCACCGCCCTCGCCCGCGCCGCCGTCGCACTCGACGACCTGGGCGTGCGCTGTCGCGATCTCGGCCCCGAGGGCTTGCGCGGGCTGTGCATGAACATTGCCGCGCTCGACGGCGGCCTGGCCTTCAACATCATTCCCGCGCGCGCTGCCCTCACCTTTTCCATGCGGCCCGCCCCTGGCGTCGACCTCTCCAGTATCATCGAGCAGGCACAGGACACCGTCCGCATTGCCACGGCGCCGTTGACGATGGACTGGCAGACCATCGCGACCAATCCCGCGTTCGAGACGCGCGACCTATCATCCTTTGCGCCCCTCTTGGGCGACCGCACGCGCAGCCCGGTGGACTTGCCCTTCGGCACCGAAGCCGGTCAGTTTGTAGAGCAAGGAATCGACGCCGTGGTACTGGGTCCCGGCCGCATAGAGCAGGCCCACAAGGCCGACGAATACGTCGATCTCGACGAACTGGAGGAAGCTGTGCGAGTCTTTCTCCAGGTTATCCACTGATGGACCCCGATATCATTCACCGCTTCCTCGAAAGCGTTGGCCAGAAGGCCGACGTCGATCTCTACCTCAAGCTCTTCCGCTCGCAGCGCAAGGAGAGCTTCGCCATCATCGCGGCGGACGCGCAAATCGTGCGTGCCGCCCTCGATCCCTTCCACTTCGATCTGCGCATCCTGGCCGGCCTTGGGCTGTATCCCGTGGTGCTGGTCGGGCTGCTCGACGCGCGCGACGCCGACAAGCAATCGCAGCGCATTTTGGAATGGCTGCTCGAAGACGAGGTGCCGGCCAAGGTCATCGGCTCGGGAACGGATCTGCCGCAAGAAATCCAGACCAGCGTGCGGCAAACCCTCGAAGAAAACACCATCCCCATCGTGTCGCTCGATGCGGCCAAAGAGCTGGCCATCGACGACCGCTTCCGGCTGCTTCGGACCCTGGCCGCGAGCCTCGAATCGCGCAAGGTGATCTTCCTTTCCACAAGCGCAGGCATCGAGCGCGAGGGCGCGCCACGCATTTCCCTGGTCAACCTGTCGGCCGATTACGAGCACCTGCTCACCACCAGCGATCTGCCGCGCCGCCACGCCTCGCTGCTTCGCCACGTGAAGATCCTGCTCGACCAGCTTCCCCAGCGCATGAACGTCGCGGTCGTGAATCCCCTGCACCTTCTGCGCGAGCTCTTCACGGTGAGCGGCGCCGGCACCATGATTCGCAAGGGATCGCGCATCGAAAAACACAGCGGCCTTGGCGCCGTGGATCGCGGCCGATTGACTACCCTGCTCGAATCCGCCTTCGACCGCGCGCTTGTGCCCGGCGCCATGGAGGACGGCGGCATGGTGGTCGCGCAGGCCGAACACGTGTACCTGGAAGAAAACTATCTCGGCGCCGCGATCCTCGGCAGTACGGACATTGCGCCCTATCTCAGTAAGTTCGCGGTGAATCGCCAAGCCCAGGGCGAAGGCATCGGCGGCGAGATCTGGTCCATGCTCACGCGCGACTTCCCGATGTTCTTCTGGCGCGCGCGCCCGAGCAACCCCATCGTTCCCTTCTACGTCAAGCAGTGCGACGGGCTCGTGCGTTTCCCGGAGTGGCACGTGTTCTGGCGTGGCCTGGCGCCGGACAAGATCCAGGCCGCCATCGCCTACGCCCTGGCCTTGCCGCGCGCCTTTGTTACTTGAGGCTGGACCGATCTCGGCGCCTGCGCCCCAGCAAGATTCCGGCTGAGGCTACCACCGCGAGAATATCGAGCCAGCCGTGGCGATGGCTCGGCGTGGCGCTTGCCAGCGAGCAACTGCAGCCAAAGACACCGCTGCCCGCGCTTCGCGTCTGAATCGCAACGCCGGCAACGGTTGGGATCACACAATCGGGCGAGCCGTCGTCGCCCACCACACAGCCCTGGCCTTTGCCACAGTGGACCTTTTCGCAAGGATTGTTCGCGCACAAGCCAGTCGCATTCACGCACACCGTGCCCGCCGGACACGCGTTCGCAGCGCACGGCGACGGACGGCACGTGCCCGACTGGACGTCGCAGAACGAATCGTGATCGCAAGTCTGCGAGCAAGTTGCTTTCACGCAAACACCTTGCTTGCACACCTGGGCATTGCCGCACGCGACGCCCGCGCAACTTGGCACGCAAGCGCCGGCGCTGCAGAACTGGCCCGCCGCGCAGGTCTTGCCCGCGCACGGATCCACCGTGCACTCGCGGCCGATGCAGAGCAGACCGGCCGGGCAGCCCTTGGAGTAACAATCAACGCACACGCCGTTCACACAAGTCGCGCCTTGGAGGCAGTCGATCTTGGAGCACGGATCCAGGCAGGTTCCGTCGTCCTGGCAGATCTTGCCGGCGGGGCAAGGGGTCTGCGCGCAAGCCTTGACGATGCACGCCCCGTCTTTGCAAAAGCGATCCGCCGGGCATGGGTATTGTTCGCCACCCTCTGTGCAGCTGGGCACGCATTGACCGCTGACGCAAACGTAGCCGGCGGCGCAGGACGCGTTGTTGTCGATGATCCCATCGCAATCGTTGTCCTTGCCGTCGCAGATTTCCGGGGTCGGCCCCACGCCGCCCTCGCACACCCAGCCTGCGCTGCCCCGGCAAACGAAGGTACCTGGCCGGCATTCGCCAACCATGGGCTGGCCTGGTGCCATGCCCGGAGGGTTGCAGCTGTCCACCGGAGGTACAACGCCCTCGTCGATGCTGCCGTTGCAGTTGTTGTCCTTGCCGTCGCAAATCTCGGGTGTCGGACCAACCGAAGTGCAGACGATCTTGCCGTTCGTGCAACTCGAGACGCCGGTCCTGCACTCACCCACGTCGCTACCGCACACCACCCCGACGCCCGGCATGGCGGGCTCGCCTGGGCCTGGTGCTTCGTCGATCTGGCCGTCGCAATCGTTGTCGCGGCCGTCGCAGATCTCCGGCGTGGGGCCGGTGGCGGTCACCGTGCACTCGACGTCGGTTCCGGCCGCGTTGCACACGAACTGCCCAGCACCTTGGCATGACTGCTCGTTGCAGGGTTTTCCTAGGGTCGGGAAATCCTCGTCGATCTGGCCGTCGCAATCGTCGTCCTTGCCATTGCACGATTCGGCGACAGGGACATGAGCGCCGGCACAGGTCAGTCCCATCTTGTTGGCGGCGCAAGCCTGGTGGCCGGCAACGCACTCGCCGACGCAAACCCAGGCCTTGCTCGCAGCATCGTAGGTGCAGCCGGCCGTAGCCGGCGGGTAGCACATGTCCGTGGCGGGCGGATTGTTTTCGTCGACGTGGCCGTCACAGTTGTTGTCGAGCCCGTCGCAAGCAATCTCGGCCACGGGCGTAACGGCGCCGACACAGGGTTGCCATGCCCCAGCAGTGCAGACCTGCATGCCCGTCGCACACGCGCCGACGCAAGCCCAAGTCTTGCTGGTGGCGTCGTAGGTGCAACCGGCGGCGCCCGACGGATAGCAAGAGCGCGCGAACTCGTCGACGACTCCGTCGCAGTCGTTGTCGATCCCGTCGCAGATTTCCGCCGTCGGCCCGACCGCGCCCTGGCAAACCACCTGCTGGCCCCCTGCCCCGTCGGACACGCATGCAGTGAGGCCGGGCTTGCACGCGCCGAGGTCGAGTCCGCAGGCGACCTGCGCGATGTCATCCACGACGCCGTTGCAGTTGTCATCGAGCCCGTTGCACAGCTCGGGCTTGGCAGTGCAGGTGCAAGACAGACCCTCGTCGATGGCGCCGTCGCAATTCTCGTCGGCGCAGTCAGCGGCGGTGGGCGCTTGGCAACCCGCCAGCGTTCCACACTGCTCGGCCACGGGCGCGCCGGGAACGAGCGCCGTGGCTCCGCAGGCCGCCGCGTTCGCGCACACCACGCCGTCGCCGGCGGCGTTGCAGGCGTAGAAGCCCTGCCGTTTGCATCGACCGACACCCACGCTGCAGGGCTGTCCCTTGAGCGGAAAGGCGGCGGCCTGGTCGTAGCAAGTAGCGTCGCAGTTGCACTTAGGCTTGGGGATGGCATTCATGATGATGTCGCCGAGGTTGGCGGTCAGGTCGGAGCGATTGGATGCAAAATATGCTGACGTTGCTTGACCAGAACCGGCCATCGCCATGCTGTTCAGGGTGACGTCATAGCCGGTGCCGAATCCCACGACGTACACGTTGACCCCCGTGCTGTAGGCGGCCCCGGCCGCAGTCACAGGATCGCTAGTGGAGTTGGGACTGCACGTGTCTTCGCCGTCGGTGATCAAGATGATGTTGTAGGGTCGGCAAGCCGCACGCGGATCGCGGGCGGCGGTATTGGTCGAAAGCAACCCGGCACCGGCACCAACCTTGGTTTGGCTTGCGTCGGTCAGCCATGCCCGCACGGAATCGAGGGCCGAGGCAAGCGGGGTCATGGTGACCGCGCGCAGCTCGCGATTCGAGCTGGCCGAAAACGGCGGCAAGTCTTCCTTGCCGTCGATCCAGTGGTAGATGTCGAGAAGGTTCGACGTTCCCGTCGTGGGGAACCCGACGATGACCTGACCGCCGATGCAGCCCTGGGCAAAGCTGCACTTGGTGTAGAGACAATCGAAGGCGCCCCAGTCGAATACCAGGTCGTTGGTGTCCGACGGATTGGAGCAACTCGTGCAGCCGGTTCCCGTGGAACACTCCATGTAGCTGTCGCCCGCATGGTTGGCGCAGTACTTCTGCGTGGTGCCGTCGCCGGGTACATCGACGCAAACCGCGCTCGCGACCAGGGCCGTACAATCGGCGTTGCTGGCGCAGGCCTGGCCGAGCTGCGTGCGGCTGTAGGTGGCCAGGGCGAATTCGGCCGCGCCAAACGCGGAGATGGTATCGATGACGGCGGCTTTGGCCACATAGAGCTTGCTGTCGTCATAGGCCCAGCCCGCGGTCGACTTGCCGTCGATGTTGCAGCCTGGTTGAGCCTCCGACCCATCGCCGTGGGTCTGGACGCCGGCCAGGTTTTGCGTCATCGAGGTCGAATTATCGAGCAGGATGACGAAGCGAGGCTTGTCGGTTTGTGCCCATCCCCGACCGGCCACGAAAAACGCCCCTAGCGCAAGAAGGGCCGCTCTCTTCCCAGGTCTACTCGCCACTTTTGCATGTCTCCGTCGGCACCCGGCCGCACGATATTTTACTCCCATCCGCCGATCTGCGCGAGAATCGGCGCGGACTTCAGCCGCGACTCGCTGGCTGGCGATCTGGGTGCGCTAGGCGCGAACGGTCCAGAAATCGTCGGACAGGTTGCGGTTGGCGACGTAGTCATAGGGCATGGTGAAGTATCCCTTCTGGCCCCATGCGGGACCCCACGAGTTGCGCACCAGCACGCGCTTGGTCGCATCGTCGTAGCCCGCGGCGCAAACCGCATGGCCGCCGACCTGGCGCTCGCCAGGTTTGGGCATGTTGAGCACGCCGCTCTTGGCCACGGTCGCCGACTCGAAGCTTTCGTAGACCGAAAATCCGAACACGAAGGGGTACCCATCGGCCAGACAGGCACGCATCTCGGCAAGCGAGGCGATGCGATGGTAGGTCTGAATGGTGTGCTTTTTCGCATCGGTGTAGCACTTGGCGGAGGGCTTCTTGGTAAACGTCGAAATCACGTAGGGCCATTCCTTCTCCGGGCACACGCCCTGCGCTGCCAGGGTCTTGATGCCATCGCGGATCATGGCGCCAGAATCGCTTCCCACCGAGTGCTCGATGGCGCGCTCGTTGTAGTAGATGAAGAGACGGCTCAGGTCCACGAAGGACTGGCCGCTCTTGACTTCGAGAAACTCCAGGGCGCCGGCCAAGGCGTTGGCCGTGCAGCTTCCCAGTTGTCCCTGATTCTCCACCGGGGACATGCTTGGCCGAAGATCGACAGACTTCGGCAATCGCACGCCCGTCGGGCGCACATCGGCGTAAAGAAAATCGCGATGATCGGGAAGATCGGGGATCCACCCCCGAAAATGCCTCGACGAAGGTGCAGGGTCAGATTTCATGGTTCCTCCAGGGTTCGTAGTGGCAAGGAACAACAGCGCCGGAATGGTAGCACGCACATCTCAAATTGGCCTTGCCTCGTCCAGCGATGGATTGCATGGTGTCGCTCCCGGCGGACCGACACTGTGAACTCCAGCAACTGCCAATTCTTCGTCACCTGTGCCAAGGGAACCGAGGGCGCGCTTCGGCGCGAACTCGTGGCCTTGCGAATCCATGGGCCACGCGGCGCCACCGGCGGGGTCTCCTTCGCAGGCACCTTCATGGACGGCATGAAGGTCTGCCTGCACTCGCGCGTTGCCATGCGCGTGCTGCTTGAGGTGGCCGCCTTCCAGGCCAGCGATGCCGACCAGCTCTACGCCCAAACCCGCGAGGTCGACTGGACCGACTTCGTCGGTCGCGGCATGACCATCGCGGTCCACGCGACCACGCAGGACAATCCCAACCTGCGCCACTCGGGCTTTTCCGCGCTCAAGGTCAAGGACGCCATCGTGGACATGCTTCGCGATCGCAACGGGCGGCGCCCCGACGTCAGGGTAGATGACCCGGACGTCTCGGTCGTGTTGCACGTTCGTGGCAGCGAGGCGCGTCTCTTCGTCGACCTGGCCGGCGAGCCGCTGCATCGCCGGGGCTATCGCGTGGCCATGGTGGAAGCCCCGCTCAAGGAATCCCTGGCCGCGGCCGTGCTCAGCCTGGGTGGTGTGACAACCGATCGGCCCTTCATCGATCCCATGGCAGGCTCGGGCACCTTGGCCATCGAGCACGCGCTGGTGGCGAGAAACATCGCACCGGGGCTTCGCCGCCGCTTCAGTTTCGAGCGCTGGTCGACGCCCGATCAACGCAAGATCTGGGAGACACTGCTCAAATCCGCGCGCGAAAGCATCCGCTCTTCCGCACCCTGTCCGATCCTGGCCCGCGACATCGACAAGACCGCCATCGCGGCCGCACGCAAGAACGCCGAGGCCGCGGGCGTGCTGCCCGATATCACATTCGAGGTGGCCGACATCGCAAGCCTCGCGCGGCAAGCTGCATCGGGCACGCTATGCACCAATCCGCCCTACGGCGAGCGACTCGAGCCTGCGGCTTCTGGCGCCGACGTCGAGCGCCTGTACGCGATCATGGCGCGAGCCTTCGACGCCATGGCGGGCTGGCGCGCTGTCTGCCTCTCGGGCAACCCTGTCTTCGCCAAGATACTGAAGCGCCGGCCTACCATCTCGCACCGGCTGTACAATGGCCCAATCGAGACGCGCCTCCTCGTGTTTCAATTGTAGATGGGAACCCTGGGAGGGTTCCCAAACCCTCCCGCGATGGTGCGCGGCGAGCAAAGCTCGCCGGCTCGCTTTGCCCTCGGCACTCGCCACCCACCCTGCACCCCCGCGCTTCGCGCGGCCTCGCCCACGCGACCAGTGTCCTACATCCCAGAAACGAACTTCCACTTCGCCGAACCACCAGTGGTAGAGCGCTCGAGCACGAAGCGGTGAAAGTCGTTCACCCTGCGGTAGCGCTCTCCGACTTCGCCCTGCAGCTCGAAGGCGCCGCTCAGGAACGCCTCCACCACCGCCCGGCCGTCGGCGCCCATGGTGATACGTTTGTACTGGATGTCGTAGCGGATGGATTCCACGCGTTGCAAGCGCCCGGTGAGAATGGTCGCTAGCCCGGAATATCCGTAGTCGTCATTGGACTGCGGCGTGCCGCCGTCCTCGAAGTACTTTTCCGACGCCAACAGCAAAAGGCCGTCGACGTTCTTCTCGGTGAGCTTCATCCGATACTCTTCGACGGTATCGATGATCTCCCGGTTGGTTTCGTTGGCCAGGATGGTCGTCCCCGGCAGATAGCGGCCGTGGCCGCAACCCGTTCCCGCGCCCACAAGAGCCAGCACAAGTAGGAAATATCTCTTCGTCTTCATTGTCGTGACGGAACTAGCATCAATCGTTCCATGAAGAAAGTCCTTTGCCGGCGCGAGAAGACTTGGCCGCGAGCTTGCGCCGCGCATCCCTGACGCAATTCCATGGCTGGCTTTGCCAAGTTGGCAGTGCTAGCCGGCGAGCAAACGGTCCAGGTTGGCCTTTTCCCATAGCCGGGCTCGACCATAGCCAGGGAACAGGCGCTCCTCGCGTGAGAACTCGGGCGGGTGGAAGCAGCGGCGGCCGCCCACCTCGCGAATGGTGTGCTTGCCGTGCAGCATTTCGTGAAAGACGATCCATTCGAGGAAGTAGCCGGGAACCGTTTCACTGTCGAGAACAGGATGAACCCGAATCAGACGGTCTTCCAGCGAGTAGCTTCCGACCTTGATGGAGCGCTGCTGCGCGGGCCTACGCTGGGGACCCCAGGTAATCCGCGCTTCGTGCTTGCCTCCGAAGTAGCGCCGGTTGAGCCGGTCGAAGATAGCCGCAAGGTCATGAACCTGGCCGCGCGTGCGCAGCACCATGCGCCGGACTTGGGGCGGCTGTTTCCGGATCAAGTGCTGGTTGCTTTCGATGAACTCGCTCAGCTGTGCTGAGGCTCGCGCATCGTTGTGAACCACGTAGCGCGCCAGTGCCCGCACCAGGCGCGGTTCGGCCTCGGCAAACATCCCGTGAACGCGAACCCGGTAGAAGTCACGACCGCGCTGGACCGAGATGATGGTGTGCCGATTCTCGGTCAGCTTCAGACCCAGGATCTTTCCGGAAGGCATGTGGCTTAGGACGCCGAGTTCGAGTTGGATCTCTTCGAGCGACCGCTCCGCCACCGACACTTGTAAGTTGCGTCCTGGATTCCGAGCGCGCAGTTCCTGGCGCGAGGAAACGGGAACGTGACGTGGGCTCGCTTCGCGCGCTGTCGCGAAGGCAAACTCAAGTTGGGTATCCGGCGGTGGCGGCTGAATCTCGTCCCCGCCAAGGCAGGCTGGTGGCAGCCTAGAGTCGTGGTCGGCCATCCTGTGAAAATCGCCCGTTGCGGCGTCCTTTTTCACAAAATGCTATCAGCCGGAAGCCTGTGGATCAAAATTCTATCACTTTGTAGTTACTTGACTTTTCCTGTTGATAGTTTTCTGCGCACAAGTGAGCTTTAATATTACCTATACCTACATATGATTACACACGGAATCACTTTGTTGCCGTCGGCGAAGCGCTGCGATCGCGGGCTAGATATCGTCCTTGCGCGGTTCTGTTCGAACCTGCTCGTCGGGCGCCGAGACGGAAGGACTGGCCGGGGGCGCATCCGTGGAAGAATCACTCTGAGAGGATGGTGGAACGGCTGGCTCTGGTTCGGAGTGTGAAGCGACGGTTTCTGCGACGGGCTCCGCAGGCACGGTCGATTCCCCGTCCTCCTGGGTTGAATCCTCGGGGCTGTCGTCGAACTCCTGGTCCGCGGCCAGGCTATTCCGCTCTTCCTCGTCGAGCATGGCCTGCACCTCGGCGGGCGGTCCGATCTTCTTGCGCCGACGGGTCCGGCGCTGATCGGCCTTGTCGCCATCGCGCGATTCGCTGTGTTCGAGCGCCTTCTGCCCCGGCGAGCGCAGTTCGAAATCCTCGATGGCGAAGGTGCCGCGCGCCTTCACGATGATGCGTTTTTGCAACCGCTTCTCGATTTCCTCGAGATAGACGTGGTCGGGCCCTGCCAGAACCTGGGCGATGTCCGGGTGGACCTCGACCAGGACCGTGTCGCCCTCGATGAGATTGCCTTGCCGGCGCAGCTCGCGCAGAAGCCCGTAGGCGACCGTGCGCCGCGACTTGGTGTAGCCCTTGCCCTCGCAGTGCTGGCATGGCTCGGTCAGGTGATGCAGCAGCGACTCGCGCGTTCGCTTGCGTGTCATCTCGACCAGACCGAGTTCCGAGATGCGGGTGACCGCGGCTTTGGACCGATCTTTGCGCAAGAAATCGTTGAAGGCGCGTGTAATCTTGTTGCGATTGGACGACCTGTCCATGTCGATGAAATCGACGACGATCATGCCGCCGATGGATCGAATGCGCAGCTGCTCGGCCACCTCGCGCGCGGCTTCGAGGTTGGTCTGGGTGATGGTGTCTTCCAGATTGCGCTTGCCGACGAAGCGACCGGTGTTCACGTCGATGGCGGTGAGCGCCTCCATCTCGTCGACGATGAGATAGCCGCCCGACTTGAGCCACACCTTGCGCTCCAGCGCGCGATCGATTTCGATCTCGATGCCGTAGCCGTCGAAGACGGGCTCCGCGCTGGTGTAGAGCTCGATCTGCCCGGCAAAGTCGGGCATGAAGGCCGCGATGAACTTCTTGATGCGATCGTATTCCGGACGCGAATCGATGATCAGCTTGTCCACGTCGGGCGTGAACATGTCGCGCACGGTCCGCAGCAGCAGGTCGAGGTCGTTGTAGATGAGCGACGGGCAGCGGCCGGTTTCCGTGCGCTGGACGACGTTGTTCCAGAGCTTGATGAGAAAATCCATGTCGGCCTTGAGATCTTTGTCGGGCACATTCTCGGCCACCGTGCGCACGATGAAACCGGTTCCCTGCGGGCGCATTTGATCGATGATCTCGCGCAAACGTCGGCGCTCTTTGTCCGACGAGATCCGCCGCGAAATCCCCACGTGCTCGACGGTGGGCATGAACACCAGGTGGCGTCCAGGCAGCGAGATGTAGCGCGTGACCCGGGCGCCCTTGGTGCTGATGGGCTCCTTGGTGACCTGGACCACAATCTCTTGCCCCTCTTTGAGCAAATCCTCGATACGCGCGCCTCCCGAGGGAGCCTCGGGCTCCTCGTCGTCGCCGTTTTCGGGACTTGAGCTTTCCCCTGAGGAGACCAAGCGCTTGAGGTCGTCGGGCGTACCGCGCACGTCGGAGACGTGCAGGTAGGCCGACTTCTCAAGGCCAATGTTGACGAAGGCCGCTTGCATCCCAGGAAGCACGCGTTCGACGCGGCCCTTGTAGATGTTTCCGGCAATTCCCCGTTCTTGTTTTCGCTCGATGTAAAGTTCGCCCAGAAGGCCGTCTTCAACCAGCGCAACGCGCGTTTCGGGGCCGTCCGCGTTGATGAGCAACAAGGTGTTGGACATCTAGCCCTGCAGATTTCTGCGGCCCAACCCCAGAAACCCTGACAGGCGTGTCATGGGCGACGGGTCGAAGGACCGCGGTTGTGGTTTCGGGATTGTTATGAAATCCCCAAAATCTCGATAGGATAGCTCACGTGAAGGGGGGCCGAAGGACCCCGGCATAGGAATTGCTGAAACAGCCGGCAGGCAACAAGGCTTCAACTCCAATTGTTGCTTATCCTCCCACGCACCGGCGCAAGCCGGTGTGCCTAGAATCGCGGATGTCAATGATATCCGCTTAACATAGATAGACGAGCTTAACCAGCATGGCCTAGGTTGCCCCGCAGCCCTCGTGGACGCTATCCACGGGGGCTGTGTCGTTTTGGGGGAGCTAGCGCAGCTGTGTGGCATAGAGGCAAACATAGGCACCCACGAATAGAAGCGCGTCGATGCGATCCAAGATCCCGCCGTGACCGGGAAGCAGCCGGCCCGAGTCTTTGGCCCCTGCCGCGCGCTTGAGCAAGGACTCCACCAAATCGCCGGCCGGTCCGACGATAGCTGCCGGCACGCCAATCATCACGCAATCGCGCAGGCTGAGCTCGGGAATGAATAGCCCTCGCGCGGCGAAGACAACAGCGAGGCCGGCCGCCAAGCCGCCCACCGCGCCCTCAATGGTCTTGGCGGGCGAAATGGCAGGTGCCAGCTTGTGCCGTCCCAAAGTGCGGCCCGTGAAATACGCGCCGGTATCGTTGCCAAAGGTGACCGCGATGACGAGGGCCACCCACGCCGATCCCATCCGCGCATGTAAGAGCGGCAACGCGGCCAGAAGTCCGCCTACGTAAAACACGCCAAAGCCCGCCGAGGAAAGGCGCGTCCATGCCGTCGGAAGATCGGTCGCTCCTGGCAGGAGGAGGAGCCCGCATGCCATCACCGAGGCGAAAACCCAAGTCAGACCCATCTCCGGCCGCAAGCTGAGCCCCAAGAAAAACCCGCAGCCAAGCAGAACGATGCCCGCACGCTCGGCCAGGGGGCGCCCCGGCATGGTGAGTCCGGTGTATTCGACCAAGCACAGGAGTACAGCGAGCAAGCAAAGCGCGGTGAAGCCGCGCGAATCTTGCCAGAACACGAATGCGCCGACGACCGGCAGGCCCACCACGGCAGTGGCCACACGAACGAGCAGATTTCTCCGCTCTGGTCTCACCGAGAGAACCTCGGGAGGTTATCCAATCTTGCGCAGCTGCTCGCGCGTTCGCCCGAACCTGCGCTCGCGTCCACGGTAGGAATCGAGCGCGCGGATGAATTCTGCCCGGCCGAAGTCCGGCCAGAAGGTTTCGGTGAAGTAGAGTTCAGCATAGGCGGATTCCCACAAAAGGAAGTTGGAAAGCCGCTCTTCGCCCGAAGTGCGAATCATCAAATCGAGCTGCGGCAGTCCGTGGGTCTGCATCGCGGCCTGGAAGCGTTCTTCGTCGATGTCCTCGGAATTGAGGGCACCCGCTTTCACCATGTCGCACAGCGAGCGCGTGGTCGCTACGATCGACTCACGGCCGCCATACGACAGCGCCAGGCACAGGGTCATTTTGCGATTGTTCGCCGAATCCCGCTTGAGAGCCTCCAAAGGCTCGCGCACGTAGCTCGGCAGCCGATCGACATTGCCAATCGTGATGAGGCGAATGTCGTTGTCCATGATTTCAGGTCGTTCGTCGATGACGTAGTCGCGCAGGAGCTGCATCAGCATGGCCACTTCGTCGGGCGGCCGCAGCCAGTTCTGCGCAGAGAACGCGTAGAGGGTCAGCGCGCGCACGCCGATCTCGCGGGCGGCGCGCACGACCTCGCGCACCGCCACGGCGCCCCGGCGGTGGCCCTCGATGCGGGGCAATCCACGCAGCTGCGCCCAACGACCATTCCCGTCCATGATAATTGCGACGTGGCGCGGTAGACTGCTTGGATCAGAAGACATATGGCGTTCTCGGGTACCACATGAACAGACTTCCTTCAACTGGCGCAAGCAGATCCTGCGAAGAACCAGTCTGTCCAGGTGAACCCAGGTCGATACTTCATACTCACGATAGTGGGCGTAGGTTACAACGAAACCTGGTGCCAACGTGAGTGGCAACGTGTTTTCGAGTCGCCGAGCGCACAGATCCCTGCCGACGCTCGCGTTGCGCGATGGGCCACAAGGATCTCGGCAAACGAGTTTGTGGACGGCCCAGGAATCGTCTACGCTCGAAGGCCACCGTACGACGCAGGCTTCGGTCGAATCCCAAAGGAAAGGCGATTCTTCGTATGAAAACGCGTGAGGACATCGAGTCGTATTTGCTGAAGATGGGCGTCGGTCACGACGACCTTGGGGGGGACATCTGGCGTCTCCATTTCAATGGCGTCGAGAACCTGATGGTTTCCCTGGCTGGGCCCATCGTCGTGTTCCGCCTCAAGATGATGGAGGTGCCGAGCGCAAAGCGCGAAGCCCTCTTCGAAACCTTGCTGCGCCTCAACACCACCGAGCTCTTCCACTGCGCTTTTGGCATCGAAGGCAACGCCATCGTGATGGGCAGCGCGCTCGTGCTCGAAAACATGGATCTCAACGAATTTCAGGCCGTCATCGACGACATGGGCATGGCGGTGAGCAAGCTCTACCCCGTCCTGTCGAAATTCCGCACCGCAGCCTAGCTTCGGACCCGCAGCAGAGGAAAAACATGGGACTCTTTTCACGCATCGGCACCCTATTCAAGTCCAACCTCAACGACGTCATCTCCAAGGCAGAAGACCCGGAGAAGATGCTCAACCAGGTCGTCCTCGACATGCAAAATCAGCTGGTCGAGGCGAAAAGACAGGTCGCGGTCTCGATTGCGGACCAAAAGCGTCTGGAAAAGCAGCGCGACGAGCAGGGCGACCTCGGCCAAGAATGGGAACGCAAGGCCATGCTGGCGGTGCGCGCGAACGACGAGGTCCTGGCGCGCGAGGCGCTCAAGCGCAAGGCCGAGCACGACAGCCAGTTCGCCGAATTCGGCAAGCAGGCGCAACTGCAGAAGGATGCGGTCGACAAGCTCAAGGATCAGCTGCGCGCGCTCAACGACAAGATCGAGGAGGCCAAGCGCAAGAAGAACATCCTCATCGCCCGCCAGAAGCGCGCCGAGGCCCAGAAGACCATCCAGGGCACCATGAGCGGGCTCTCCGATACGGGCGCCTTCGATACCTTCGAGCGCATGTCGCAGAAGGTGGATCAGATCGAGGCCGAAGCGGAGGCAACCACAGACCTTGGCAACGAACTGACCGGAGACACCCTGGCGCAGAAATTCAAGGCCCTGGAAGTGGGCCCCGCTAGCCAGGACAACGCCCTGGCCGAGCTGAAGGCCAAGATGGGTCTCGGCCCCATGCCCGAGGCCAAGGCCGCTCTTCCCGCGGCGTCGACCGATCCGCTGGCAGAGCTCGAAGGCGCAAAGCCGAGCGCGGTGCCCGCTCCGACCCGAAACAAGTAGCATGCGCGCAATGGGTCCCAAGCGCTGGCGGCATGGTCGTGGGACACGGGCGGCGGGTGCGATGCCGGCGAAGTAATGGGAAAGACGATCCTCCTCGTTGAAGACGACCCCATCGCGCGCAAGGCGATGGAGCGGCTGATCATGAGCGATTCCAGGCTGGCCGGCATCGAGCCGCGGGTGGTGCAGGCGGCGAGCGGACAGCAGGGATTGGCGGTGTACGTCTCGGAGCGCCCGGATCTCATCATCACCGACCTCTACATGCCGGCGATGGACGGTTTCTCGCTGTGCCGATCGATTCGCGAAGCCCCGTTCGGCAAAGACGTCCCGATCATCGTGACCTCGGGGATCTACAAGGATCCGGCCCTGGCCAGTAGCCTGGGCGAGGAGGTCCAGGCGTGCTTTCTCCCCAAGCCCTTGCAACCCGACGACCTGATGCGGACGATTCTGACTTGCCTCGGGCAACCGCTGCCGCCGGAGCATGGGGCGAGCGAAGCAAAGCCGCAGCCGCACCATCGGCCCGAGGACGAAGCGCCTGACCCTTCGGCCGAGCTCAGGCCCACCGTTCCTCGCGATATCGCCATCGATCTCGCCGAACTCGAACCGCCCCCGCCCCGCCCCGTGCCGACGCCACAGCCACCGACGCCAAGCCCAGGCACCGGCGCCTTTGCCAGCCCTTCCGCAGGCAATCCCGTCGGTTCGGGCTCGCTCGAAAGAAAGCACGTGGCGCGCCTGATCTTCGATCTGGCCGAAACCTCCGCCATCGGCACGCTTTCTCTCGCGCACGGCAAGGTTCGCAAGGATCTCTACGTTCGCGAAGGTCAGGTGGTCGCGGCCGATTCCAACCTACGCCAGGAAGCACTGGGGACGCTCCTGTGCGCCAAAGGGATCCTCGACGAAGGTCAGCTCGCCTTCTTGCTCGCCGAAACCAAGAAGCGCGGCCACAAGATGGGCGCGGTGCTCATCGAACTCGGCTGGCTCACGCCTGAGGAAGTGCTGCAATGCCTGGCCGCCCAGGCACGCAAGCGCATCGTGGATTGCCTGCGCTGGGATGAAGGCAGCTACACCTTCACGCCGGGCGATACCTTTGGCGACCGAGTGATCGAGCACGATCTCGACGTGGTGAAATCGGTCTTTCTCGGTCTCTATCGCAGCGCCACGCCGGAAGCTCTGGTGAGCCGCTTCGACCAAAGCGGCGCCTGTCCGGTGCAGCTCACGCAGCGCTTCGACCGCTACAAGAACCAGTTCGAGGAAACCTTTGGCGGCGACGTTTCGGAGGTCATCGCCGATGCCCCGACCATCGGCGCCCTGTCCCTGCGCGAGGACGCACACGTGATCATGGCGGAAATCGAGGCGCTCATCGAAACCGGGCTGGCCGATCTGGGCGAGCCCATGGACGAGGTCGATGCCTCGCCGAGCACGCTCGAATCCTCGTACTCTCTCGAAAAGCTGGGGGCCGAGCTGAACAAACGCTTCGAGGCCATCGTCGAGAACCCCGCGAGCATGAGTTTCTCGGAAATCCGCAAGACCGATAGCCTGCCGCTGTCTTCGCCCGGCTACACACGCGTGGCGGAGGAGTCGAACTCGGGCGCGCTCGACATCGGCTACTCGACCAAATCCGAGCGGCGCACGGGCACGCACGCCATCGCAACACCTTCGTCAGATCTGCGCCAGCGGCTGCTGCACGAATACCTGATGATTCACGGCAAGTCGCACTACGAGATTTTGGGCGTCACGGCGCAGACCCCGACCAGCCAGATCGAAGAGGCGGTGCTGGCAAGACTAGCAAGTTTCTCCGACGAACCGGTGGCCGACGCCGAGCTTGCGCCGGCGGATCGCGCGAGGCTCGATGCCGTGCGCGCCGCCATCACACAGGCCGGCCGCATTCTGTGCGTCCCGGCCGAACGCACCGGCTACGACCAGATGCTGGTGACCACGCAAACCGCGACCATCGATCCGCTGGGGGCCGAGCTGGCTTTTGGCGAAGCGATGCAGCTCTTTCAGGCCGAGCGATTCGACGATGCGCTGGTCAAGTTCGAGGCCGCGGTCAGCGCGCGGCCCGACCAGGGGCTGTACCACGCCTACCTCGGGTGGGCTGGCTTCGTGGCCCAAGGTCCCGCCAAGGCCAGCGAGGCCCGCGATCGCTTGCACCACGCTCTCGCTCTCGATCCCGATCTCGCCGAAGCCCACGCCCTGCTCGGGCGCTTGTCAGCGACCGAGGACGACGCGCGCACGGCGCGCCGCCACCTCGAACAGAGCCTGGCCCTAGAGCCCGAGCAAGCGGATGCCGTCGCCCTGCTCCTCGAAGCCTACGGCCGCCTGCCCGAACCCGATCCACGCGGCGCCGAGCGCTTCTTGCGCAAGCTGGTTTCCGCGCTCGGCGAGCACGCCGAATCCCTGCGCCAGCACATCTGGCTCGCGCTCGGGGCGCTCTACGAAAACGAACTTGCGGATCGAAATTCGGCCCGCATCGCCTACGACACCGCCGCACGCTTGGCTCCCAAGCACCTTGAGAGCGTGCGCAAGTCGGTCGAACTGAACGCGGAAGATCCCGCGCGCTGGCGAGAAACCGCCCATGCCCTGGCCGCGGAATGGCATCTCCGTCCCCACGACAGCGGGCCCGCCACCAAACTCCTGTCCTTGTTCCAGCAGCAAGGGCAAATGGACGCCGTGGCGGCCACCGCGGCGGCGATGGTTCTGCGCGGCCTCGCCGACGCGTCGGTGCGCAAGCTGGCCGAGGATGCCCGGCCCCGCTCCCTGCGCAAGATCGCGGGACCGTTGCCAGCCAACCTGCTCGCCCGCTCCGGCTACCGCCCCGAAGAGAGCGACCTCGAACAACTCGCCGCCCTGCTGGTCGAAACCACGGTGCTCAAACCCTTCTCACGCGACGAACTTGGCCTGATGGAAAGCGACTTGCCCTTGCCGGCAAATGCACGGCCCGCGGCGTTCCGGGATGTCCTTGCCTACGTTTGTGGCCTTTTCCAGACCCCTCTGCCCGAAGCCGTGATCAGCTTGCCGGTCCTGGGCGGCGACGCTCGCATGGCCGACCTTCGACCGCCGGCGCTCCTGTGCGGCCAGCTTCTGCTCGCGTCCGAAGACACGGTCGAGCTCGGATTCCGGCTTGGCCGCGCCATGGCGCTTTCTGCCCCTGGCCGGCGGGCAGGCTCTGCGCGCTCGGGCGGCCAGATGCGGCCCTACTTCGTCGCCGCGCTAGCCCTGGCCAATGCCGCGGGGCCGGTCAAGGGTGCGGCCGCGCAAGAGGCGTCGAGGGCCATCGCCGCGCTCGACCCAGCCGCGCAAGCCCGCATCCTCGAGGTCGTGCAAACCATCAAACAGAAGTACGACAACCTGAACCTCTCGGTTTGGGGGCGCGGCCTGGCACGGGTGGCAACGCGACTGGCGCTTCTGATCACCGGGGACGTGTTGCGTATCGGACGCGCCGTGGTCGAAGAGGATGGTCCCGTCGCGCTCGACGACCTTCTGGCCTTTGCCCTGTCGCTGGACTACCTCGATCTGTGCCAGGATATCGGCAACGCCGCAACTTGACGAGGCGCACGCCGCGGCGTTGCAGTGAACCTTTTCCAGTGGTAGGGATTGTGGAAAGGGTGGTTGGGCTGCTATACGGCATGAGACGACTGGTTGGTTAGGGCGAACGCGGGGCTCTCCGGCACCGCGGTAGCAAGGTGGAGGGTCAGGCTTTCATCCCGATTTGCAGTTCGAGTAGAAAGTCCGGAGAGGAAGAATCAAACCGATGGCCCAAAGTCAGACGCACACGACGGCACGCTTCAATGGAGTGAAGATCTTCTCTGCCACCATGGCCCAGGAACGCGAGAACCTGGGCGAAAAGGTGACGACGTGGATCCGCGAGCATCCTCAGTGCCAGGTGGTGGACACCATCGTAACCCAGTCCTCGGACGAGGCCTTCCACTGCCTCGCCATCACCGTCTTCTACTTGGAAGACCGCACCCCCGTCGCGAAGTAGTAGGGGCGCGATTCATCGCGCCCTCCCGTGCGATTCATCGCACCCTACTCCCATCGGGGGCGCAATGAATTGCGCCCCTACAATGTTGATGGGGCGGACCGTGTCGCCGTTAGCTACTCACGAACACGAAGGGGTAGCTGACTTGGCCACCGCCTTTTTGTGATTTCGGAAACTCCCAGTGGGAAACCTGGGCGGTCACGCAACCGGGTAGCGGTGTGTCCGCGAACGACGGCGCATCCACGCGCAGACCAGCGGCGCGCCCGTCAGCCCCGATAGTGAAGCTGACGATGGCCTTGCCCGAACGCGCCTGGCCGGTGCGTGCCATGCTCATGAAACAGCCGCGCACCGCCATCAGGTTGCCGCGGATGATCCGCTGCACTTGCTCACCCGGCGGCTGATCGGGCAGCCCGACCGGATTCGCCGCGTTCGCCTCGGCCGGAGCCAGCGCGGGCGGCTCGGCCTTGACCCGGGAAGCCCGCCGGACGTTGCCCATCAGTCCCTCACCGCGGTCGTCCTCGATGTAGGAAACCTCGATGCCGGCCTGAGCGAGCTCGGCCCATTTCTTGTCGAATTCCGGGCTGCCGGGAGCGCCAGGCGCGGGCTTCTTGGCGCAAGCACCGGCGCCAATAGCGAACGCAACGATCAGCCCGATGCCAAACAAAGACTGCATATGTCGCCACACCATGCCGCGCATTTTACTCCCATTTTCCGCGGCGGAGGGAATGGAAGTCGGTGGGCATCATGGTCTTGGGCCGGTAGGGCGAAGCCCGCTCGGCCCGCTTCACCCGGCGAAGCACGAACACCCAAAAAGAAAGCGAAAGCAGGGTCACCGCCGTCCACACCTTCCAGCCAAGACCGTGCAGAAGAGCGAAATCGTAGGCCCCGTGGAATCCCACGGGCACGACGAAGGACAAGATCATGGCGAGCCAGAAGCGGCGCGTGCCGCCAGCGGGCGCGAATTTCGCGCGGCCGACGTAGAACCCCATACAGCCACCGAAAAGCGCGTGGGCGGGCACGGCGAAGATCGCCCGCTGCCAGGCGATGGCGAGGCCGCGGCTCGACAAGAAGAGGAAGTTTTCCAGCGCGGCGAAACCGAGCGCGATGGCCACACCGTAGATGAGCCCGTCCATCGGCTCATCGAATTCGCGCCAGGCATAGACGGCCGCGACCAGCACAACCCACTTGGCCAGCTCTTCGACAATGCCGGCGAGCACGAAGGCATCGAAGAGCCGTGCCGGCTCGCCGCCGGCGTGAAGCCAGTCGGACGAAACCCAGTCCGCGACCATGAAAGTCGCGCCTTGCGCCGCCGCCAGGGCGAACATGCCGAGCAAATAGGCGGCGACGAGATGGCCGATGGGTTCGCGCTCGTAGCGGTCGCGCAGGTAGAAATAGGTCAGAAGCGCGAGGGACGGCGCCGCGGCCACGATGGCAATGAACATGGCGAACGAGCGTAACACCGATCGGATGCATGGCCTACCGCGACCGCGGCGGCTATACTGGCCGGACAACAAGACAACAAGGGGGCGAAACAGTTTCGACGGGAGTAAGCGAAGTTCTGGTTGCGTGCCGAGGCGCCCGAGGCCTCGTAAAAACGGGCAAAAAAGAAACGCGAATGATAACTCATTCGCTCTGGCCGCCTAAAC
>Ga0265342_10000385_pt1 | contig 48950 bp, 23 predicted proteins | sample 4CB327metaG_FD_203125 | JGI IMG/M metagenome (GOLD analysis project Ga0265342, IMG submission 203125) | Rhizosphere microbial communities from Carex aquatilis grown in University of Washington, Seatle, WA, United States - 4-CB3-27 metaG | ecosystem: Host-associated > Plants > Roots >... | reverse complement strand
CAGCGCCGCACAATCCAGTTGAACAACAGCAGAATAGGCACCGCGATCAGCAGCGTGAGCCCCAGTGACTTCGCCTGATCGCCCATCCAGCTACCCCAGCCCTGCACGCTGACGGCGTACTCCTTTTCCTTTGACTGGCTGAACCACTCCAGTGGCAGGCTCGCCAGCCAGGTAATCAGAATGAACACGGCAAAGAAGAAAGCCCCTTGCATCCAGCGCCGATCCAACATGCTTTTCGCCCAGCTCTCTATGCGCGCGGATAGTCCCGTCGCCAGCAGCAACCACAGGAATGCCAATCCCCACAGCCCGTTCACAATGTCCATCGTGTTGCGAATGCGGCTGATAGCGATAGCCTTGGCAAGCTTGTCAGGCGGCAGTTGATACGCCTGCTGCGAGCCCGCCTGTGCGTTCTGAGCCGTCGCTGTCTGGAGTGCGGGCGTCTGGTTTTGCGCGTTCACCAAGCGGGGAGTGGCCATCAGCAGCACAAATCCCAAACCGAGCGCGAAAAGCGGGCGGCGCAGAAATGTCATTAAGTTCCTCCTTGCCATTAGCTGACTTTGAGACAATCGTGAGTAAACATGCTTTTACCGGATTCTGCCCGACCCATGCCACTAAAAACTTCGGCTCCCGCCAAGGCCCTCCGTATCAGGCCCCTCGTTGTCTCCGCGCTAGCTGCTTCGTTCTTTATGTTTCCGCTCGCAGCCAGCGCACAAACGTCCGCGCCTTTATTGCTCGATGCTATGACGACGGAGTTACTTCGCGCGTTCAACATGCTCGGCAAGCAGAACGTTTCTAGTTCTGATGCCGAAAAGCAGTTGCCGCCCTATTTCCTCAGCTACTCGGTAGCCGACGCCACCAGTGTGTCCATCCGCGCACAATTCGGCGCAGTGGTCGACAGCTCTTCAAGCCATGTGCGCGTTGCCGATGTGCAAATTCGACTCGGCAGTCCCAGCCTCGACAACACCCACGCCGACCACCGCGGCACCGCCGTTAACAGCTTGCAGCTTCCGCTGGTCGACGATCGCGCCGCGCTTTCGCGTTCCCTGTGGCTGGCCACCAACACTGGTTACATCACCGCACTCGACAACTACCTCCGCGTCAAAACTGAAGCCCAGGTCCGCGCCAAGGAAGAAGACTCCTCGCCCGATTTCAGCCAGGAATCGCCTCAAACCCACATTGGCAAGCCCGCGCCACCGGTCACTGTCGATCGCGCGGCATGGGAACGCCGCGTTCGCGACCTCTCCAAGATCTTTGGCGAATTCCCCGACGTGTATCAGAACGTTGTGATGCTTACCCTGCAGAACGAAACGGATTACTTCGCGTCTTCTGAAGGCTCGCAGCTTGTTATGCCGCATGTGAGCGCGCGCCTCGTCGTGCTGGCAGCAACGCGCGCGGACGACGGCATGGATCTCTTCCGCGATCAGACGTTCGAAGCGGAAACTGTCGACGGCCTGCCCTCGCAGGCACAGCTTGAAACGGCCATGCGCGAGCTCGGCAAGAGTCTTGAAGCGTTGCGCAAGGCGCCCATTACTGAGCCATTCAACGGGCCGGCGATTTTGTCGGGACGCGCTTCAGCCGTGTTCTTCCATGAAGTGCTCGGTCACCGGCTTGAGGGCCAGCGCCAGCGCGGAGATGAAGAAGGCCAGACCTTCACCAAGGAAGTTGGCAAACCCGTTCTGCCCGATTTCCTCTCCGTCTCCGACGATCCCACCGTCACAAAGTTCGGCAACACCTGGCTTAGCGGAAGCTATGAGTACGACGACGAAGGCGAGAAAGCGCGCCGCGTCGACCTCATCAGCAGCGGCGTGCTGAAGACATTTCTCATGTCGCGCCTGCCCATCTCCAGCTTCAGCAATTCCAATGGCCACGGCCGCGGTGAAACTGGCCGCGTACCCACGGGCCGCCAGGGCAACCTCATTGTGAGTTCGACCAGGAGCGTGCCTGATGCGGACCTGCGCAAGCAGCTCATTGAAGAAGCAAAAAAACAGGGCAAGCCGTACGGCCTCTTTTTTGAAGATATTTCCTCCGGCTTCGCCGTCACCCAACGAAGTTCTCCGCAGGCGTTCCAGGTTATTCCGCTCGTCGTCTATCGCGTATATGTCGATGGCCGACCTGACGAGCTGGTGCGCGGCGTCAGTATCGTAGGTACGCCGCTCGCCGCCATGAAACGCATCCTGTCCACCGGCGACAAAAGCGAAGTGTTCAACGGAGAGTGCGGTGCTGAGTCGGGCACAGTTCCCGTCAGCGCAGTTGCGCCCGCCATGCTCGTCAGCGAAATGGAAACACAACGCCAGCCGCAAGGCACTGCGCGGCCACCCATCCTGCCCAAGCCTGGCTTCGAATCGCAGGCCGCTCAAAACAAGGAGGCGCAATGAACTCCACTCGACTGATGACGTCTCTCACCGCTGTGGGATTTTTTGCCGCCGCGCTCCTTGTTCCCGCAAGCACCTCAGCGCAGCAAACGCGCGCCGACGCTGAAAAAGATCCCGTACTCAAGGCCATGCTCACCGAAATGGATCGCAGCATGAGTGAGCTCCAGTTGAAGGGTTTCGCCAAGCCGTTCTTTATTCAGTACCGGATTGAAGACGTGGAAGACGTGGTCATCAAGGCGGAGTTTGGCGCTACTGAAGGCTCGCAGCACGCACATCAGCGCGTTGCGCGCATTACCGTTCGAGTGGGCGACTTCAAGTCCGACAGCTCGGGCGGACGAGGCGATGGCGCGTTGCAACTTGCCGCGCTTGAAGACGATCCGGTTGCGCTGCGCACGGCTCTCTGGGCGGGCACTGACCAGGCATACAAAGCTGCGCTCTCCGCCTACGCGCAAAAGCAAGCGGCGCTCAAGCAGGTGCAAACACCGCCCCAGGCCGACGACTTCAGTCATGAAAAGCCCATCATCTCGCTCGCCGATACCTCTCCTCTGAAGCTTGACGAGGCCGCATGGACTGATCGAGTAGCGCGGGCTAGTGGACTTTACAAAGACGATCCGCAAGCAAAAACCGGCGACGGCGCGGCACAATATTCCAACGCGCAATTCCAGGCGCGCGTCGTTAATTCCTGGCTGGTCACCAGCGAAGGCGCAATCGTGCGCAAATCCACTCCGGAGTATTTAGAGGTGTATGCCGTTGGCACTCAGGCACGCGACGGTATGAGGCTCGATCGCTCCTACTCATCCGCTGGAACGTCCCTCAAGGATCTCGACGCCCCCGATGTCTTCAACAAGCACGCGCTCGAACTCCTCGCCTCGCTTGCTGAACTGCGCAAAGCGCCACTGGTCGAAGAGGAATATCACGGCCCAGTCCTTCTCAGCGCTGACGCCGGTGCCGATACCTTGCGCGGCTTGCTGGCAGGCGGACTGGCGGCCACTCGTCCCCGGCTCGGAACTGAAGCCCGCACCAACGGCCCATTTGCTTCCAGCTATCACGCGCCCATCTTGCCGGAGTTTATGGACGTGGTCGACGATCCCTCCATGAAAAGCTACAACGACAAGGGACTCGTCGGCGCATATGACGTGGACGAAGAAGGCGTCCCTGCGCAGACCGTCAAGCTTGTCACCGCCGGTCGGCTTGAAAATTATTTGCTCGGCCGCACACCCGTCCGCGATTTTCCCGCTTCCAACGGGCACGGCCGCGCCGGCATCACAGGTCCGCCGCAGCCGACAATCAGCGTTTTCAAAGTCACGGCTTCTAACGGCCTTTCAAGTGAAGATCTGAACAGCAAACTACTTTCCATAGCCAAAGAACGTGGGCTCAAAAGCGTTTACTACGTGCAAACACTCGGAGGCCTCTCGACGCCTCGGCTCTTGTACCGCATCAGCACCGACGGCAGCGGCAAACGCGAACTGGTGCGCGGCGCTGCCCTTGACGACGTTGACCAGCGCGCACTCCGCTCCAGCATCTCTGCCGCCGGCAAAGATTTGTTTGTTGGCAACTATTTTGGCGACATTCCGCAAACTATCTTGGCGCCTGCGCTGCTATTTGACGACGCCACCATCCGCCGCGCTAACGAGAAAAACGGCAAACTCCCCTTCTATCCCCCGCCGGAGTAGGGCGGTGAACATTGATCAGCAGGCCCAAGCAGAGACGCTAAGTATCGATCAGTGTTCAACGGCAATTGTTTTCAAAGTGACGGCATGAGCTCAAAACCGCTCCATCTCTGGTATGCCTACCCCGATGATCTGCTAGATTCGGCAACGGCGCAGGCATGTGCCGCGCTGCTGACCGTTGAGGAGCGGGAGCGTTGCCAGCGCTACAAGTTTGAAAAGCATCGCCGCGAATCGCTGGTCACCCGCGTACTGGTCCGATCGGCGCTCTCGAATAGGCGCGCGGTGCGGCCGGAGGCGTGGCGCTTTAAAGAGAACGAGCATGGCAAGCCATTCCTCGATCCCGATTGCGGCTTGCACTTCAATTTGTCGAATTCCGTCGGCCTGGTAGTCTGCCTCGTCGCAGAGGGGGACGAGGTTGGCGTTGATGTGGAGTCTCCCGCGCGTTCCCCCCAGATTATGGAAGTCGTCAAGGCAGTATTCTCCAGCGAAGAGCTGGCGCAGCTCGAAGAGCTCGAAGACACCGCAAAGCAGGACCGCGCACTCTCGCTATGGACGCTCAAAGAAGCCTACATCAAGTGTCGCGGCATGGGTCTAGCCTTGCCGCTCAAGAAAATTTCATTTCTTTACGGCGGTACGGAAGGAATTCGTCTGGAGGTTGATCTCGAGGTTGACGACAACCCTGGCCGCTGGCGATTCTGTTCGTTCGATCTTGCCGGACATCGTGTGGCAGCGGTAGTGGAACAGAAAGATGCCGCAGAATTAAATTTATGGGAGGCCCACCCCTTGCTTTCGCCGCCAAGGAATCTTGGTACATGCAACGCGCAGTGGTTTCCCCGCATATAGCCAAGGGAGTATGCTTCATCTGCGCGCAAATCAGGCCGCGCAGGATTCACAAATAAAATTTGCTGATGAGGGTAGAGATGATTCGAAAAGCATCCATGTTTCTGTTGGGCGGCATCGCTTGCGCGCTCCTGTTGCCAATGGGCGTGGCACAAACAAATGCCCATGCGGAAGTGAAAAAGTCACCGACTACGCACGCCGAGCACAATTCTGCGAAACATACCATCAAGGTGATGCTTCTCGACGGTCAAAGTGCCGGAACATATCACAACTGGCGGCTTACCACTCCGGTACTCAAGAAGGAGCTCGAAGAGACCGGACTATTCGATGTTGAAGTGGTTACAGCGCCTGCCTCTGACGGAGACTTCAGCAAATTCAATCCCGATTGGAGCAAGTACCAGGCCATCGTGATGAACTACGACGGCCCAACCTGGCCTGATCAGTTGCGCGCGAGTTTCGAGAAATATGTAAGCAACGGTGGCGGCGTGGTGATTGTGCACGCTGCGAACAATGCCTTTCCCGCGTGGCCGGCCTTTAACGAAATGACGGGCATCGGCGGCTGGCGCAATCGCAATGAGAACGCCGGACCTTACTGGTATTTCAAAGACGGAAAACTGGTAGGCGACCCATCGCCTGGACCTGCTGGGATGCACGGAGCAAGGCTTCCTTTTCAGGTGGAAACGCGCGCGCCGGAACACCCCATCATGAAAGGGTTGCCGCCAGTGTGGATGCACTTGCCCGATGAACTTTATGGCAAGCTTCGCGGGCCGGGCAAGAACATGACCGTGCTGGCGACGGCGCACTCTGACAGCAAAAACCGCGGCAGCGGATTCGATGAGCCGATGCTGTTGGTATTGCGTTATGGCAAGGGCCGCATCTTCCACACCGTGATGGGCCATGATGTATTCGCGCTCAGCTGCACCGGTTTCATTGCCACCTACCAGCGCGGTGCGGAGTGGGCGGCAACTGGCCGCGTGACGCAAAAAGCCCCGGCCGACTTTCCGACGGCAACGACTGTTCACTCTCGGGTGGATATCAACGAAATGGACCCGGACATGCTGAAAAGCGCGTCAGATCCGATAAGGTCGGGCGCAAACCCCGCCTCAAAATAGCGAGCCTCTCTCGTTGACCTCTGTAACAGGGCCCGGCTTTAGGCGGGCCACAGGCTCCGCTTTCAACGGTTGGGGCTTTAGCCCCTGGGGTATGCAAACTCGCATTCCCATCGCGGACGTTGTACCAGTTTTTTGGTCCTTCAGGTGTGGTTTTATGCCAACCCGAAAAGCGTCTACTTAGCCGTCCGATATATTTCAGACCCCGCCAGCAGGTAGGCGCCCACTCCGTACACATAGCTTGACGTTTCAACATACTCGCCTGGAGCTGCGCCCACTGGCTGAATGCAACCGAGCCGTCCATCCGCATAAACATGCGTCAACATACCGGCCCATGCTTTTTCGACCGCGGGCCAATATGTTTTGCGATCGAGTATTTTTTCATTCACTCCGTATGCAAGTGCATAAGTGATGAACGCACTTCCTGAAACCTCAGGCAGCGGATATGAATCGGCATCGAGCAATCCCGGACGCCACAAGCCATCCTTGCTTTGAATCGCCAATGCTTCGGCTGCCATTTCCCTCAATAGCGACACATACTTGGGCCGCAATGGCGAGTTTGAAGGCAGTTGCTGAAGCACGCGAACAATGCCGCCCATCACCCATCCATTGCCGCGCGACCAGAATATCTTCTCGCCATTCTTCTCGTGCTTGTCGAGCCAGTCGGCATCGCGTGAGTACAGGTGCTTGTTCCTGTCGTAGAGCAGCTCTGTGGTGACGGTCCATTCGTGATCCATGAAATCGAGGTATTTCTTGTCGCCGGTGGCCCTGGAAATGTCAGCAAACACGGGAGGCGCCATGAACAATGCATCGCACCACCACCACAGTGGCTTTTTAGCATCGTCAGGCGTCGTAATCTCCTGGTCGAGCCGCGCCTTCATCGGCTCCATCATCTTTTTATCTTTGTGAATGAAGTATTGTTCAAGATACATCTGACCAACGGCCTGATCATCAGCATGCTCCACCCGCAACCCCGGCAACCAATGGAGCTTTTCGCCGATCTCCATCATGGCCTGTTTGTATTTGTTGCCGTCCACTCCATCTGGAACGCCCATGTAGCCCGCATACAGCGCGGCGAAAGTCCAGTCGTATTGTGCTTGGGCAGGGAGGCGGCTCAATTGCCAATCAGCCACGAGCTTCATAGCTTTCGCCAGTTCAGGCCGCGCAAGCTTGGGCGAAAGATTTGTAGCGAACGGCCCGGGGGTGTCCAGATGATCGCCCGGCGGCGCTGATTTCGCACGTTCGATCTGAGCAATTGCAAAAGGCGGGAGAAGAATCGCCGCTGTAAGTCCCATCGCTGCAGCGACGCAGACTAGGCGGTGAGTGAATTTATTTTTCATGCGAATCTCCAAGTGGATATACGAGTGCACCTCTAGCGGGTGCTGAGTTGCGATTTTGCCGTCTGAATTGCCGAAGCCGATTATAGTTCCCGCACGCCGCAGTTGTAAGCGGCACGCGCGAATGGATACTTGCAGGAGTTTAGAAGCGCAAACGCAGGCCGAGCTGAAATTGGCGTTCGCGATAGTAGTAGGAAGAGTTGCTGTTCAGCGGCTGTCCGAATTCCGTGGAGTTTGTCTTCAGGCCCGTGAAATAAGTGAGCGTGGGGAACGAGCCATTCTGCCCCCCCCGGCGCAACCGAGTAGCCGATGGTTTCAATGTCTGTCACGTTGCGGTGATTGAACAGGTTGAATGTTTCGCCGAGCAATTCCAGCTGGCGCATTTTTCCAAGATCAATCAGCTTGCCGAGCCGTACATCGGCCTTCCATGCGTTCGGATATCGAAACGTGTTGCGGCCGATGTCGTATGCGGTGCCGTTGTTGCCTGCGCCGTAAACGCGGTTATCCCCGCCTGATCCGTTCATGCCGGGCCCAAGTCCAGTAATGACAGCCCTGGTACTGAGATTCACCACATGCGGCACCGATCCCGAAGTGCGCATGGTGAAGGGCATTCCACTGTGAAAACTGCCAACGCCTGAAATCCTCCAACCGTTTGCAAAATAACCGGCCACATGGTGTGCCTTCCATGGGGTTTCGAAAATCACTGACGAGAAAATGGTGTGCCGCGCGTCCAGACTGCTGACACCATACTCATGCCTGAAATCGCCAGGATCAAGCACGTCGCTTCCAGTCACCGAACTGCTTTCATTCGGATTCCAGTCCATGGCATGCCCATAAATGTATCGCGTATTCAACGTCAGACCCCGGCGGCTATTGCGAACCAGCCTGATCATCGCTGCCTCATACGTTGAGTTGGCCCGCGACGAAATCTGCGTGATCTGCTGATAATTCGAATTGAGGCGGCCCGCTGTTCCTGAAGGTGCGCTGGGTAGAACCTAGTCCGCATAAAACGGCACTGTGATTTGCGAAGCCTTGATGGGGCCTTTGCCCGTGCCGTCGACAACGGTATAAGTGATGGCTTGCGGATTTACTTTCGGATCAAAGTTGGTGTCGATTGAAATTGGCAGACGCCGGCCCAGGCTCATCATTGCGCTTGCATTCAGTACAAAGTGCCCTGGCAACGACTCCTCAATAGAAGCTACCGCCTGATGAATTTCCGGATTGCGAAATCCGGGCGCGCACTCCACCGCTCCCGGCTTGACCATGGTGAGAGGTTCGCCAGCCAGTACATATGGGAATGGAGGAGCGCCACCGGCATTGAGATTGTCAGTCGGGCGCATGAAGAAGTCAAGATCGCCCTTGGCAGATCCGGTCTGCGTGAGAGCGGACATGAGCGGCCCATTCGGAATGCGGCCGAAATACAAACCATAGCCCAGCCGCAAGACGGGAAGGTGTCGCTCAGCATTGCCAACTGCGAGGCTTAGCCGCGGTCCCCAGCTGTTGCCAAGGCTTGGCATCTTGCCGGCGAGCGGCAAATCTGGATTGACGAGCGAAGCGAGCTGCGGCGGCAGCCTTTCCATATCCCAATGCAGACCTGCGGAAAGCACAAAAAGTTTGCCCGGCTGCCATTGAGTGGTGGCAAATCCGGCCCAGTCATCGGTGCTCAATCCCCAGCTGTTTGGGCCCATCATCTGCGAGTAGTATGAGTAGCACGGAAGATAGCCGAGTCCGCGCAGCACGCCGCTGGAATCGCGCCACGGACCGCCCGTTTGGTCGCAGTTGTGCTGGTTGAATTTGTCGAGTGCATTACTCAATCCATAAGTGCCGAACACCAAAGCATCCGAAATAAAGTTGGCAACGCTCGAGTAGCGATACGTTCCGGTTTGGTTGCGAAGCAGGGTCGTGTGATCGCTGTTGAGGCTGTAACTTGCGCCGGCCCTCACGAGAAGGCTGCCGCGAATCCAGTCGAATGATTGTTGCGCTCGAACAAAACGCTCGTCGGGGTAGCTGCCTTGTCCGAACCGAGCTGGATTGCCGATCGTAAATCCATTGCTTGAGTCGACGACAATCTGCGGCAATTGGCCCCACACGTTTTGATTGAGTGTCTGCTCATATGCCGAGGCCGTGCCTGGATGTATGCCTTGAATTGAACGGCCTGCTGAAAACTGAGTCATGGCCAGCAGGTTTGGAGTGATGAAAGCCTCCCAGCGCGCAAGCAGCCACTGCTGGCTTGCTCGACTTGAACCGAAGCTGTGGTTGCCGTAGTTTTCCGAGACGTTTGAGAATCCGTGGCCGGGAGCATTCCAATCCGCGCCGGTCCCTTCCACCGTAAAGTGATGACGCTCTCCGGCTCGCCAATCCACACGTGCAAATCCGTTGTATTGGCGGGCAGTGCGTGCGACCGGCCCGAGCAGGCTGTCCAGCGTCTGCAGCATTTGCGAGTACCCGGCGAGTGCGTTGGTATTGTTGGTCCCCAGCTGCGCGCCAAGTAGTTGGACTTGGTCGTTGCTGGGCTGAGCGAAGAAGTTCTCCGGCAACTTCACGCTCGATACTCCGGCATAGTTTCTGTTGTAGCCGTCGAGTGCTGCGAACCAGTAGATCTTGTTGTGCGGAATTCTGCTGCCCTCGCCAACGCCCCATCGCATTTCGTGATCGGGGGGCGTGTAAGGCGTTGCTGTAAATACTGGAACTGTAGAGTAGGTGGCGGGCGAAGTTTGCTGAACCCAATTTGCGGATGGATTCTGCGCGGCCAGAACATGCTGGCGGTCGAACATGAATGCCTGCCCGTGCAGAGTATTGCCACCGCTGCGAGTTTCAACATTTGTATGCGTGCCTGCGCGCGAGCCGCCGTCGAATGCATTCCCGGCGCCCATTCGAACATCGCTGACAGCTGCTTCGCTCACAGCTGGGCCGCGTCTGTTGGACCAGGCCTGTCCCATGCCGCTTGGCTCAGCCAGGCCGTGACCAGATGAGGACTGCGAAGGCGATCCGGAAGCGGGCGCTGACGTGCTACCGAAGGACAGTCTTAAACTGACGTCGTCAACGGACACATCATCGGCTTGCGGCCCTGTGAAGGTCATCGAGGATGGAGCGCTATTTGACTGGGCTGTGTCGGGAGGCGCGTCCATGACGAACTCTTCCCATCGACGGCTGCTCGCCGGCAATGATTCAATCTCCGCGCCCGTAACGGTCGTGGTCGACTGGGACGCCGTGGGACCACCCTGCCGCGCAGCGACCTGAACAGGGCTGATTGGCGCTGCGTCGCCCGCGAAAGCGTCACCCTCCACTTGCCCTGTCTTTGCGCCTGAAGTACTTTGGGCGGCTACGAAGTTGCGCGCACCCAGAACCGTCATCAACAGAGCCGCCATTGCGAGCGGCTTCAGCCAGCTCCACTTAAACCCAGCCATCCAATACCTGCCATCGGCAGACCAAGGGACAAGATGCACAAATCATTGCACCTGTCCGCTCTTTTGGCGGGTATTGGAGTCAAGCAGAAATCCGCGCTGCAGGTGAGCGCGATTTCAGAAATCCAGAGAATCCCCAGGTGAATTGCAAGCGATTCTAAGCTGCCGATAGCGGCGCGGAAAGTACCGTGCGTCACAGTCCTGGCACCGCATTTCCGTACCATCTGCTGCGTATTTGGGTCGAGCCATTTTGATTCGGTAGACTGGAGAGACGGGGTAAGTGGTCTGGGCCTTGCAGTCGCGCCTGGCTCGCGATTCCGGATTGAGACTTTCCCCTTCCATTGGATTCTGGTTTCTATGTTCATTGATGAAGCAAAAATTCGTGTAAAAGCCGGCGACGGCGGCAATGGCTGTATGGCGTTCCGGCGCGAGAAATTTGTCCCCCGGGGCGGGCCGTCTGGTGGCGATGGCGGCCGGGGTGGCGACGTGGTGATGGAATCGTCGCAGCGGCACAATACTCTCATTCACTTTCGCTACAACCCTGAGCACAAAGCGCAGCGCGGCGAGCACGGCATGGGATCCAATTGCACCGGGCTGGATGGGCGCTCCACCACGCTGAAGGTTCCGGTTGGCACCACGGTGTACGACGCGGAGACCGGCGAGCTGGTACACGATTTCCAGGAGCCGGACGAGCGTGTGGTCGTTGCCAAGGGCGGTCGCGGAGGGCGCGGCAACCAGCACTTTGCCACATCGACACATCAGGCTCCGCGCGAGCATGAGTTAGGCAGGACTGGCGAGGAGCGGTATTACCGCCTGGAGTTAAAGTTGCTTGCCGACGTTGGATTGGTAGGTTTTCCAAACGCAGGCAAATCCACGCTGATTTCTCGCATCTCAGCAGCAAGGCCGAAGATCGCCGATTATCCATTCACAACGCTTGAACCAAATCTTGGCGTAGTAACGGTTGGCGAGGAGCCCGATCTTGAATCGTTCGTCGTTGCGGATATGCCCGGGCTTATTGAGGGGGCGCATCTTGGCTCCGGTCTTGGAACGCAATTTCTGCGTCACATTGAGCGCACGCGCCTGCTGGTGCATGTGGTTGATGTTTCAGATGCATCAGGGCGTGAGGATGTCGTCGAAGACTTCAAGGTCATCAACCTGGAACTCGCGAGTTTCGGCGATGGCTCTCTCGCTCAGAAGCCGATGATCGTTGTCGCAAGCAAGATCGATGTTGCGAATCCGGAAAAATTAAAGAAGCTCACGGCGCATGCGAAGCGACGCAAGCTTGAGTTTCATGCGGTCTCGGCAGTAACGGGGCAGGGAATTGATGAGTTGAAGTGGGCGATAGCCAAGCGCCTGCGCACCGTCGAGAGTTAGATCCACTAAATCCTTTTTTCACACCTGCGTAGTTATCACCGTTCGCCGTCGTGTGTTTTTACCTGCCTTCTCCGCGTTTATTCGCAGAGTCCTTTTGTCTTCCGCGTTGCTAAATTTGGCATCTAACATACACGTGCCCTTGCGCACGAATCTTCCTGCTCCGCGGAGGAGTACACAATGCGACCAATGAGAAACGATATAGCGATAGGGTTAGGTATTAGTGCGGCGGTCTTTGCATGCGCACTGGGGTGGGGCAACCCGCTCATAAAGTCAACGCAAGGAGCCACGGCTGTTGCTGCGCAGAGCACGCCGCCTGCACAAACGTCGCCGGGACAAACGGCGCCGCCCAGCGATCAAGGACAGCCTGGACAGACAGCACCACCGAGTCAGCAAAGCCCGCGGCCCGACGATGCATCACCTTCGACACCACCGGACCAGCAAACTCAGCCGGCACAACCGACGGAACCTGGGCAGGGCCAGCCGAACAGCAGGCGTAACGGCAATGGGCAAACACAGCCACCCTCTGATAGTCAGCCACCATCGCAAAGCCAGCCGCCGGCTCAGAGTAATCCGCCGCAAGCTTAGAACAACTAGTAATAAAGCAACGTGGAGGGAGGCTTTATCGGCCTCCCTTCATTCTTTTTGAATGGCCATCGCGTCGCAACGATTCACTGGTGGTCTGACGACGGGCCAGGGAAAAAGCCGCGCGAGCAACCTTGCCCGGGTATTGTGCTTCTGTTAGCAGGATGGACCTGAATCCTTAGGACGCGTTGATCGTTGACAGTACCCATCAGGAACAAAAAAAGCAGCGCAAGTAAATAGATACAGAGGAGGAAGAGTCATGAAAAGGAATCATCATTTTGGATGGGCGGTCCCTCTAGTAATAACGGTAGCCCTCTACACCTTCAACCCCGGAATATCTGCCCAAAGCCCAGGCAGCAGCCCTCAGCAAGAACAACCGCAGCAGCAAACGGATCAGCAGGAGAGCAAGACGTTCACGGGCAAGGTCATGAAGCTGCAGAACGGGAATTTCGCGCTGGTTACAGGCCAATCGGCACAGGGACAGGCCTCAGGCCATTTTCTGGATAATCAGGATGAGGCGAAGAAGTACGAAGGCAAGCAAGTAACGGTTACCGGAACACTTGAAGTTGCAAGCAATACGATTCACGTAACAAAGATCGAAGCTGCTGCATAGTGGATCGAAGCTGCAGCATAATGCAGCGGGAACCACACAGGGCTGCCGAATTCGGCAGCCCTGTGTGGTTAGATTGATGCGGCAGTATCAATCTTCTTCTTCGTCGACTGGACGTTTGGCATTGGCCAGAATTTTGTCGGCGACAATTTGCGGAACGATGTCGTAGTGATTCACTTCCATGTGATAGCTGCCTTTGCCCTGCGTCATACTGGTAAGCAGCGTGCCATAAGTGAGCATCTCGGCCATGGGCACTTCCGCGTTGATCACGGTCGTGCGTCCCTTGGTCTCCATGCCCTGCACGCGGCCGCGGCGCGAGTTCAAATCGCCCATCAGCGTGCCCGCAAATTCGTCGGGCGCTTCAATCTCGACTTTCATCACCGGCTCAAGTAGGCAGGGCTTTGCCGTTTCCATGGCTTTTTTGAAAGCCAGGCGGCCAGCTTTCTTGAACGAGAGCTCGTTTGAATCCACGTCGTGATAGCTGCCGTCGTAGAGCGTGACTTTGAAATCGACAACCGGGTAGCCGGCGAGATATCCGCGGGCTGCGGCTTCAACAATGCCTTTTTCAACGGCGGGAATAAAGTTCTTGGGAATGGAACCGCCAAAGACATCGTTTTCAAATTCAAAACCGCCGCCGCGAGGCATCGGTTCCATCTTGATTTTGCAATCGCCAAATTGACCGTGACCGCCCGACTGTTTCTTGTGGCGGCCTTGCGCGTCGGCTTTGCCGCGGATGGTTTCGCGGTAAGGAACCTTTGGAGCTTTCAGAGTGACTTCAGCGTGATAGCGCTTTTTGAGGCGGTTGACGATGGCTTCAATGTGCGGCTGGCCGGCGCCGGCAATCAAGAATTCGTTGGTCTGCGGGTCGCGGAAGAAGCGAATGAGCAGATCCTCTTCCATGAGCTTGTGAATGGCGGGCGCGAGCTTGTCTTCGTCTGCGCGGCTCTTTGGCTCGATGGCGTAGGTCATGGCGGGATCGGGCGTGGGCGGCAGCTCGAAATTAATCTCGCCGCCTTTTTGTCCCAGCGTGTCGCCGGTGAGCGTTTCGCGGAGTTTGGCAACGGCTCCAATGTCGCCCGCGTGCAGTTCTGCTACTTCAACAGGCTTGCGGCCCTGCATCGCGCTCAGGTGCGAAAGCTTTTCCTGGCTGCGGCGCGTGTAGTTTTCAAGGGTGGCGTCGTTTTTGAGAACGCCGCTGACCACTTTGAAGAAAGTGATGCGGCCCGCGAACGGATCGGACATGGTTTTGAAGACGAAGGCGGCCACCGGCTCGCTGTCAGCGATTTTGCGCGTTGTATCGTCGCCGGCTGGAGTTTTTACGGCGAGTGGCTCTTTTTCGATCGGCGAAGGCGTGTACACCTTGAGGAAGTCGAGCAAGTGATCGAGGGCCATGTTGGCCAGGCCGCTTGAGAACAGCACCGGGAAGATGCGGTCTTCGCGAATGGCTTCGTGCAGGGCGGCGATCAGGTGATCTTCAGGAATTGTGCCTTTTTCAAAATACTCTTCCATCAACTCGTCTTTGCCTTCGGCGACGAGTTCGACGAGCGCTTCGTGGCGGGCCTTGGCGTCGGCGACAAGCGAGGCTGGAATTTCCGCGGAGACTTTGCCGCGGCCATCGCCGCCGGGCGTGTAGGTATAGGCCTCCATGGTTACCAGGTCGACTACGCCGTGAAATCCGTTGGCATCTGAAATGGGCAACTGGACAGGAACACAGTTGCGGCCCCAGCGCTCGTGAATGTCGTCGATGAGGGCGCTCAATCCGCCCTGGCCACCCGCCTTGGGATGGTCCATCTGGTTGACAAGAACGATGCGGGGCACGTTGGCTTCTTCAGCATATTTCCAAACGCGCTCGGTAACGGGCTCAACGCCGGATTGGGCATTGACGAGCACGATGGCTGACTCGACCGGAATCAGCGCGGCGCGCGACTCATGCGTGAACATGTGGAAGCCGGGAGTGTCGACAAAATTAATTTTGACGCCCTGCCACTCGGCAAAGGCGACGGCGTTTTGCATGGTTATGCCGCGGGCAACTTCTTCTTCGTCGTAGGCGGTGACAGCGGTGCCTTCGGCAACACGGCCCTGGGTTGGCGTCATTTTTGCGGCATGCAGCAGAGCAGCGATTAAGGTGGTTTTGCCGCTTTGCGCATGCCCCAATACAGCTACGTTACGGATCTCACTTCCCTGATACGTTTTCATTTGATTCTCCTTGAGAATTGGCGGATGAAGAATGGATTGCGGATGGATTGCAAGAGGATCGTGGGAGGGACAGGGACGGCGGGCGGATGCCCTGGATGGCATCGATGTGGCCGAATTGGCTGGCCACGGCTCCGGGTCTGCCGTCTACCTCGTCCATTGAAGAGGGCCACGCTCCGGCGTAAAGGCAGAACTATGCAGTGTGAATCCGCCGGGCGATCTTCACCAAAGAGCGGATGCTATCACAGGCGGAGTGTGAACGTCCTGTGACTTGAAGCACAAAAACCTAGGCGGCAGGGATAAGGTTGCCAAAAGAGCTGCTCGTCAGGTCATCCGCGGCTCCGAAATGCCCTTCCCTAAAGAATCGCTGCTCGCGTACACTCAAACACATTCGGCTCACCGTGTTTCCCTAAATCCGGTGAATTCGCTTGCGTTTCACAGGGCTTCCCCAGGGCTCTTTCCCCCGGACAACCAACTGAACGCGACCACAAGGAGGTCAAAATGAGTCTGTCCACAGGTGTCGTCACCTCTGCCGCCACGCCCATTGCCGCGCCATCCCCCGAACACATCCTGCAAGTCGGCCTGGGTTTCTGGGCCTCAAAAACTCTACTGAGCGCAGTGGAGATGGAAGTCTTTACCGAACTCGCCAAGCATCCTGAAGATCTCGATACGCTTACCGGGCGCCTGGGTCTGCATCCGCGCTCCGCGCATGACTTTTTTGACTCGCTGGTGGCGCTGGGTTTTCTGGAGCGCAATGACGGAGTGTATTCCAATACGCCGTCTACAGAGCTCTTTCTGGATAAGAAGAAGCCCACCTATATTGGGGGCATGCTTGAGATGGCGAACCAGCGCTTGTATGGACATTGGAACAAACTGACCCCGGCGCTGAGGACCGGCCAGATGCAGGGCGAGGCGGGACCGAATGCCACAGAGAATTTTGCGGCGCTCTACGCCGATCCGGCGCGGCTGAAGAGTTTTTTGAAAGCAATGACCGGCGTGAGCCGGGGCGCGAATATGGCGATTGCCGCCAAGTTTCCGTGGGCAAAATACAGAACGGTAGTGGATGCGGGTCCGGCGCAGGGCGATCTGCTGGTTCAGGTGGCGCTCAAGAACACGCACTTGCTCGGCATCGGGTTTGATCTGCCTGAAGTAGGGCCGATCTTCGAGGAGTACATCGAAGCCAACAGCCTGTCGGCGCGCGTGCAGTTCCAACCGGGCAGCTTCTTTACCGATCCGATTCCCAACGCTGAGGTGGTCATGATGGGCCACATTCTGCATGATTGGGATCTTGAGCAGAAACGCATGCTGATCTCCAAGGCCTACGATGCGCTGCCGAAGGGAGGCGCGCTCATGGTCTACGAAGCGCTCATCGATGACGAGCGGCGCAAGAATGCCTTTGGCTTGCTGATGAGTCTGAACATGCTAGTTGAAACCGTTGGCGGCTTCGACTATACCGGAGCCGATTGTATTGGTTGGATGAAGGACGCGGGATTCTCGGAAGCGCACGTCGAACACCTGGTGGGTCCGGACTCGATGGTGATCGGCATCAAATAGGCTGGAGGTAGAATGCAGCCTCAATCAACTGAACAAGAATGGCCTGAGGAGCTTGATGCTTTGCGCGCGGCGCCAAAGCACCATGCTCTGCTCTTTGAAAACGACGCCGTTCGCGTTCTCGACACCAACATTGCTCCGGGTGACACGGTACCGCTGCACACGCACCGGTGGCCTAGCGCGCACTACATCCTCAGCGTCAGCAGTTTCGTTCGCCGCGATGCCGCAAGCACGGCGCTCGTCGACAGTCGCACTATGCACGAACTGCCTGAAGGAGCCGCGCTCTGGTCAGAACCGCTCCCGCCACATACTCTTGAGAACGTGGGTGAGCGGGACCTGCACGTAATCAGCGTCGAGATAAAGCGTCCCACCTGAGATTTGTCTGGAAAGGGACCTGATGAGTACGCGTCGTTTACATTATTTGCAGCAGCCATTTTTATCTCTACCATGTACAGTGCAATTGCGCAGGCTCCACCCGCCCGGCATGGAGCTATCATAGCCGTGACTACGATTTACACCAAAGACCCGCTCATCGCGTTGAGACTGCGATGAACGGGGCACAGCTTTTCAAGGATCAAGGTGATTCTTGGGGGGAAATGATCGGGCCACCTGCCCAAGATGGACGGGGTGAAATGCGGCTTAGAGACTTGCACCTGCGGGAAGGATCTCATCTACGTCGACCCATTGCGTTGGATAGTTCCCCGTGTAGCATGCCGTGCAGTAACCCTGCTTATTTTCTGCATTCACTGCGGAGTACAAACCGTCCAGCGAAAGATAAGCCAGGGAATCAGCTTCAATAAAGCGGCGAATTTCATCGATAGATTGGTTGGCGGCAATAAGTTCGCTTTTGCTGGGTGTATCCACGCCGTAAAAACAGGGCGAAATAGTGGGCGGGCAACTAATGCGCAGGTGAACTTCTCTGGCGCCCGCGCCGCGGACCATGCGGACAATTTTGCGGCTGGTTGTTCCACGAATAATCGAGTCGTCAATCAGCACAACGCGCTTGCCTTCAAGCAGGTTGTGGACCGGGTTGAGTTTTAATCGCACGCCAAAATCGCGGACGCGCTGTTCCGGCTCAATAAACGTGCGGCCCACATAGTGATTGCGAATCAGTCCGAACCGGAAGGGAATGCCGGCTTCTTCCGCATAGCCAAGAGCGGCGGTCACGCCGGAGTCAGGCACCGGAACAATCACGTCGGCCGGAACGCTGGATTCGCGGGCAAGCTGGCGTCCCATTCGGTCGCGGGTTTCCTGCACCCATTGGCCGTAGATGCGGCTGTCAGGTCGCGCAAAATAGACATGCTCAAAGATGCAGCTCGTTTGCGGGACACCGCTGGCGTACTGGCGGCTGGTGACGCCATCTTCGGTTACCATGACGAGCTCGCCCGGCAGCACGTCGCGAATATACTCGGCGCGTAGCAGGTCGAACGCGCATGTCTCACTGGCAAAGATGATGGTGTCCGGACCATCGGGGTGTTTGAGGCGGCCCATCGAGAGCGGGCGAAAGCCGCGCGGATCGCGAGCCGCAAAAATGCGATCGCGGGTCATCATCACGATGGAGAATGCGCCATCTACCTGCGAGAGCGAATCGGCAATTGCGTCCACCAACGTCCCTGCGCGCGAGTGCGCAATCAGCTGAACGATGATTTCAGAGTCTGACGTGGTCTGGAAGTAAGCGCCATCGCGTTCAAGCCGGGCGCGAATATTCCCCAGGTTCACCAAGTTGCCGTTGTGCGCAATCGCAATCAGGCCCTTGGTGGAGTCAACACGGATAGGCTGCGCGTTCAAGAGCGCTGAATCGCCAGTGGTTGAATAACGAGTGTGCCCGATGGCCATGGTTCCGGGCAGTTTCTGCAGCACATCGTCTGTAAAGATTTCAGAAACAAGGCCCATGCCTTTGATATTGGCCAGATGCTGGCCGTCGGCCGTTGCAATGCCGGCAGATTCCTGGCCGCGATGCTGCAGTGCGTATAGGCTCAGGAAGGCCTGTCGTGCGGCATCGGGGTGCCCATGAATGGCGACTACGCCGCATTCTTCGCGGAGCTTGGGGTCGTCGTTTTCAGCAGCGTTCGGAGCGGCTGCGATTGCCGGGCCGCAACGGCGAAGCTGTTCAGACTGGTCGATTATGCCTTCAACACCCTGGAAAAGAAGCTTCATCGCGCGGTGACCTCGCCATGGATATTTGCTTCCAAAGCAGAGGACCACGGTTCGCACAATGTTGCCAGAGATGCGGTGATGACAGGTTGTTTGTATACGTTGATTTCAAGCCGGTCGCCGCCGGTTGTGCCGATGCGGGCAGCGTAGTAGCCGTATCGGTCTGCGAAGTCTTCAATTGCGTTCAACTGGTTTCCTTCGCAGGTGACGAGCACGGTCGAGGCCGGCTCTGCAAATAATCCAAACAACGGGTGCGCCATCAGAGATTGTTCCTGCTCCGCTGTTGCGCCGATGCTGTTTGCGAATGCCGATTGCGCCAGGGCAACGGCTATGCCGCCATCGGAAATGTCGCGCGCGGAGTGGAGCAACTGACGCTCGGCCAGGACGGAAAGCAGTGTGTGCAGATCAGCCTCCGCTTCGAGATCGAGTGGTGGTGGCTGGCCCCATACGCCGCCCAGCACCACGCTTGCATATTCCGACGACCCGAAGGAAGCAAGTTCAGCCGTGGCCGCTTCTTCGGTTTCGGTGGCCTCGGGGTGAAGCGCCTGCGGGTTGCCAAGAACAGTGTTGTAAGGATCGGCTGCGCTCTCGACTCGCTCGCCAGGAAACGGAACCTTGAGATTCGGATCAGGTGATTCGCCAGCGGGAATAGGCCATAGCAGCACGATGGCGTCGCCGGCGCGTTGGAAGTCCGCTGGAACTGCCTTTGTGACATCGTCGAAGATACCCACGATACCCAACACGGGCGTGGGATAAATGCCTTCGCCGCGGGTTTCGTTGTAGAGAGAAACGTTGCCGCCCGTAATTGGTGTTGAAAGAGCGGTGCAGGCTTCTGCAATTCCATCAATGGCTGCGGAAAGCTGCGCCATGATCTCCGGCTTCTCAGGATTGCCGAAATTAAGGCAGTTGGTGGCGGCTACCGGAATTGCGCCGCTCATGGCAACCTTGCGCGCGGCCTCTGCCACGGCATGCTTGGCGCCAAGATTTGGATTGAGGTAGCTCCAACGGCCATTGCCATCCAGAGCCATTGCCAACCCGCGTTCGTGTCCCTTGGTGCCGGTGCCCTTAATGCGCATGACTCCGGCTTCGCCGCCGGGACCGATCACCGTGTTGGTCTGCACCATGGAATCGTATTGCTGATGTACCCAGCGTTTGGAGCAAACGTTTGAGCTTGCGAGCAGCTTGATGAGGTCGGCTGTGAAATCGCGATCTTCAGCGAGTGCGGCCTGCACGTGCTCAGGAGGAACGTGCGGCAATGGGCACGTCCACGTCCCCACCGGCCGATGATAGAGAGGCGCGTCGTCAGTCAGGGATTGGTTGGGAATATCGGCTACGAGCACGCCGTGATGGCGAATGCGCAGCCGTGGCTCAGGCTTTACCGTGCCCACAATCACCGCATCCAGACCCCACTTGGCAAACACGCGCAACACTTCGTCTTCGCGGCCTTTTTCCGCCACCAGCAACATGCGCTCCTGGCTTTCAGACAACATGATTTCGTACGCGCTCATGCCGGTTTCGCGCTGCGGAACGAGATCGAGTTCGACGTCGAGACCTACGCCGCCGCGCGCGCCCATTTCGCAGGTGGAGCAGGTCAGGCCCGCCGCTCCCATGTCCTGAATGCCGACGATCGCGCCGGTCTTCATGGCTTCAAGGCAGGCCTCAAGCAGGAGCTTCTCCATAAAAGGATCGCCCACCTGAACATTGGGGCGCTTCTGCTCTGAACCCTCCTTGAACTCCTCGCTGGCCATGGTGGCGCCATGGATACCGTCGCGGCCAGTTTTTGCGCCAACATAAATGACCGGGTTTCCAGTACCGCTTGCTTTGCCGTAAAAGATTTCGTCTTTGCGGACCAGGCCGAGCGCGAAGGCGTTTACCAGCGGGTTGCCGCTGTAACAAGCCTCAAATTTGGTTTCGCCGCCCAGGTTTGGCACGCCAAAGCAGTTGCCGTAACCGGCGATGCCGCTGACCACACCTTCAACAACGGCGTGATTGCGATTGACGAGTTCTTCCTCGGCGATGCCAGGCTCAATCGGGCCAAAACGCAGCGAGTCCATCACGGCCAGCGGCCGCGCGCCCATGGTGAAAATGTCGCGCAGGATTCCACCCACCCCGGTCGCGGCGCCCTGGAACGGTTCAATATAACTGGGGTGGTTGTGGCTCTCAATCTTGAAGGCGCAGGCCCAACCGTCTCCCACGTCGATAATGCCGGCATTCTCACCTGGCCCTTGCACCACGCGGTCGCTCTTGGTGGGCAGGCGCTTGAGATGAACGCGGCTGGACTTGTAAGAGCAATGTTCGCTCCACATCACCGAGTAAATACCCAGCTCGGTGAGCGATGGCACGCGTCCAAGTGCCTCAAGAATACGGTTGTACTCGTCCGCAGTAATGCTGTGCTGAGCGAGCAATTGCGGAGTAATGGAAACTGGGTCTGGAACAACTGCAGAAAAGGCAGTAGTCATCGCGGTTAACTCCATTGTCGCACGGTCCCTGTGGAACCGCAGAACGCCGCTTCATTGCCGCCTGTAGACCATCAGGTGGTTGTCGGGAATGGACAGGAATCCGAGGTTGGTTTTTCCGTCGAGCAGAATGTGCCCGGTTGGAACGAGTTCCTGCCCAGTTGCTTTCCACTCTCCGCCAAGCTCCCGAATTAATTTGGTTTTCACCCACAGTTGACGAACGAGGAGCACATTCACCGATTTCCTCTGTTCATCCGACATCAGCGGGACGATATCCCAATCTGCAATCGGCATATAGGCTTGGCGGGCACGGCCAACCACGGCTAGATAGCTTGCCTCGTCGGAAAATACCACGTCGTCCGGGCGGATTGTCTGATCGACAAACTGCACCACTTGCCCATAGTTGCGGTCCTGGCGGTCCACGGAGTAGGCGATCAGATGCGTGCCGACTCCCACAATTGAACTCAATGCACACAAAGTGGCTGCTGCAATCAGGCTGCGACGGTTTTTGCAGACGGACAGTCCGGAGCAGATGCCGATCAACAGCGGGATTGTAACCATATATGTGTAATAGGTTGGGAATTTCGAACTGGAAATCAGTACGATGGCAAGGCAGAGGGTAAAAATCACAGCATACCGGAGCGTCAGGTAAGCCCGGCGGAACTCAGGTTGACGGCAAGCTGCCAGCAAAACAATTGCGGCGACAAAGACGAAAAGCAAACTGTAGTCGGCCGGAATTGCGTTGTGGTGATCGAAGCGTCCGTGGAAAAGATTGCTGATGAATCCGCGCTGCTGCACATGTACCAGCTTCATATAGCCTGGCAAGCGGCCTGAAAACCAGAGGCAAGCCAAAAACGCCAATGCTCCTATGCCGCTGGCGACAAACGAGATGGCAATGTCCTTCCAGTACCGCAATTGGAAGAGCAGAATCGTCACCAGGGCGATGGTGAACTGCAATGGCAGATACTGCAATCCTGCCCAGGGAACAAAGAGATAGAGCACGAACAGAAATATTATTCGGCTGCTGGTGGAGGTGATGGACATGGCCCACAGCGTTGATGCCAGAATTAGAAAACCCATGCCGTCGTACCGTCCGGTGCGATAGGCAACGATCACGCCGAACTCGGTCGAGAGCAGAAGTAGCATCAACACCCGGGCAATTGGTTTTTCGACTAGGCGAAGCCGTAGCACGGCCGACCACAGGATGAAGAATGCGGCGGTGACGCAGGTGATTTCTAATGCGCGCACGGAACGTAGCGAGTGGCCGAAGAATTTGATCCACGGGACCAGGAGAAAACAATACAGCGACACCATTTCAGAGAAGGGAATGTGGAATCCTTCACCGCGCAGGTAGTGGATGGCCGGGGTGGCAAACATGGCCTCGTCCTGATGGCCGAACGGATAGCAGGTGGCAGTAAGGACGTTAAACAACCAGAAACTCAGCAGGAATAGAAGCGCGGACCAGGTTTCAGAATTCTCAGCGCGCAAAGCTCGAGCGTTATCCTGCATTTCTGTCGACTCCGGGGCAAGAGCTAGAGTGTTGTTGAAGGAATCCAAAATAATAGTACGGCACAGATTGGGGGCGAGTGCCTGTAAGGTGCGTCTCATTGAACACAGGACGCGGACTGCATACTGCGGAGTGGAATGTGCCGGTGGGACATATTTGAACCGCTTTTGCCGTCCGAGGCGGAGGCTCGGCTGTTTGCGCGGGGCTGTGGCAGACGGATCAAGGGCTGTGAGATACTTTTGAGAGCAGAACCCCTCTCTCAAGCCGGGATGGCGGAACTGGCAGACGCAGCGGACTCAAAATCCGCCGATCGCAAGGTCGTGGGGGTTCGACCCCCCCTCCCGGCACCAGCCTTAAACAACTTTCGAATCAGCAATTTACAAATGCGCAAAATCGTGTGTGCCTAAATTGTGCCTAAATTGTGCCCAAGATGTGCCCAAACTTCCCCCTCACCGGCATCGTTTTCCACTCCGTTTTGTCTGCAAATTGTGCGGTCGCCTGAATATCGCAATCGCTGAAACGCTTATGTCTCGGATCGCTTGCAAGCACGCGAGTCGAGAGCGAATCACGAGCATGAGGATGCGAGCAAGTGAATCAGAGTGCCAGCTTTCGGGCGGTGCTCATGCAACTTTCATTTTCCAGTTCACTCTGGGGAGCTGCTGCGCGAGCAAAGGTCCGCGTCTATCGGAATAGTTGACCTCTGATAAGACTTCGTTCTCCGAAGCAGTGTGAGACAGATTACAGACCGAGCGCGGTCTCAAGATCGCGCGAGGGCGCGACGAGAGAGGGAAAGTAGATGTCGTTCGAGGCTAGAAGAAGGTCAGGCGAACTTTACGATTGGTTATATATTGTGGGCGCAGCGGCACGTGGAATTTCGGTGCACATTCGGCACACCGAATGAACGGCAACGCTAATAAGCGCGTGATCCTTTGATTCGGATCGACTGATGCCGGATCAGCATATCGGAGCTCGCAACGCTGGGAAAAGCCAATATCGAATCAAGCATTTACCTTAAGAAAAAGCCCGCACGGAAGCACTCTAGCCTGGTCGCCCAAATTATTGATTCAACAGAGTTGGGCACGCGCGGCATGGCACACCCTGCGGCGCACTTGACGCCGCGCCACGGCCCGTCTGCGAGTGGCCTTTGTATGTGACAACCCCACTTATCATTCACTATCCGGATCGGGTGGCATCGATTCATATCTGTGCGGTGCCCGCGTTTTTGACAGCGTGCGAAGAAGCCTACGAGTCCTGTTCCAAAAGGCTTCCCACATCGGTCTCTCTAACTGATTGACAATGAAGACCGAGCAGACGCAAAATTAGCCGTTCCAAAACGTATAGGTTCAAATACACGCGATACTCAACCTAAACCGACTCCGCTCCAGCAATACTCCACTCTTACAAAGTAGCCAGAGTCCCGAAACTAGCTTCTCTCCGTCCACCAACCTGGTAGCAAAAGACCCCGAATTTCAGGCGCCGCGATATTTCTCCAACACGCCTACGGCTTTACTAGGCGTACCTTTGCTGGATGATGAATGGGGGGAACACGATATCTCACCTCTTCCATGTATTGTTTCGCCTGGACGCGCGTTTTGATATTCAGAAAACGGCGAACTACTGCCGGCTTACCTAAGAGGGATGTGCGGTGATAGTGCCGCAGAAACGCAATGTGGAGGAAAGCTCGTTGGAGCGTTGAGATCGGTTCTTGCGCAACGTCGGTAGCGGCAGTGAGATCGCTGGAACTGCTAGCTGTGCTTCGTTGCGTTGCAGATGGATCGTCATCGCATGTAAACCCTGAATCCGCGGGATCCGGTAGCGAAGTAGGCGCATCGGTCCTGGGAGTACTTAATGAGAAAAGGTGTCCAAAATTGTTAGCTTGTGCGTCTCGGTTTGTCAGCGATTTTAAGCCATACATACTCTCAACAGAAGCAAGCAGAGAGGAATGGTCATAAACCGTGTGATCAACCTGATTGGCCGGGATCAATGGGGAGATGACGATAGCCGGAACACGAATGCCGAGCTGCGTGAAATCGAAACTGTGATGATTATTGTCTTCGTCGGAAATCGTATCGCCCGGACTGACTGTGGTCGGTGGCTTCACATGGTCAAAAAAACCGCCTTGCTCATCGTACGTGACGAGAAGAACACTATCATTCCAGTGAGGTGAGTTGCGAATTGTCTCATACACGTTCTTGATGAGGCGTTCACCGCGAGTCACGTCATCGAGTGGATGCTGGGAATTGCCGCAGGTGAAATCCTCCGGTGTAAGCGGAAGCACATTTCCATAATTCGGCTCAATGAACACATATGGAGTCGAAAAATCCGGATCGTTTATGGCATCTGAGAACTCATCGAATCCTTCGAAGTGCCCCTCAACTCTGCGGTCGGTCATTCCACTAATGGCAAACACCTGCGGGAATTCGTCTCCCATAAATACCTTCCAATCGAAACAGGCGTCTTCCAAGCGGTCATATATCGTTCCGTTTTCGAAGCGATAGCCATTCAGAAGGGAGGATGTCACACTCTGGAAGCCGGAGGGGCTGTCATCGAGGCCACCCGAAGACGCAGCATGGATAAAGAATCGATTGGGCCACGTGGGACCCGGGACGGACGAGAACCACTTGTCGCAAACAACAAAGGAACTCGCGAGGGTTGTGAGCACGGGCAGCTGTTCCGGATCGAAGCAACGCATGATTCTCTCCGGGTCGTTTTGATTCGGCTTATCGCCACTTACATTGGCAAGACCATCGTAACTGGCAATAAATCCCTGGTTGGTAATTGGAGATGGGTAGGGGCCGCCCGGCGGATAGGATGGAACCTTGATGCTGCCATCGTCTTGCCTGACATAACCGCAAAGCTGCAATAGAGCGTCGTTGAACTCATGCCCCGGATCCGGATCTGTTCCGCTAAGGAAAAAGTCGGCAGGTGAACTCACTTGCCTCATAGAGTCGCCGGCGATGGGGTCTGGATTCTGATACGGACCTCCGTTAGTAAGATCGTCAACATTTGTCAAGCCGCCGTTCAGTGCGTCGGTGCCTCGAATCCCAGCAAAACCGAGCATGTGATCGAAGGCGCGGTTTTCAAGCATGAGGACGAAAACGTGTTTGATCGGGCCGGTTGGTGTTGTGTTTCCGCCAAATAAAGAAAAGACGCCACAGCGCGTGTTATCCCACGCAACGCAGACCCAGTCTGCAATCCAGGACCAGACGACGCAGACGGCGTTGACGATCCAAACGAAGACGACGCAGACAATGTTGGCCACCCAATACCATGCCTGGCACACCCAATTGGCCACCCAATACCATGCCTGGCATACCCAATTTGCGACCCAGTACCAACCTTGGCACACCCAATTCGCAACCCAATAATAAGCGTCGCAAAACCAGGAGCATGGTGCCCAATCGCAGCATTGACTGGAGCCCTCATCCGCCCATGATTGACATTGATTTGAGCCCTCATCCGCCCACGATTGGCATTGGTTCGAGCCTTCGTCCGCCCAGGACTGACAGGAGTTGTAACCTTCATCTGCCCATTGGTTACATGACAGCGTGGCCTGTTGAGCCCAATCGGTGCATGCGATAGTTCCGTCGTCTACCCAGTGTGTGCAAGTCGACATTATTGACCTCCGGTGGTGCACTTCAGTTCGAAATCTCGGATCTTCGTTTCAATTGCTTCAACATTGACTCGGGCTCTGGCGAGCCCAATGGATTTTCCCGCGGCTCCGCCCAGCAAGATGAGCGAAAACGCGCGAAGAAGGAAAGCGGGCCAATGTGAAATGCTCCAAAATGAAAATGTCGACTGCCAGATAAGTGAGGCAACGAAGGCGCCAATTACGAACTTGGCGCCCAACGAACATCCGCATTCCTGCAAGGCAGTGTTGAGTTTCATTTCCCATTGCCTGGATGTTTTAATGGGGAGACCTGCGACGCGAATAAGAACGTGCATGCGCCGTGATCTTCTCAATTTCCGCAAGGTCGCCACATCAGAAGCGGTTCGAACGACAACAGGGATTGGAAATGGAATCGGCATCCTCGCAGCAAAAGTCTTCATTGCAAACGACTTCATCGACCGAGACGACAATTCACTCGAACTCGATCTGCTAAGTGAAAGTTCCTGATCTTGCATACTGTTCTTCTCCTCAGTGCAAAAGCTCACCATCCGGTTATCTGGAGATTCAACATGGTACGGAATCCAAACGTTGGATCCGCTGCAACGTCGAGACGCAGCCGCAAATCGAGGGGAGATGATTTCAAGTCGTGAGCTCTGTTAGCCGCGTCTTGCAAGTCGTAAACGGACTTGGCAGCGTCTACGGTACGGCCAATTTTGGTGGCAGCGCTCTCATTTTGGCCCGCCGGAACACTCGTTACCTGGCCAATAATGGCAGGAATTCGCGTGGGATCTGCCAATGCTCCGGGGACTTGAGGCAATAATCCCTGGGCGGCATTTACTCCTGCGGTGAATGGATCCCCAGTGCCCTGGGTTGAGATGCCTCCGCTTCCAGGCGTGAATCGCAAAGGTGTTATGAAGCCGCCTGGATTGGTGGTTGGATCATCCAGCGGTGTTTTGGGCTTTTTATCCGGAGGGCCAAGTCTAAAGGCTAACGAACCGGTAAACGCGCCAGTTGTGTTGATTGATTCAGAAGTTATCAGCCTGTCTGTCAAATTCTGCTGCAGCCCGAACGTTACGACTCCTGTTTGCGGGTTTACGGCGATTGAACCTCCGCCCTCTGCACTGTTTGAGGAGAGCTTCAGATCCTTGCCGTATGCATATTCGAGACCCAACCTTCCGCGAAAAGTGCTGGTATCTCCCGCAAGACTCACTTTTGTCGAAGTGAAGCCGGCCTCGAACTTGAAGCGGAAACCCTTGGTGTCGACCTGAATGTTGGGAAGAAACACTCCGCCTGTGACCTTCGGTCCGTCCTTGGATGAATTGGAAGAAGAGGAAGTTTTTCCGGTATCTGGTTCAGGATCCGGATTACCAAGCTTGACTGAATGGCCTGCCGCACTGGGGTCTGGATGCATCCACGGTGCAATATCCGCGCCTGCAGAGGGATCGTTGAGGCGCAGGTGAAAATCACCCAGGGCACCGGCGTGACGCTCCGCGAATTTGTCAGCAGCAGACCGGTTATCGAGCAATGAAGGCGGCTTTAGTTCGATGTGAGGTGAATCCTCACCTTGCTTTCCCGAAGGATCACGCATGGTGACCGGATTGCCACGAACGTAGGCGTAAAGATCTGGACCGTCAACCGTGCCTGCTGGGTCGGCTGCCGTCCAACGTGCAATCCAGGGTGCATAATATCGCGCGCCGAGATAGTAGAACCCAGTCTCTTCATCCCGTTCCTTGCCGATATATCTGTATCGCTTCCTGCTTACTTCAGCAGCGGAGTTATTTGCTTCAAAGGAAGTGCTTCCGTAGGGGTAATATTCCTCGTAAGAGATGATCGCTGCGTTGCCATCGAGTTCCAGTACTGCCGAACCAAGGTGGTTATCGAACTGAGAACGAATATGTGACACTGGTTCTTCTCTGTGCCGTGAATCGGCAATAAGTTTTGTCTCGACGATGGCAACGCGTCTATTCGCATCCATCACATGCAGAGTTTCGCGCTCGAGCGTAATGGCTCCAACGCTGTCAAATTTGCGATAGATTTCGAAATTGCCGAGGTAGATGCGTTCGTGCAATCTCGATCCCGATCCACGTTCAGTAACTTTGCGTACTCGCTTGCCCGCTGAATCGAAGACGTAGTATGTTGTCTCGCCAGATCCCGAGTGCTCGACCCGCCGCTGGGTGGCATGAAGCTGATCCTTGATGTCCCACTCCATCTTTGGCAGGTGCGGCATGCGGGTCATGTTGCCATCGGCGTCATACGAATAGAACTCCTCGCATTGACCGACCCGGATGGATTTCAGGCGATTGCTTTCCGATTGGCAATCTGGATCGTCATAGCAATAATGCCGGACCCAATTTCCTTCGTGGCTCGAATGCAGAAGTTCCAGGATGCTGCCGACAACGTTGTATTTGTATTGTTCGCAGTAGCGGTGCAGCGCATGCGTGTCTGAAGGCAGTGGATGATTCATTCGAGGCACATCGTCATCGCTGGTCTGCGGCTCATCACGCCTGCCCGCGTGCTCTCGACCCGCGACGGCGATCAAGCGATAGATCGCATCGTATGCATACTCGTTTTTGGCGGAGACGACCTGATTTCTGAAGAAGACGTCCTCTTGTGCATCGTCGCGAATTGAGGTGATATTGCCGACAGGATCGAACGCATAGTGCAGATCCTGAAGCCGTGCCTGATCTACTTTGCGGTGAGTCTCTAAATGAATCATGCGGAATGTCAGGGGATCATAGGCGTAGTGTGTGTGGGAACCGTTACCGTAGTCGATGATTTCGCGCTGCCCCTTGACGTTGTAGTTGACGTAGTGGACGAAGGGGGTTGGTTCTGAGGCTCCGCGAAGATTTACGGCGAGGGATTTGAGGAGGTTGGCTTCGTTGTAATGTGGCCTTGCTGTGCTGGCATCGGGAGTGGTCAGAGAAATGATCCGATTCAGAGCGTCGTAGGCGATACGCATCGTGAAGGTCGCATCTTCAAGTTCGGGTGAATACGCCCAGTTCACCTGATTTTTGTAGTCATCAAGGAGACGACGCGAGCTCCTGAGGAGATTTCCTTTGTAGTCGTAGTGCTCATTGGTAACGATCCCGGTGCTGTCGAACTGGCGATAGGGCTTGTTCCTCAGGTTGAGGGCGAGGTCGTCTGGCTGATCTTCACCATAGACAACGCGCTCGGCGAGGATCTCAGCTTCATCGCCAGTGCGGACATAGAAAGCCGCAGGCCTGTGCAGTTTGTCGTATTCGTGGCGGAAGCGGTGAGAACGGCTGTCCCACACAAGATGCAACTTGCCGAGCACATCATTCAGCATCCAACGCGTGCCCGCATCAATGCTGATTTGACGGAGCCGGGTCTTGAGCATGTCGTATTCGTAACGCATGGCTACGCGGCCAAGCGCATCAATGGTGGCGCGCTGATTGCTTTGGATGTCGAGGACAGTTCGAGTGGAGAGAAACTCCTCGACTGATTCGTCGCCACGCTTAAAACGGTTGTGAGCGATGCTGAGGAATGTCCGGCCTAGACTGTCGGAATAGGTTACGGAGGGCGTGTCGGCGTGCGCCGCAGTCTTGATTGCGGCCTGCTGCTCTTCGCGCCCTAATTGATCATGGATTCGCTGACTGTACCATGTGGGTAGGAAATCGGCATCGGGCAGTTTGAGGAAGAATTCGCCTACATCGGGATCATCAGCAGGGTTTGCTTGAAGGACCGTGTCGTTGACATCCCACGATTCTTGCCGCCATGGATCGAAGACAGCTTTTTCATAGGTGTGATTCGGATGAAGCGTGGCCACGACGCGTTGGAGCGGATCGTAGAAAAGGATTGAACTCACGCCGACGATACTGGCGAATTCGAAGGTGTGGGATGCGGTGAAGAACGGTTCGAATTGGCGGACGGGCTTGCCTTTGTTGTTGAAGATGGTCCATCCGCTGCCAATCCAACGTGGGTTGATGTCTGGCCCGTGCTTGGTGAGCGGACCGGGTTCAGCTTGGAGCTTCTTCTGGATCAAGCGTCCGAATCCGTCGGAATAGGAGAAGGAGTGTTGGATCATGGTCTCTTCGCCGTGGCGGAGGTCTGCTGCGTGGGTTTCGCGGGACAACAGGTAAACGGCTGCAGGCTCGGGGTGGGCGCAATCGCGCGTGCGCACATACGCGAAGAGGTCATACACCAGGCGCGTTGTTGCGAGTTTCAAGATAGCGTGCGGGTGGCGAAGGGGATTCGCCAGATGCTCGACGATCACAGCTTCATCGAGGTCGGGCTCAAAGCTATCCAGTGAGTCGCCAGCGTTCTGGGTATGCTTGCCCATAACGGCAGTGCCCACGACCATTCCGAGAGCATCAAAAGAGATTTGTGAACGGTTACGGTTCATGTCAGTTAAGAGGAAGGGCGAGAGAACGCGATAGTCGATCTCCGATCTTACGGTGTTGCCGACTGCGTCTCGGACCTCGACGGGAATGAGATCGTGTCGATCGTAAGCTACAACGGTCGCGTTATTGAAAGGGTCGATGAATCGCCGCGGGAGAAAGAAATGACAGCGCGCCTCCTCTAATTCTTCCTTTGGTTCGCATTCATCGGAGGAGTAGAAGATCTTGCCTGATTGAATCCACCAACGGCCTTCGCCTGTAAGTTCGACATATTTAGCGTGGCCCCGAAGTACAGAATCCAGATCTGAAATGAGTTCTTGGCATGACTCATCTCTGCGGTAGACTTTTCGGATTAGGTTTTCAGCGAACGCAAGCTTGTAGGTTCGCCCCGGTAGCGCCAGTGGTTCAACGGCGCCGAGGGGGAGGACCCGATCAAGCCGGTCAGCGCGGTAATACATCCGACTCTCGGCGATCAGGCGCCGATAGGGCGCGTGCTCGGTTGCTCCCGCAAAATCGAAATCTTCGTAGGGTATGTCGTGCCTTCCATCGCTGGCGCAGGCAATGAGTTCCTTCAGTCCCGCGAATCGAAACAGGTTGGTAATTCCGGGTCGCGTTGTCGCCGGCTTTACATTGATGAGTTCGTAAGACCTGGTCTCGGCCGGAAGGGGAGTGCGGTAGGAGTGAGATTCATCGATCGGATTAGTGAAGCGATTTTCGGCGTAGGTGACAAGTGTCTGTTGCTGCTTGCCGCGATCGCAATCCGTGAGAAGCGGTGATGAATCGGCAAATCGTCTACCGTAGCCAATTGAAACCGACTTGAGAACGTTGCCAAAGTTATCAACCTGCAATGTTGCGCTGTGGGTGACTCGCGGATCGGCGTGACGGAAGCCGTCTATCTCGTATAGCCTCCGCTCATAGTTGAACGTTATGCTTTCGCGCGGATGCGTGAAAAAGACGGCGTGCAAGTTATGCTGTTTGGGCTGCAATGGAACGATGGTTGAGTTACTTTCGACGACAGTATATGGCCGGGTCGACTCCTCTTTACCATCGAGTGCGTAGATTTCCTGCCTGAGCATTGAACCTTTCAGCGCGCGGCAGGCCTCTCGCGCTTCCTCGGCAGTCAGGTGTGCCGGAATGATGGTGTCATCCAGCATCATTGACGTAAGCGGATCAGGCATGCCAGGTTCGTCAGGGGACACGGGTTCACGATAGTACTCATGCGCGAGATGGCGCGAAACCCTGTCATTCCCAAGAAATACCCCGGTGTGAAACCACGTCCTGGTGAGCACCGGGGGCACATTGGAGTTGCCGCAGACGTTTTCTCCGACGGGAAATACGTCGCTTTTGCTTACTGCTGCAAGTTCTTCGGTATCGAGTTGCTCGACCATGCCAAAGCCGCGAAACTCACGCTCAATTGGATCAAAGTATCCGTGATGGTAAGAGTACGAACTTACAAATCGATTGCGACTGACATAGTCGTAGGTTTCCACCCGCTTTACCACGTGGACAGGAAAAGGCAGGCGAGTGATCCAGGGATTTCCCGCAGCCTTGTCAGCCAGGTAGAACTCTGTCGAGGACGCGTATTCGATTTGGGTTTCTGCCCCAAGATTGTTTCGGACTTGCACCAGCAAATGAGGCTTTCGGCCGTCCATCAGATCCAGGTATCGCAACGATTGCCGCGAGTCGCCCGGAAGCGTCGAAGACCATAACAGGCAAGAGGTGCCGCGCCCCAGGAAATCGACTACAGAAACTGAGGTCTGAGAATTGACTGGCGCAAAATCGCGAAGTGTTCGCGCCTCGCTCCATCCATTCCCGGTCTCATTGAGATAGATATCAATTCCGTTCGTACCGAGATAAACGATATCTGTTGTTCCGGACCCATCTGTATCTGCCAACACGATCCGCGATTGTTCGAACAGACCATCGTCTTCGAACCACGGTGCATTGTCCATAACGACTTTGTGACCAAACGCTCCGTATCCCAGGTTCGGCCAGTAACAAACCTCGCCATTGCGAATGCGCACCAGATCTGAAAGACCATCGCCCGACATATCAGCTAAGTAGATGGATTGAACACCGTCTGCAAAGATTATGTGTGGACCCCGACGTTCATCGGTCGGGACCGTCACCCGGATGGCAGATCCAAAACCCTCATCCAAAAGCGATGGGTGCCACATGAGAGCGTCGTGTTCTGTAATCAAGAGGTCGGCGATTCCGTCTCCAGTTACGTCGACGAAGCGGAGATTGGGGTCTTTCCAATCGATAACCGGCAGACTTCGAAAGGTTCGAAAGGATCCCCATCCTCCCGTCATCGTTCGTTCAAAAAAGCCAGGTGCCGCCGCGTCGAACTGGACAAGGTTCAGGGTTCCTCGCCCCGCGATATCGAGAAGTTGCTGCCGTCCACGACTGAGCTCTGCAAGCGAAGGCTTGTTCGCTACGAGAGCGGTTGCACCGAAGGTTCCATGGCCCTCGTTCGGTTTGTAGTACCATCCTGTTCCTTCTTCGGAGAGCACACCTGAGATGCCCTCTCCGTCGAGATCAATCCACTTGTACTTGTCGCCATCAATCCCGGCGGGAAGATTCCGCAAGCTGTAAAGATCCACTTCCTTTACCTGGTAGTCCTTGAATCGTTCACTCTCGAGCGGGCTGGAGGAGTATTCCATTTCAAGGGCCGGCATCGACTTTTTCAAATAGCGTCCGTCAGCGTTACGTACGTAGCCGGACTGCGTTACATGGGTGATGAAAGATCCAACCGTTTTTTGTCGGTATGCGAATTCCGTTGAGCGAACGAGATAATCAGGGCTACCGTGTTCCTGGGCGAAATGGTGGAACATGAGGACACGATGGCAAAGGCGATAGGTGCGGACCTCAAATCGCGACCGGTATCTGGAAAACGGATCTTCTCTAACCGGCCACTCGCACTCTGGCGGAAGCTCGATCGAGCATCGGGACCATGCCCGGCCATCGGCATCTTTGGGCTCCGGCTGAATGTGCCCTTCTCCGTAGTCGAAGACAACTTCAAACATCCAGTCGGCAGTATCAAGTGCTCGGCGCTCAAGGTGCGAGGTACGAAAGCCGCACTTGCTGAGGTCCTGCAATAGTGGCCGCCGGTTGCCATATAGAACACGCTTCAAATATCGATTTGCAATTCTGGCTCGATTCCTCTCACATGCGCGTTCTAGATCAACACCCTGCCCATTCTCCGGAACATATTTGTAGGCAATGGCATTTCCCTTGTCGTCGTAACTCTCGCAGATGAGCCAGCTAAAAACATGCTGATGATTCTCGGGATCGAATATTCTTGACTGTTCGTCGCGGCCATAGACAGAAAGCCTGTTGTCTTTCGATATGGAGCGCCAGTGTTCGTCACCATCTTCGATCCTGGTCCACCGTTCAATTCGGGCAAAGAGGCCTTCAATCCGCGGCCGATATCGCTTGATGCGATAACCATCTTGCTCTACTTCATCGTCGATCCATAGACCTGGTTCATCGCAGATCAGAACCGGAACAAGATCTTCTGCCCCCGACAAGATAAAGGCGTCGCACTCCTGCATTTCACGACTCCGATACTTTGGAAGTCCTTTGTCTGTCTTACGTGTTATGGATGGTAGTGACAGGGACCAGCCGATTCCGAAAACGCCATTGCCGGATCCGGAGTCGTAGGACAACATCAGCTCGGGGCCGAAACCGGACCGCCCAGGGCTAACCGCAAGCGGGATGGTAAATTTGCCTGTTCCGGTTGCAGCGTTTGCCTGAAATTTTTCCCCAATTCCGCGAATGGCTCCGCCGCCCTTGGGTAACGCAACTTGCGGCGGGGTAAAGGGGGACGCGTCAGGATTTGACGAACCGTTTTCTTGCGAGGTCGAGGATGGTTCAGTCGGCATAAATCACCTTTTGGTTACGCATTCTTCGCGGAGGATCGTGCAAGTCTGCCGTTACACAACGAGAGTGTCGACACTGCTGCGCATCAGGCGAATCGAGAATCGCGGCAGGGTTCCGACGGCTGACATTCGCGACCCTGACGTTCGTATCTGCAAAGCAGATAAACTCGCTCAATCGCGCCCGTGTCTTTCGGGAATCGGAATTGAATCTCTGCCCGTTCTCTGTCTCCTTCGAAAGGACCGATCTGTGTGTCGAACACGCCGTAATAGAGATCCGGCGAATCCTCACAAGCGAAGCACGAGATTTCTACTTCGTCATCATCGCAATCCCGACGCTGATGCTTGAATCCAACGATGTGTCGCGCCGCTTCACCCTCTTGCGGGCATGGACAATCTTTCGCTCCCCGTCGATCGCATTCATCATCTGAGTCGGTTTGGAACAGGACCGCCATCCCCGTGATCGATAACTCGCCTGCCAAGGGAACGTAGGGAAACATCCTTCTTTCAAGGCGCAGGGCAAGCATGGCCTTCGCATCATCGTCCTCGCAAGAGTCATGCAAAAGTTCCCATGCGTCTGGAAATTCGTGCCGCACGTCGAAGAAGCACCAGCCGGAACCAGGAAGATGCTTTTGCGCGATCCGGCTGGCGGCACGACGTAGCGTCTCGCCACCTTCTCGCGATGTATGGTTCACATGCAGGATGACGTCGGTCAGCGATTCCATCTCGAAGTTGTTGTTCTCGGGCGGGATCTCGATCCGCAAGCGACAGACAGCACCCTGGAACTCAAAAGGCAGGTACCGCTCATCGTGGAAATTGAGTTCGAAAAGGCCTGAATCGTTTTGTCCGCTCGACGTTGCGATCGCTTCCTTGGCGCCGTACATTCGCACTACACGAGAATCGTGCATACAGGCCTCATATCTCTCATCAGCCTTGCATTCGCAACAGCAGCCGGTTGAAGGAGGTTCCAAACGCGGATCTATGCGCGTTTTGCTGCTGAGGAGCGTGACTCGACAGTGCACGCCAGTATAAGGCCCGGTCACGCAGGGAATCGTCAGGCTCATGCTTTTGATCCGGCGCATATATTGGCCCGGGTAATCGAGGTCGAACATCCATTCGGGAAGCTCGATTTCACAACGGCCATTCACCTTGAGTTTCAAAAACTCCATGGGGAAATGAAGTCGAAGCGAAAAGTGCTTTGTGAGTTCATATTCCCGAACATTCTCATCGAGGTATGCCTTCTCCATATGAAGGAGTGCGGATTCCAGGCGCTCGCCTGCCATCAATCCCTGACGGAGGTCGTCCCACACGTTCTCAGGAATGAAACGGCGCGTGGTATGGCCGCGTTCGAAGTTGAACGCGCGCTGCGCTTCCATGGCAGCGTGATAGGCGAGCTTGAACATGCGAGCCTGTAGTTGCTGCGTCTCCTGGCGGAGGAAGTCAAACAATTCTGTCGCAGTGAATTTGTCACGCAGGAAGTCGAGGATCTCCGCGGAGTGTTCGATTTGCCGTTGCTGATTGTTGAGTTCCTGGAGGGCCTGATCGCGGCGCCTCTGCGCTCCCATGATCTGCAATTCGGTCTGCTGGATCTCAATAGGCAGGACCTGCATTTGATGAAACCATTCGTCCCCGCGGCGTTGCCAGGTTGATTCCGTCATGTCAATTGCCGCAGTCGCGCTTTGGATTTCGGCAACCGTCAGCATTACTTTGCCAATGGTTTCGAACAGGCCAGCCAACTTGGTTCCGATGGGGACCTGAGTGAACGTAGACATGGCGCCGACGAAGAAGTCAGGAATTACCTTTAACGCCTCGCCAATTGCCTCAGTAACATTGGCGCTGGTCCGCGTTTGCATTGCGTTCGTGGACAGACTCAGATTCTGAATTTCATTGTTAATCAGACCGTTCTGGAACAGGTTGGTGTAATAAATCAGGCTGGTTTGGTTGACGTCTTTGGTTTGCTGCAGAGCCTGCACTTGCCAATCCGCGTCGCGCCATTGGTCCTGACGAATCGTGAGGCTGAGGGCGAGCAATTCGCGCTCTTGCTCTGCACGAATTGAAGCCAGACGTTCCGCGTCTCCGTCTTTATACGCAGCGAGCAATGCATTGCCGTATTCGCGCACCTTCCCTGCGAGTTCCAACGCCTTCGGGATTTGAGAGATGAACCGGTATGGGCTGTGCCCCCAGCACCATTCGCCCTGATCGGCACAAGAGTCAGAGACCGTGCGCCATCCGTCGCGCAACGGGCTATCACCGAAGTAGCATATATCCTCGTTGAGACGGCCCTTCCCCAGCCTTCGCCCGTCGAGACAGTGGCGGACGAGTTCCAGGCGGTCTGCAATAAGATCGTACAGATCCATGAGTCTAGGGTTGAGCGGCGGATAAGCTGGAACGAAATTAGACACAGACTGAGTGGACGCTTGCTCAGGCATCCGGACGACTCGCGGACGAGGGCCTGTAATACGAGCAACAGCGTCATAGAGTGTTCTTGCTTGCTCAAAGCCCTCAGGAGAACGCCGATGGCGCATGATGGCGTCGCCCCAATCCATCGCCGTCTGGCACCAGTGTAGAATGATCGCGCGATTGCGAACATCTTCCTCGGGGACGTCCGCACTGTCGCAGCAAGCGCCCAGACTGGGGCCCTGATCCCTTGATCCAGCGACGGCTTCATTTGCTTTGAGAATGACTTTTGCTTCATTCCAATCTTGAGTCTGCTCTGTAGCAAGCCGCCCATGCTGCTCCCAGATTTGGTAGGCTTCCCGTGCGATCTGATCGTTCGATAGCGGGGTACTATCGGCTCCGCAATGCATCCATGCACAGTCTTGTTCAATTGGATTGAATGCACGCTGGTACCACTTCAATGCGAGCTCGAAGTGGCAGTGGGTTCTCAGGGTATTCCCCACCAGGAGAGACGGAGCGAACCACGAAGCAGGAAAGAGGCGTGCGCCTGGTTCGTGGTAGGCGAAGAACGGATACGAAAGCAGTGGCGCCGGATATGGCGAAGGTGCAGGCGGAGCAGCAGGCTTTAAAGCCTGCGGTAGAGACACCGCCTCTTCGCTCGGCAAGTCGAAGCGAAATCCTGGTGCTGACGTGTCTGCACCTGTTCCACCAAAACCAGCAGGTGGAATGGAGCTGCCGCTCACGTCGAAGTAAAGAGAGTCTTCGCCTCGTCCGAGGAAGACGAGATCCCCGGGCTGATCGAGAGCCACATATCCTTCGGACTTTCTTGGTTGACCGAATTCGCCATTGTGCACGCGGCACCAGGCAAGCCGCACTGCGGAATTCGGCTGCCACTTTGCAAGCAGGGCCGGCACCCGGTCTTCGTCGTTCCACTCACCAGACTGCTGCTGGAAACGATCGTAATAAGAATCCTGGAATCCGAATTGGTAGCTGCCCGAGAAACTGAAGTTGGGGTCGCTCTGCGCGTCCGTGTCGTCGGTGTAAGTGTAGACCTCTGTGTTCACGAGCCAGAAGTAGTACTCATCTACGAGGACGGGATGTTTCTCTCCGCACTTCCGACAGCAACCGGATCCCGGCTCATTGCCATGGTGCGGCACAAATCCGAGCGCGGCCTCGGGGACTCCAGCAGCAGCTATGCGCAGAAATTTGGTTCCCATCTTGATCGCCGCCTGCATCCAGAAGGGGAGAATCTGCGTTTGGGTACTCCCGACAGCGGCAGCCCGGACCAATGCCGGCGCAGAGGCCGGTGCCGCAGCTGGCGCGTCTGCCGGAGTCGTCGTGCCCGGAGGCGTATTACCGGGTGTGCCCCCAGATTGGCTGCCAGTGCCGGCACTCGATTGCGGTACAGCAGCGAGCCACGTCAATTGAGAAGTAGATTCAGGACTGCCGAGGGTGCCCAGGCCCTCTCGCGTCGTCGATTGTGGAGGAGCAGTAAGGGCAGTGAGCTCCGATGGAATCGTGCGTTGTATCAATTCTGGTTGATGCTCGAGCGCCTTGGTATCGTCTGCCCACCAATCGAGACCACCCGGGGCTGCCAGAGTGAGAGTTGATGCTTTGAGCTGAGATTCAAGAAAACGAAAGGCTTCGACTCGCCGGGCCTTACCGAATTCCGCCCACTCGATCCAGTTCTCTTTGTAGAATTCGCCGCGTTTGCATCTCTGCCAGGTAAGAAATGTGTCAAAGCGACTGTCCCAGAGCTTTGTGAATGCCCGGTCGAGCTTCCAATTTGGTTCCAGTCCAAGCCGGCAACGACGTACAAATGTCTGCACGGCCGAAATAGCTTCTTCAATGCGGCTGGCCTTCTCGCAAATTCCAGTTTCAACATCGATCAAAAGCAGATCGCTGAGATCGCGGCTTCTAGTCGCAAAGGTAGAGGCTGCCCACGGTAGGGCAACACGATTCAAGCTGCAAAGGTATGCGACCAAAGCATTTCTGCCGCGCTCCCGTAGTCCATCATTTAGCTGCTTTAACTCTCGATAGTGACGAGGTTCGCCAAATCCGACACATCCGTCTACGAGGAATGCAACCAGGTTGGCATTTCCGGTTTGCGAAACCCCTGAAGCCGGCACAGGCGCGCTGGGATCTGTCGAGGCCCATAGGTCGGGTCGAGCCTTCGATATGTCTTCCGCGTGAAAGCGGTGCCGCAGGTCGTTTAGCCAGCGATCCGCTCGCCACACGCGAATCAACCATCGTTCATCTTCCAAATCAGTGCTAGTAACCGAGTAGATGGGAGAATACTGATCCTGGAAGTAGCGAAGCTCCAGGCTTCTTTGCCGCGGCCCCGCACCAATGTAACGAAGCAATTCAGCCGGGTTCGCGGGGTGATCTTCCTGCCCTTCGTCGAATAACTGCCAGAGATGACCTTTGTGATGGCGATGTACATCTTTGCGCATTTGAACGTAATCGAAAAGACGTTCCCACCAATCGAACATTGCCTGCGTCCTCTGCACAGACGGATCGGAACGATCGCCGGCGGTTGCGGCCGGTTGATGATAGTTGTCTTGCAAGGGGAGGAAGTTGAAGTCGAAACCGGCCAGGTGCTGGGTAAACGATGTGCTGCTGGTCCGGTAGTATGCGTGTCCCGCGAAGAGGCTGGAATTCGCCAGCATATAGCCGAGCTCGGACTGTTCGCAGTCGTCCAAACGGCGCGCCGAGAGATCGAGTCTTCCGGCAAACAAGGTTGCCTTGAATGCGCGTTGATAAGTTCGACGCATGTCACGAAGCGTACTGGTGTAGAACCCCTTCAAAAATGCCTGGGCATTCTTGCTTCCCGCGAGGAACGTAATCCCCTGGTCGAGCGTTTGATCCTGAAAGTCACGATACAAATTCTTTACGGGTAGAGTGATGAGACACTCGTGCGTGTCTGGGCCGGCGTATTTGACCTGGAAGCCGGTGTGCTTCGGATGGAGATGGTGGTCAGTGTAATTGGGCGCCGGCTGGTTGAAGTCGATCACAATCGAATAGGCGCCGCGCCGCAGGCGGGGCATGCACCTCTCAGATCCCGGTTCGGCCGGCCATTGTTGATTGAGCACAAGCAAAGTTTTCGTGCCGCGCGTGAGCGTAACTCTCCACTGTGAATCCCCGGTTGGCTCGCCGCCCTTTTCGTGCTCTTCAGGAGCGGGCATGCCGGCATGGAATCTGTATTCGCCTTCGCGCTCGACCAGGAGCACTCCGGACCAGTGGATTCGGATTGCCTCGGCGCCGCCGAGTTTTCGGCCGTCGCCGTTTTTGATCGCGTAACCGTTGTTGAAAGTCACAGCGGGAGTGAGCGCAGGCGACAAATTCAGAGCCGGCAAGATTGTCGGAACGGGGCTGTTTGTGTGATCGCGCTCGTGACCGAAGGCCTCAATGGGACCACGAACTTCGCGCCACGCATCCTGGTAAGCCGGGCCGGGAGTGCCGGAACTCGGCGCTGTTTTGTCGCCGGCCTGGGGTGTGGGAATTTCGTACTCACCGAGGAGCCCGGTTCCGATCAGACCCAGCAACGCTGCGATCGCACCGCCTGAAGGTGAGGGAGCCCACAACAATGACGGTATTACTCCTGAGTCGGACTCCCATGGTGTTCCGGTGTTCTCGTCAGAGAACAAATGGCTCAGCACCAACCCTGCAACCGGCTCCAATTCTTCAAACCGGCACTCCGAATGATGACTGACATGCTCCGCCAGATGATTGACGATGACTCTGCGCCGGGCTGCAGCTAGTGCGAAGTGGCGGCGGAAGTAAGACCAGCGCTCGTGCTCCTCACACTCCTGGATGAGATGTCGTTCAGCGCTTTGCCAATCAGGAAACATAAATGCCAGAAAAGCCAGATCGAGGCGAGGCGCGAAGTATAGATCCTGAACAGCAACTTGTTCAGCGTTATTAAGCGCGGGCAACTGGCTGAGCTTCGAAGCCACTTCTTCATCGCGCAAAGGCAGTTGTACCCACAGCTCATTGGATCCGGTGTCGTAATGGAATGGTCCGTCGGATGGAGTGTTCCACGCAGCACTCGAAGTGAGAGGAGTTCGATATTGCCTTTGCTGTTCCTTGACGACATACCCTGAATCTTCGAGGACATCGGAGAAGAAATGTTGCCCGATCGACAATAGCGGATCCTGCCCGATCGGCGGAGCATATCCAAAATGTTCCCGGAATTCAGCAACGATCCGCCGCCAGGTCCAGTCATGGATTTCTTCATCCGAGACCTCCACCTCCAGCAGCTTCTCGCGCAGCTTCCATAGCGAGTGACTGTGACCTTCCTCAGGAAGATCGAGTGGATGGTGCAGAGCGTCTTCGGAATCCTGGGCGAACGGATCCTCGTGTTCGTGCGGTGGTACTGCATTGAACAAGTAGAGCAGTTCTCCGCAGCGGAATTTCGATGCACAAATCTTCGCCAGTACTTCAGCAAAGCGCAAAGTGCAACTAGGATTGTTGTTCCAGGTATCAGTAGAAGGATTGCTGGACGTTGGCGGATTGAAGCCGGCAAGTCGCGACAATGCATCGAGATTGTCAGCCATGAATGCTAACGCTTCTTCGCGGGGCCGAGTGCAACCAAATCTGGATTTGGCGTGCGCTTCCACTCCTTTGAGAAACTGATGGACGGCCCAATTCCACTTCCCGGCACTGGTGGCGCCCCAAAGCGCGAGAAGATGTGTCCGATCCGCGCCGGATACCCCAGTTGATGTGTCGGACCTATCTACCAGGGGTAGATTGAAGTGATCGCGTAGCATCTGGAACGCGGCCAGTTGTCTGATGAAATCAGGATTGATGGCGGTTCCGTTGAAGAGCTTCAAGACGCTGCAGATGTCATAGAGCTCCTGGAACGAGTACCTGACGCCGCATATATCTCTCATCTTTTTCCAGAGACGAATGAAGATTGCCAGTTGGAAGAGTTCCGCTTCAGGAGAGGAGCCTTCAGGAATGTGAAGGCGGTAATCCTTCAGGCAGCAAGGTTCACACTCGGGATATGCTTGCCTGTTGACTGCATTATCCGTGCCGGCGGGATTCGCCGGCATGTATGCCTTCCACAACTCGAGGAATTCGCAGTATGTGAGACATGTGCGCTTCAGGAATTCCGAAAGCACCACGACCTCCTCCATCCACGACTGGTCCTCGCCCCTGTCGGAGTATCCGTATAGCTGCTCAAGAGGCAGGTTCGCCGTCAGGACTTTTCGGTTCTTTCCAGAGTTGGAATCGTCAACGGGTCCGCACGATGCAGGCGACGTCCCCTGAAACAGCATTGTGTACTCTTCAGGAGTTATGCCCAGATACTCGATTGCGGTATCGATCCGCACCGGGTAACGCCAGAGAAATGATTGAAAGCCTGTGGGCGGGTTATCTGGATCCAGAGCAAATTCCGTAATGCATTTGCGGAAGGTGCGCAACTCCTCAAAACGGCAGCTTCCCATGTGACGCAGGTAAGTCCGCGAGACATCGAGCGCCTGAGAGTACGGAAGGCAGCATGACGAGAAGTCCTGCTTCAGGTTGTCATAGACCAGTGGTTCAACCGAATCATTTTCTCCTGCGACTGGAGTGGCCGGCGTCGAGTATTCCGGCAAAGCCGAGAAGAACGTCGATGGTTCATGGCAATCGCAATCATCCGCTTTGCGGCAATTGTCATCCTGACAGAGCTTGTAGCCCGCTAATTCGTCGGCCGATGTGTTGTATATGATCCCGCTGGGAACCAGCGTTGAGCCTGAAGGTGGAGGTTGAGTGGCTCCCAGGTATTCGAGGCACTCGTTCACCATATCGATCACAGGCAACGGTGTTTCGAGATTCGCGCAGTCCGCCAACAAAGAACCAACGGAGCCGCGCCTCGAGGCTATGGCGTCGCCGAGTGTGGTCTGCCCATTTGCGGGCGCAGCTGTTGGGTTGTCGCAAGTGGAAGCCTGCGAGAGTTTGAGCATCTCCTGTAGATAGGCAATGGGCCCAAGAGGCGAGAGGCAATGTGGAGGAATGCAATCCACCAACAAGCCATCGGGATTGATCGGCTGGAAAGGGCCGCTGGTTTGGCCCGTCGAAGTGCCCGGAGGCGAAATAGTCTGAGCCTTCTGGTATAGAGATTGATTCCCTCCTGAATTCGAAAGCGCAAAGTCGTAGGCAACAGTACCGGTCAAGGCTTGTTGGAAATCCGGTCCGGAGAGATTTGAAATCTCGCTGGCACGGCGGAATCCACGCGCATAGAGTGACTCAGCCACAGAGAACGCCTGGCTTGCGGGATTCGGGAGTGAATAGCCGCTGATGACAGGATTCTGTACGACACTCGCAATTTGCCAAAGTTCGTAAATGGTGGTGATTGCGTCTGAGAGCCATGCTTGCGCAGCAAGGTCTGTGAGGAAAACACCGGATACTGCGGCAGCAAGCTGCGCGGCGGTGAATGGAGCGGTGAGGCCGCCGGGAAGCGCTGCGATCGCCTGGGCAATAGGGTCAAAGGATGGTAGATCGAATGTGGGCGGCGCTCCGGGGGCAGGCAACTTCGCAGATGTGGGTACAGAGGAAACGGTGAAGAACTCATGTACGGCTCGAATGAACGCGCGAATCCGCAAAGCAACATACCCGGCCTTTTGTGAGGTCTGACTCTGCGAAACTCCGGGTGCCACGGGTTGAGTAAACGGCGGCAGCCATGTGGGATTTCCTATACTCGCGAAGAAGCTCGTCCACTGAGCCTCATTAACGTTCTTCAAAGTCTCGATAGTTGGATTTGGAGTAGGAGGGTTCGTGGTGGAGGGCAACCATAGGGCAATCTGGTCCGCCAGCAAACTAGGTGGCGGAAAGGTTGCAAACTCAATAACGCTTGCCGCAGGTACATCGCCAGAGACACTCTTGCTGAGCGTCACTTTGGGCGAGGTCACAGCAGTCACCGTTGTGCCGGTTGGAATATTCGGCCCAAAGGCGGTCATGCTTGGCTGAATACCTGTTGTGGTTCCTGCCCCAGCAAAGGTCAGTACTGACCCAGTTGGGCAATCGGAACTGGTAGTGGCTATGGCCGTTGGGAATGCACTGTTGAACGAGAATACGTCAGTGCTGGTGACTGCTCCAGTAAGCGCCTGACTTAGTGTCACAGTTGTAGCAGCAGCAGACGATGTCACCGTTGTTCCGAGTGCAATGTTGGGCCCGTTGACTGCCATCCCGGCACTGATGCCGAGCACGCCTGCAAATGTAATGCTCGTACCGGTCGCAATAGTCGCATTTGGCGATGCGGCGATCTGCGTGATGCCCGAACCAAAGGTGACGACGTCGGCTGGTTTTACACCGCCAGCCTGAAGTGCTGCACTTAGTGTCACTGTTGTGACGGTAAGCGTCTTCGTGACTATTGAGCCGTCTGCAATACTTGGCCCGGTAACTGGCATTCCCACGCCAATTCCGAGCAGCGTTCCATCTGGATTGAGCGCTGGGAAGGTCAACGTCGTGGCAGTTGAACTCGCAGGGGAAGCGCTCACCGCGGGTATGACAAATCCCTTTGTCAATGCATCAAGATCAAGGTTCAGATAACCTTGAGGGTCACTAGCGGCTAGACTGTGCGACCAGATAAAGAAGTCCGTATGCAGGTATATAAGCGGCGGATTCGGAGCGGGACTCGGCGTTGGATCGGTAGTCGCGAGCCAGTCTGAGACAAGTTTTGCCAGCGGCGAACCAGCGAAGAGCGTGATTGCAGGGCTGGTGGATGCGGCCGATATGCCCAGAGCCACCAGTCGGCGGGCTGCCTGGAAGGAAGTGATACTGATGGTATTGAATGCCGGAGTTACGAATTTCTCGGAATCTTGATCGCTGATTATTCTCGAGTTCTCAGCAGAAGCGAACTGTTGAAGCAACCGCTCAATGTCATCTCCTGTTGCTTGTTGAAATCGGCGCTGAGCGGAGGTGGATTTGTCGAGGTTTGCCCCTAGTGCATAAAAGTATGCGGCAGGAACGCCGAAATTCAGTCCTCCGCTCCCACCGGCCTCAATGCCCTGAATCAGTATTTCGCTTTCGACTTCGGTCGCAAATGTGGCGGAGGGGTCTACCGGAAACTCCAGCAGCGCTGTTCCGGAATTGAGACTGGCTTGTTCGCACACGACTGCGGCAGACACAGCGGCTACAAATTTCGTAAGTCTTTCAGCCTGGGCATTGCGGGTTGAATAGAAACTATTTAACGTGCCTTCGAACTTTTGCCTATCCTGTTCAAGGTTGTTCGTGCTGTTGTTGCTGTTGTCGGCGCTTCCTCCTGGATTTGGAGGATTCGTATAGAGCGATTCCAGTGCATCGGGCGGAGCGGGAAGCGTGTTCTGATAACTCCAAATTATGTCATAGGCAATCCGCGAACAACTGGCTGGAGACGTGATCAGTGATGCGACAGTTGGAGTTGACGAGATTGGGTCGTTAGTGAGCGCCGTCTGCATCGCTTCAAGGAGCGCATCAAACTGCGGCGCGGAGCCGTCACTCGGGATAATCAGGGATATCGTGTTGGAGTTGACCGGCGGGGGCAATGCAAGATAGAGACTGGTCTCGTTGGTCGGAATTCCCTGGTACTGATCGGGGGTTGGCAACGCGGAGTTTTCGACGAGGACGTTAAAGAATTTGGTGTTGATCGGGATTAGCTCTGTGCCCCGCGTGGCTTTGATCGTTATGTCGAGATAGCCGTTTGCTGGTGGCGGATTAAACAATGGAATTACCGCAGTGGCTACAGACGCAGGACCCAACAACGCTTGGAGCCCGAAGGCCCCGGTCGTTCCGATCACTTCAGTGTGTTGCGCAATGCCAGAACTCAAAGGGAAGATGAACGTCAATGATTGACCGGACAACGATGTCGCTAGCGGCTTCGAGATTGTGACAATCGAACTGGTCACATTCGAGACCACTGTGCCGGGATCAACGAGGCCGGCTACAGGAACGACAGTCATACCGACCGCGATCCCACTTGTATCACTGAACTTCAACTTGGCAGGGTGCGCAGTTGGGGTGCCCGACACAGGTGTCAGAGAGAAATTCGCGAAGGGCGGATTCAACGTGAAGGTGACCGGTGTTGCGGCTGGAGGGGTTCCCGAAAACCCCTTCGATAGGGTCGCGGTATTGGTGGAAGGATTTACTTCGGCGACGATTGTACCGGCGGCAACGAACGCCCCGCTTACTTGCATTCCGACGGTAATCCCGCTCGCATCAGCGAATGCCAAGACACCGAGGCCATCAACGGTTTGGGTATTATTGGTGGTCAGATTGAAGGAAAAGGGCGTGGCAGAATTTGGATCGCCGCTTTGTGACTTGGCGATGAAGGTGACTACCGTTCCCGCTGGGACATAACTGGTAAGTGTGTTGTTCAGTTGAACAGTCGTTCCGGAAACCTGGGTCACTTGCATACCAGCACCGGGCGCGATGGTTTTCTGGTCTTCGCTGAAGACCCACGAACCTTCTGGAATCCCATCAGTAGATTCAAAAGTCAGAGTCTTGCCATAGTCATTGGCTCCAACGAACGGAGTTGGTGCAGAAGTAGTAATCGAAACGACGGATACCCAACTGCCAAACAAGCCTCCCCCTTGGGTCAGAACATAGGGGGACGAGTAGACAAAGCCGCCAAGAGGATCTCCGGAGTAGGCGTCAAATACTTGCAACCGCAGATCATCCAAGTAAGTCGAGAATGTGCCGCCGTCGACCGGCGACTCAGGTACAAGTCGAACCACGATGAAGCTTGACATGTCGGAAAGTCCTTCCTTCGTTGAGGGTGAGAAATCTCTTTCAAGCGATAGTGTTACGGCTGAATCAACGCGAAGGGGGTCAATACCCTGCAAATTGCGGGCGTTGTCAAGGAATCAAGAGTGGATCGCGCTGGGACCTCGGGCTCTGGGGAAGTGAATCGTCAGCGCGGAATATAGCTCTTATAACAACTTGTCGCGTCGATCTCAGGTAACTTCGGGGATGGAATCATTCACCAACTGGGCGATCAATCCAACCCCAACATGTTTTGCGAGCATAAACGGTATGTGCATGCATCTCTGGAATTCATTGCCGATTCACATTCGTTCTGCAGCTATGCTGCAAGGTATTTTGTGATTTCAATGACCGCCGAGTACAGATCTTCCATTGCGTCTTGCTTGCTGCTCTTCCTTAAAGTGAAGGCTAGCCATCAAACGTTACACACAAATCACAAATTCTTTTTCAATCGATCGGCAACGCTATCTCGTCGCGGAACTCAATTTGTATTTCTGAGGGTCCGGTTTCAATCTTAGAGAGCACAGGCTGACAGCTCGGTGCATTGGCCGCTTTCAAGATAACCATGGCAGGCAGCAAATTCTGCGAAGATATGACGTTCATTAGAACTTGATTCCGTTGTTCCATACGCCTGACGGTACATCGCCGTTTGGCGGAGGGTTGGTGCTGATGGCGCTGCAGTTATTCTGCAGCGATGAGATGGCGGGCGACTGGAAAGACGGCGGCTGCCACAACATTGGTTGGTTATTTGAAGTGGGGTTGAAGTTATGCACCGTGCTGTTTCCGGGGAAACCGTCATTGATGAAGGCGCCGGCTTTGCCCGGAATGCAGGCGGCGACCGCGGCCAGTTTCCATCCGTCCGTTGTGTTGCCAATGGAAGACGTTCCTGCGATGAACTTGAGTTGGAATGAATTAATGGCGCCCGGATTCAAACCTGACGGTAATGAAATCGTAAAGTTGTTGACTGTGTTACTGCTGGGGAAGTGGAAACTGGTGAGCTTGTAGCAGGCGCCGCAGGGATTATTCGGGGAACCGTTGGAACTTGGCCACGGGTGAAACCAGAGGTTAAGAGGAAGATCGAGAGGCGCCGGCAGAGCGGTCGATCCGATAACGGCGTGAACCTCGCTGTTCCAACGAAGATCGTCATCACCGGTTACTAGAGTGATATTCACGTTGTTATCGGGCATGTTGAGAAACGAGAAGATCTGACGAGTGAAGAACGCAGGGCGTTCATCGTGAATAGAGTGGCCGGTGTCGTTTAGAAACAGAGTAGTGCCAGTGGCGTTCCGCATGTCATTGGCAAGGTCATGAGTGAAGCCGTAGATGTCCTGATGGTTGAGCGCATTGGTTCCCGTGTTTCCTATTGCATGGTTGTTGCAACTTCCAATGGAGACAGAAGGCGGCGACATGACAGGGCTTGTGCTGTTGCCATTGTCATAGTCGTCGCAAGCACCGCTTGCCAATAGCAGTCTGGCTCGAACCAGTTGATAGCCAGCCTGATAGGAATGTCCCGAAGTGTCTGTATTGTGCTGGAAACTGGCAATGGATTGTTCGGTATCGATTGCAGTTGTCCAAAGCCTGGCTTGAGGCGAATAGATCTCGTAACGGTCGAAACGCGATTGGGCGATCAAAGCTTGGCCGGCATTGGTCCCGTGAGTTGTACTCCAGTCGTTGCGATACCACATTTCCGGATCGGCGGGAAGACCGGGAGCAGTTCCACTGAAATAGAGATGCGAAATATAGTCTGACCTGGTGCTTCCGGATTCCGGACCCCATGTAGTGCCACCGTTACCGATACCAGCGGGGAGACAGCACATGTTGCCTCCGA
>Ga0265342_10000383_pt1 | contig 48973 bp, 37 predicted proteins | sample 4CB327metaG_FD_203125 | JGI IMG/M metagenome (GOLD analysis project Ga0265342, IMG submission 203125) | Rhizosphere microbial communities from Carex aquatilis grown in University of Washington, Seatle, WA, United States - 4-CB3-27 metaG | ecosystem: Host-associated > Plants > Roots >... | reverse complement strand
GTTTTGTCCCACAACCGCGCGGGATTTGACGGCGATGGGACCTCCGCCGGAGCCAGTCTTCGCGGGAGTGCTCCCGGCGGCGGCTGGCTGATTCTCCTGCTGCCGCAATTGTTCGAGACTATCGTTCATCTGCTTGCGCTGCGCCGGCGTGAATCCGCCGACATATTGATCGGTGTACTTCATTCCCTTTTCCGCCATGACCTCAGGCATGGAGGTCATACCGGCTTTTTGCAGAAGGCCAGCGACCATCTGCGGGGCGACCATGTCGCTGGAGTCGTTGAGCAGTTGAATCGCTGGGCCAGTGCCATTACCGCCAAAGGAGATAGGGTTGTCGCCAAAACGGTGGGGAATGATGAGCGCCACCGGAGCGTCACCTGCCTTGACCGCGGCCTCCGCGGTTGCCGCCGTGTATTCCGGCATCGGCGCGGCTGATTTACTTCTGGACGAAGGCCTGGTGCGAATCGCGAGCGAGCCTTCGCGTTGCAAGCCGCGTACTAGGTCGAGCGATGCGCGGCTGCGGTCTTCGTCCACCAGGATGACGCTGATCCTGGACGTGGAATCGTGTTGGCCGCCGAAGATGACGGCAAAGATGCTGAAAAAGGCGATGGGCAGAATGAAACTCAGCGCGAGCGCGGCGCGGTCACGGCGCAAGGAGACGATAGCGGTACGGACAATGGAGGTAATCAATCGCGTAACTCCCTTCCGGTGAGGTGCAGAAAAACGGACTCCAGATTGGGCTGCCGCATTGTCACGTCCACCAGTTCGAGGCCGGAGTGGGCGGCGTCGTCAAGCAAGCCAGCAATCAGAGTGGAATTTTCGATGGTGAACTCTGCGGTTTCGCCTACCAGACGCCCTGCGTGCCGCTCAACCCACGCGTCGATCTCGCTGGGAGGGCCGGCAATGCGAGCAAGAACCTGGCTGCGCTGGGCAAAGACGCTGCGGACAAGCTCTTCATGGGCGCCCTGCGCGATGATGCGGCCGTGATCGATAATGGCGACGCGATCACAAAGCCGCTCTGCCTCTTCCATATAATGCGTGGTATAGATGATCGCGGCTCCCTCTTTGCGTAGAGCTTCGATCATCTCGAAGATGCGATTGCGTGACTGAGGATCGACGCCGACCGTCGGTTCATCCATCAGTACCACGCGGGGCCGATGGATGATTCCAGCCGCCATGTTGAGACGCCTCTTCATGCCGCCGGAGAGGTTCTTCGCCAAGTCTCCAGCCCGGTCCTGAAGCGCGGCCCAGTCCAGGCACCACGCCACCGATTCCGCGAGCTTGCCACCAGAGAGACCGTGATACCGGCCAAAGGCGGCCAGATTCTCCCCGCACGTGAGACGGGGATAGAGAGCCAGCTCCTGCGGAACCCATCCCAGAGCCGAACGGGCATCGAGGGAACCGGCAGCAGATCCGAAGACGGCGACGCGGCCTGCGTCTGGAATGACGCGGCCAACAATGCTGCGGATTAACGTGCTTTTCCCGGCTCCGTTTGGCCCCAGCAATCCCAGACATTCGCCGCCGCGTAGTTCAAGCGAGACTCCATCGACGGCTGTTACCTGACCGAAGCGTTTAACCAGCGAAACAACTTCGAGTGGAATCGATTCGAGGAGGCTCGACGAGGATTGGGGTGGAGCTTCTGACATTGAAAGTACGGTCATGCGGTTGCCTTGCCCTTCTGCCGAACTATTGATGGAAGATGATTCCGGCGGACAGTGTAGAAGCGATATGTAAGGCATAAATTCATAATGAAGAGTACTCTATAACATAGAGTACTCGATGTCGAGAACTATTTTCGCGTTTCGGGTGCTGCATTGGTGAGTATGCGAGGTTAGCTTGGCAGCCCTGCACATTTACACTGGCGTGTACCGACTTCCGGAGGTTGTATGACTGCTGAATCATCTGTTGAAGCCCGCGTCCCATTGGTGGAGCGGGATGGGGTTCCCGCCGAGGTGGCCGTCCTCTACGACAAGCTCTATGAAGACCGCGGCGTGGTGCCCAATATGTTCAAGGCGCTGGCCAATGTTCCAACGCTGGTCGTGGGTATCTCCGCAATGCTCAAGCCGCTGATGGCCGAGGGCGCGCTGGCGGGCTGGTACAAGGAGCTGATCGCTACCCGTGTGGCCTCGCTGAACCATTGTGAATACTGCATCCGCGCCCACAGCCACCTCGCCGTCAAACGCGGCGCCACGCCGGAGCAGGTGGCCAGCCTCGACAGCTTCGAGACCGGACCCTTCACGGAGAAGGAAAAAGCCGGTTTCCGCTATGCCGGCCTTCTTCATGGATCGGGCAACGACATCGACGAAGCGGCCTTCGCCGCGTTGAGCGCGCACTTCAGCTTCCAGGAGATCGTTGAACTCACTGCTGTGGCCGCAGCCTTCGAATTCTTCCCTCGCTTCAACTCCGCGCTGCAGATTCCGGTCACACCACTGCCGGAGGGGTGACTGAATAGACGAAGGGGAGCGCCCAGCACGCTCCCCTTCGTTTCCCGGCGTTTTGTTCATCGATACTAGTGCGGCAGCACCAGCAGCCCGGTCTCCAGCAACTTCTCCGTCAACCGGTCCAGAGCCTGCGGGAATTTATATGAGATAGTCCTCACGCTCATTCCCAGTAGGGTGGCCGCCTCGGTCTGTGTGTACTCCTGAAGCACGATCCGGCTCAGCATCTGGCGATCCAGCGATCCAAGCTGGTCCAGGCACTTTTCCACGTCGAGGACGAAGATCACCGCGTCCTCGAAGGTGCGGACCGGCCGGCTTGAGGCCCATCCCCGTGCCACCGGGTCGCCCAGAATTGAAGGCGCCCGGCCCACCTGCATTGAGGCGTACAGATAGCGCCGCAACATGCTCTCCGTATGCTTCCTGTAGAAGCCCAGGCTGACCAGCGGTCCAGCATCCGAGACTTTTGCCGGCTTACCCTCAGGCAGTGCCGCCGGTAGTTCCTGTCCTATCCTCCTATTTTCTTGCCATTCCGGCTGTGAACCGCATGCTCCCCAAACCATTGGCAACAGGAGTGCGGCGCTCATCGCGCACCTCCGATTGCCTCAGCCACCCATACCCTGGCGGGCTGCCTGCTGCTTGGACGCCCAGGCCGCTTCCGGCTCTCCGGCGAGGGAAAGTCCCTCAGTTTGATCTCACACTCCCGGCAATACACACTCCCTTGGGTCTGGGCGCGGTACCAAAGACAGCCGCACCCCTCGCAAACCTTCAATTGCACGCGCAATTCCATGACTGAATCTCCGTGTTCTTGTCTTCTCCCGACGGAACTGCTTTGTTGTCGTTGTTCTGCGGGGTGAAGAGAACCAGGCACGGCAACTCAGGTTTCTCCCGTCCTGATGGGGGATTGCCGCCTGTGCTCCCTCGTTTTTTGTCATGCTCATAGCGCGCAGATCCCGGAATTTTCTCGGCTTGCCTGTCCCGGACGCCTCTGCTGAGCGCCCATGGGCAGGGTGGAATAACAAAAATATTCGGCAATTGTCATTGGCCGCTGAAGAAGGCAGAACTCCGCCCCGTTTCAGCCTTGCGGCAATGAAACGTTCCCAAAAGTTTCCCACACGCCAGTCGAGATTAAGTAAAGCCAATCTAGAGATATGATTCTCTTGCGTCAATCTGCCCCAGTATTTTTGCGCGTCTGCGTTTTTCAATCTCTCTCTAAGCGCTGAAAATGTAGGCCAATTGGCCCTGATAGTTTTTCCAAAGGAAAGCAAAGACTATCCGTACCTATTGCTGGTGGCAAATTTTCCATAGATGAACTTTACTCAGATGCACGAGCACCTCCGCCTGGAACTGCTGCGAAGGATACAGCGGGGGACGCTCAGCGTCTCTTTATTGGCTCGCCAGACCGGCTTTGGGCAGGCCCATCTCTCCAATTTCCTGCACAGTCGGCGCCAGCTTTCGCTGGAGGCGATGGATCGCATCCTCGCCGCCCAGCATCTGGCTGCCGCCGACCTTCTTCCCGCATTGCATCTGGCCGGGGCTCTGCCGCCGGACGAAGAACGAAGTACGATCCCGCTCGTCTCGCATGCGGTGGCGCTCTTTGAGCCGTTTATCCGCGCCTCCGCCGTTCAGTCCATGCTCCACCTGCCTGCCGGCGTCCTCCAGACCATCCGCGCCCGCGTCTCAAACTCACGACGCGTTTGGCAGCGTTTTGTTGCAGTGCGGATCCCATCAGCCGACGCGTTGCCCATGGAACCGCTGGTGTTGCCCGAGGCCATCACGCTTCTTGATCGCCATTACAACTCGCTCATGCCCTACCGACCGAACCGGCCCAACCTATGTCCGGCACGGCTCGCATCTGGCGCTGCGGTATGTGGACTTTATCGCCAGGCGTCTGGTGCTGCGCCCGCACAACATCGCCTTCCCGGTGGATCTGGTAGAAGTCGATCCCAGCGAGTCGCCCAGCGACCTGATCGCCGGCCGCATCGCCCTGATTCTGAATGAGCTGTGAGGTCAAGCCGCGTGGGCCGTCTCCGGATTGTCGAAGCGCGTGTAACGCGAGACAAAGTACAGCTCGACGGTGCCAACAGGGCCGTTGCGCTGCTTGGCCACAATAATCTCTGACTTGGCCCTATCGGCCTCGCTCAAGTTCTCGTCGCGGCTGTACAAGTACTCACGATGGATGAAGGCCACCAAATCGGCATCCTGCTCGATGGAGCCGGATTCGCGCAGATCGCTTAAAAAGGGGCGCTTGTCATCGCCGCGACGCTCGCTGGCGCGTGAGAGTTGGGAGAGAGCTACGACCGGCACATTCAGCTCCTTGGCCAGCGCCTTCAGGCCGCGGGAGATGGCCGAAACCTCCTGGGTGCGGTTCTCATAGCGCCTGCCGCCGGCCGAGGGCAGCGTGGCCGACATCAGTTGCAGGTAGTCCACCACCACCAGATCGAGGCCTCCGGCGTTTTGCCTGAGCCGCCGCGCCTTGGCTCGCATCTCACCCAGCGAAATACCCGCCGTGTCGTCGATAAAAATTCTCGATTCGACCAGGTCGCCGAGTGCCTTTTGCAGTTTGGCGCGATCATCCTTGTAAATATCGCCCGTTTGCAGTTTTCGCTGATCAACCGCGGCCTGGCTGGCCAGCATCCGCCGCAAAAGCGACTCCCTGCTCATCTCCAGGCTGAAGACGGCTACGATCGCATGGCTGCTGACCGCTGCGTTTTCCGCAATATTGATGGCCAGCGCCGTCTTGCCCATCGAGGGGCGACCGGCAATGATGATCAGCTCGCCCTTTTGCAGGCCGCTGGTCATCTCGTCCAACGCGTAAAAGCCAGTGGCCAGCCCGGTAACCTTATGCTGGCCTTGATTGTAGAGATTGTCGATAGTGCCAAAAGAATTGCGAACGATCTCGTCGAGTGATTGAAATCCATGGGTAATGCCCTTTTCGCTCACCTCAAGCAGTTGCGACTCGGCGGCGCCGAGCACCTCCAGGGCCGTCTCGCTCTGGTCGGCGGCGCGGGCAATGGCCATCGAGCAGATGCCCATCAGCTTACGCAGCAGGCTCTTGTCCTTGACGATCCGGATGTACTCCTCGATCACTGGCCGGCGCGGCAATCCCTCGGTCAATGAGGCCAGGTATGCCACCCCGCCCACAGCCTCGACCTCCTTGTAACGCGCCATCTCATTGGCCAGGGTCACAATGTCCACGGCGCGTTGGGAGTTCATCAACTCCGTCATGCGCAGGAAGATGCGGCGATGCGAGTCGAGCGAAAAATCGTCCTCCGCAAGCTTTTCCGCGGCCTCGGCGTGGGCGGCATTGTCCAGCAGAATCGCGCCTAGAATGGTCTTCTCGGCAAAGACATCCGCCGGCAGTCCAGTATCGCGCGTCAGGTCGGGGATCGTGGCCATATCCAAAGAGTCTAGGCCGGTGGGGGGCGCGTCGTCGTTGTGAAGATTCCGATGCGGAGGTGGAAAACGGGGCACAGGCCGGGGCGGCTACTCCACCGGCCGCCAGCGGAGGATCGGTTTTCTTGCCGCCTGCACCTCGTCGAGCCTTGAAACGCGTGTGGAGTGAGGCGCGGTCTTGACCAACTCCGGCGTCTCCTCGACCTCCTTTGCGATGGAGCGCATGGCTGAGATGAACAGGTCCAGCTCCTCCAGCGACTCGCTCTCGGTGGGCTCGATCATCAGCGCGCCGTGGACAATCATCGGGAAGCTCACGGTATAGGGATGGAAGCCGTAGTCGATCAGCCGTTTGGCGATATCGCCGGTTTTGACGCCTTTGGCCGCCTGAAGTTTGTCGCTGAAGACCACCTCGTGCATGGAAGCCGTCTTGTAGGGCAGCTCGTATACTCCGTCGAGCTTCTTGCGGATGTAGTTGGCGTTGAGGACCGCGTCTTCGGTGGTCTGGCGCAGCCCGTCCGGCCCGTTGGCCAGGATGTAAGCCAGTGCGCGGATGAACATGCCCACATTGCCGTAGAAGGCGCGCACCCGGCCCACCGACTGCGGCCGGTCGTACTTCCAGTGCTTCGTGCCGTTCTCGTTTTGGACCAGCACCGGGATCGGCAGAAACGGCTCCAGAAACGCCTTGCAGGCCACCGGTCCGGAGCCTGGGCCGCCGCCTCCGTGAGGCGTAGAGAAGGTTTTATGCAGGTTCAGGTGCATTACGTCCACGCCGAAGTCGCCGGGGCGCGCCTTGCCCACCAGGGCGTTCATATTGGCGCCGTCCATGTAGAGCAGCGCGCCCTTGGCATGGAGAATTTCGGCGATCCGGGCGATCTGGCTCTCAAATACCCCAATCGTGGAGGGGTTGGTGAGCATCAGCGCGGCGGTTTCGTAATCTACCTGAGCCGCCAGAGCTTCCAGATCGATGCCGCCTTCGGCGTTGGACTTGAGGTTCTCAACCGTATAACCGCAGATGGCCGCAGTCGCCGGATTGGTGCCGTGGGCCGAGTCGGGGATGATGATTTTGCGCCGCGGATTGCCCTGCGACTCGTGCCATGCGCGAACCAATAGAATCCCAGTAAACTCACCGTGCGCACCGGCTGCGGGCTGCAGGGTGATGGCGTCCATGCCGGTGATTTCGAGCAGGCAGCACTGGAGCAGGTCGATGACTTCAAGGATGCCCTGGGCCAGCGAGTCGGGCCGATAGGGATGAGCTTCGGCCAGCCCTTCGATGCGGGCCACCAACTCGTTAACGCGCGGGTTGTATTTCATGGTGCAGGAGCCCAGCGGATACATGCCCAGATCGATGGCATAGTTCCAGGTGGAAAGCCGCGTGAAGTGGCGGATGATCTCGATCTCGCTCAGCTCCGGCAACTGTCCTGGCGTCTTCCGATGCGCCGGGCCAAGCAGCGCCGCCGCATCCACAGCAGGCACATCCAGCGGGGGCAGCATATAGGCGCGCTTGCCGGGCGAGGACTTCTCGAAGAGCAGGGCTTCGTTCTGGGTCGGATGCGGGCGAACTTTGCCGAGAGTGTGTGGGCCGGTTGCGTTGGTCGTCATAGTGCCTCCACCGCTGCGGCTGCCAGCACTTTGGCCGCGGTATCGATCTGTTCGCGGGTCACCATCTCTGTAGCGCACCAGAGCGTGGAATTATCCAGCTCTGGATACCACCGGGCGAGGCCGATGCCGCCGACAATCTTCTTGTCGAGGAGCCGTTGACTCCAGGCCGCCGGAGCCTCTTCCGATTGCAATACGAATTCATTGAAGCGCGGCGATCCGGCAAAGAGCAGCCTTGCCCCCGGCTGCGCGCCAAGCGCCTTCGCCGCATAATCCGCTTTGGCCAGGTTGTGCTCGGCCAACTCGCGGATGCCTTCTTTGCCATACACACTCAAGAAGATAGTGGCCATAAGCGCTACCAAAGCCTGGTTCGTGCAGATATTCGAGGTGGCCTTCTCGCGCCGTATGTGCTGCTCGCGAGTTGAGAGCGTAAGAACGAAGCCTCGGTTCCCGTTGCCATCGACGGTCTGGCCGACTAGGCGTCCAGGCATCTGACGCAGGAACTGTTCCTTGGCCGCGATGACGCCGCAGAACGGTCCGCCGTAACTGAGCGCCACACCGAACGACTGCGCCTCAAGGCTGACGATATCCGCCTCAACGGGCGGGCGGACGACACCGAGCGAGACCGCTTCGGCAATCGACACGACAAGCAGAGCGCCCTTGGCATGGGCGATGGCCGCGATGGCGGGAATATCTTCGACGACGCCAAAGAAGTTGGGGCTTTGCACCAGAACCGCCGCGGTCTCCTGGGTGATGGCGGCTTCCAGAGCGGCCAGATCGACGCGGCCAGTCTTGGGGTCATAACCAACCAGGGTCGAGGGCAACTCCTGGTGCCGGGCGTAGGTGGCCATCACCTCGCGGTACTCTGGATGAACGGTCGCGGCCACCACGGCCTTCTCCCTGCCGGTGACGCGCATCGCCATCCTCACGGCTTCCGCAGCGCCGGTGGACCCGTCGTACATGCTGGCGTTGGCCACGTCCATGCCGGTCAGTTCGGCAATCATGGTCTGGAACTCGAAGATAGCCTGCAGCGTGCCTTGCGTAATCTCGGCCTGGTAAGGCGTGTAGCTGGTGAGGAACTCGCCGCGCTGGACTAGTGAGTCAATGATGACGGGGCGGTAGTGGCGATAGGCTCCCGCGCCAAGGAAGCTGGCGTAACCGGTAGCGTTTTTTCGGCCGGCTGAGCGAAAGTAGTCGATGATCTCACTTTCGGCGTGTGCGCGCGGCACAGCGAGGTCGCGGTCCAGACGATTCCCGGCGGGGATGACGGCAAAGAGGTCATCGATTGAGGCCGCGCCGATCTCGGCGAGCATCTTGATCCGTTCAGCGGGTGATTTGGGCAAGTATCGCATCGATCTCAGACTCAACTCCCTGTCTCTTCCGACACAAACGCCTCATAAGCCGCGGAGTCGAGCAGGGCATCGAGTTGCGAGGGGTCGGCTACCTCCACCTTGATAATCCAGGCGCCGTGCGGGTCTTCGTTGATCTTGTCAGGGGCGGACTTCAACTCCTCGTTGACGGCGGTCACGGTACCGGTGACGGGCGAAAAGAGGTCGCTGACGGCCTTCACGCTTTCGACCGAGCCGAATGTAGCGTTGGCTGTAACCGGATCGCCGACCTTTGGCACGTCCACGTAGACAATGTCTCCCAGGGAGTTCTGCGCGTAGTCGGTGATACCGATGGTTCCAATGGAGCCCGAGAGCTCAATCCACTCATGTTCACGGGTATAGCGGTAGTTGGCGGGGTAGGCCATGAGGCGTTCCTTTCCTTAAAGAAGTAGTGTACGGCGCGGAGGAGGGATGAGAAAACCTCTGGCTTTGGGAGAAGCGATAGGAAAAACGCGCGCCCGTCAACTCTCTGCCCTCCCATGAGGGTGAGAAAGCAAGCCGCCTGTGGAGGGCCATGGAGCGCAGTGGCGCGATTACCGGTTCTGTTTTGCTTTCTTTTCGGCTGCATCCTGCGCGCGGGCCTGGGCGTCGAGGCCGTGGGTCGGATCCTTGTGGAGAATCTTACGCGAGACGTCGGGCCAGAACTCCTGGAAGATGGAACCGACCCCGCCTTCGGCAGTCACGATAAAACCGTTGGTGAAGGTTTGGCCGATCCCGGAGCCGCTGGAGGGGTAGTAGAGATTGGAGATACCGCCGGAAGCAATGTTGCCCAGAACGTTGGAGTAGTTTGGCTCCCACTTGCCGGAGTTGTCGTGTTTGCAGACGACAGTGGTGGCTAGTGCAAAGAGCAATCGGTGGGTGAAGGCGCCATGGCCCATCCGAAAGTAACGCGGATCCTGATGGAGGAGAGCAGGCAGGAATCCGTTACCGATCATTTCGCCATCGAAGGCGTCCAGATAAGCGGCGCCTGACCGCTTTCCAAAACCCTCGATCCCCCATCCGAATCCGGGATCGTCATCCCTGGCCTCGTGGTAGCCGGCCACAACAAAGGCGGTGGCAAAGGCCACCGGATCAGTGGCGGAGCGAAAGGCAAGGCGTAGCTTCTGGGTTGCGTTCAAGGAGACGGCGTCACTGCGGTAAGAAACGTTGAATGAGGGCAAAACGCCAGCAGCCCTCTGCCGCTCCTGCTCCTTCATCTGCGCTTCGGCTTTGTCGTGCTGGCTTTTTTCAGTGCCGGGCTGCTGAGCGATCGTCTGAGAACTGGAACTGCCCTGGGCGGCGGAATTCTGTGCTGGTGCGGGATTCGGGGCCGGCTGCGGAGCGTTCTGACTTTGCCCGGACGGGGTCTGTAGTTCAAAAGGCTCGACCGCGGCAACTGCAATTCGCGGCTGGGGAGCCTCGGGAATCGCCTCAGCGGCCGTTGCGGACGGGCCGTAGCCCGGTTCCTGCGGCCTCAGGGGAGATGGCACCGCCAGAAGGGCCATGCCGGCGAAAATAATTGCGGAAACATAGAAAGAACCCAAGCGCATCCGTTCACCTGTGGTGGAATGGGCGCCCGCATGGCCGGTTCACCGGGAAGAGCGAATCGGAACTGGGGACTGCCTTAAGGTAAATCACCCAACCGGCGCGGTTCACTTCATCGGGCGCAGCTAGGCTACGTTTCACCGCATATACACAGTGTTCTTCTCTTAGACGCAGTTCCACTCTCAGAAGACACAAAAATCCCGAGGGCGCCTGATCGGGCTAGTGCAGGGATCGAAAGGGAAGTAACCGCGCCCTCACGCCGCAAAGTCGATGAACCCCCGCTGCGGATCGGTAGACACCAGCTTCACCGTCACCTTGTCGCCCACGTCCAGGCCTTTGCCGCCGCTGACCACCATTCCATCCACGTGCGGGTCGAGGGTGCGGACGAAGGTGCCGTAGTTGTTCACGCCGGTGACGATGGCCGGGAAACTCTGGCCGATGCGCGGGTGCAGCACTACGGCGGCGATGCGCTTTTGCATTTCGCGCTCCACCTTGCGGGCGTTGTCTTCCATCAGCGTGCAGCGGACGGCGATGGCGTTGAGATCGCCCTCGGAGTAGGGTTGCGTCGCTTTGGCCAGCCACGCCTTCATGAGCCGCTGCGTCACCATGTCGGGGAAGCGGCGGTTGGGAGCTGTGGAGTGAGTGTAATCCTGCACGGCCAAGCCGAAGTGGCCGGGTGAGACCTCGTTAGGCTTCACCAGCACGTATTCGCCGGGGCCCATCAGCTTGACCGCGGTCAGCGAGAGGTCGGGGAAGTGGTCGGGGTCCTTCTGCTTCTGGGCCAGCAAAAAATCGTTGAGGGCCTTCGAGTCGGGCTGAGCGGGCAGCGTCGTTCCCAGGCCCTGTGCCACTTCGACGATGCGGTCCCAGCGCTTGGGCACGCGCACGATGCGCCGGATTGACGCCACGCCGGCGTCTTCGAAGGTGCGGGCGATGACTCCATTGGCGGCCACCATAAACTCCTCAATCAGTGAGGTGGCGCGATTCTTGGCCTGGCGGACAATGTCGACCGCCTCCTCGGCCAGCATCACTGGACGCGTCTCGATAGTCTCCAGATCGAGCGCTCCGTGCTGAAATCGTCCGTCCACCATGCGTTGGGCCGCCGCGTCCTGGAGCTTGAGTTGCGTGGCCAGATCGGCGCTGGCAGCCACCTTGGCCGGCGCCGGGCCGTTGCCTTCAAGCCATGCGCCCACGGCGTTGTATGCCAGTTGCGCCCGATTGCGTACCAGCGCCCGATAGGCCTTTCCGTCCGCCACCGAGCCTGCGGCGTCCACGGCAAACTCGATGACTAGCGCCACGCGCTCTTCGTTCTCATTCAGAGACGTAATGCCCTCGGAGAGCTCGGAGGGCAGCATGGGAAAGACCCTTACGCCGGTGTAAACCGAGGTTGTCTCGCTCTTTGCATGGCCATCGATCACCGTCCCCCGGCTGACGCGCGCGTCCACATCGGCCACGCCGACCAGCACCCGGATGCGGCCATCGGGCAGTTGCTCCGCCCACTCGATCTGATCTAAATCTTTCGAGGTATCGTTATCGATGGAGGACCACAGAAGGTTGCGCAAGTCCTGAATGCCGGGCACGGCGGGCGGCTCGGGATGTGCCTGAATGGCGGTAAGTTCCTGGTCGGTCCCGGCGGGAAAATCCGGCTGGAATCCGTGCTCGATCATGGCGGCGTGGGCCGCGGCCACAAGATTGAAGTGCAAGGGCTGGCTGGAATGCATACGGAATCGGGCTCCTTCTGAATCCGGCCGCGTGGTTGGAAGCGCCACGAACCTGACCTCCTGAGCATAGCGCAGCAAGGGTCGAGGGCCCGCCGCCGGAGATGGTGATTCCGTGCTGGGCTTCGCACTGGTAAACTCCGGGCATGAAATACTCTCGGCTGATTCCCGCGCTTTTGTTGGCTGTGGTCCTGGTTCCTTCTGCCGGGCTGCTGGCCCAGATGCCAGCGCACAGCGCTAGGGCAACGCACCCTGTCCCGCACTCTGCCCCAGCTAAAGGGCCGTTGGCTGACCGCATCCAGGCGATTCTGTCCGAGCCGGTGCTGAGCCATGCGGAGTTTGGCATTAGCGTGACTACGCTGGACGGGCAGCCGCTCTATGGGCTGAACGAGGGGCGGCTCTTTACCCCTGCCTCGAACGCCAAGCTGCTGACGACTGCAGCCGCCTTTGCCCTACTGCCGGTGGAGACGCTCACCTGGACCACCAACGTGGTGGCCGGTGGTGAAGTGGACAGCGCGGGCGTGCTGCATGGCGACCTGATTCTTCTGGGCGCGGGCGATCCCACGCTGAGCGCGCGGCGATATCCCTACCAAAAGCCGGAACTGGCAGCCGCAAGACCGGTTCCGCCAGCCGCCGAGGAGGAAGCTCCGAAGCCGCCGCGGGCCATGGAAGTGCTGGAGCTGTTAGCCGAAAAGGTCGAGCAATCCGGCGTGCGCACCGTCGAGGGCAGTGTGGTGGGCGACGACAGTTTTTTTCTCGACGAGCCCTATGGGCGGGCCTGGGGCTGGGACGACCTGCAATGGAACTACGGCGCGCCGGTTTCAGCGCTCACCTTCAACGACAACACGGCGGAGTTGACGGTAACCGCCGATCCCACCGCGCCCGGAACCACTGTCGCCGAATGGACCCCGCAACAGGACTACTACACCCTGGACAACAACATGACGCCGGCGGCCAAAGGCGAGCCCACACACCCCGGCCTGGAGCGGATGCCTGGAAACAGGATGGTGCGCGCCTGGGGCACGGCGCCGGCTGAGGGCTTCCATGCGGGTCTCGCGGTCGAGGATCCGGCGGAGTTTACGGCGGCAGCATTCATTGAAGCGCTGCGGCTCCGCGGGATCAGGGTGGCCGGCGCGGCTGTCTCTCGGCACAAATTCACGAATGGCACGGGCCAGTTTGCTGAAGAACGCGCTGAGCCGCTGAAGCTGTTGCCTCGGGATGACCTGCGAACGGTAGCGCCGCCCTTGGAAGATCGCAGAGTGCTGGCATCGCACATTTCGGTGCAAGTAGCTGAGGATGTGACTGTGATTAACAAGACGAGTCAGAACCTCCACGCCGAGTTGCTGCTGCGGCTGCTGGGCAAGGTCCACGGGACGGACGGCAGCTTCGAGCAGGGCGCGCGCGTGGTGCGTCAGTTTCTGATTGATGCGGGCCTGAACGACAGTGACTTCTTCTTTTACGACGGCTCTGGCATGAGCCCGGACGACCAGATTACACCGCGCGCCTATACGCAATTGCTCTCCTACGCCTCGCGACAGAAGTGGGGCGCGGCCTGGCGCGATACCCTGCCCGTTGCCGGCGTGGACGGCACGCTGGCAGGACGGTTCAGAAACTCGTCGCTGAAGGGCCGCCTGTGGGCCAAGACCGGTACGCTGAACGAGGTGAACGCCCTCTCCGGCTACTTGACCGCGGCCAGCGGCAAAACGATCGCGTTTTCCATCCTGGTGAATGGCCGCCGGCCCGGGAGCGAGGCGGAGGTCCTGGCCATCGACCGCATCGCAGAAGCGATTGCCGCGGCTGATTAGCCTTGTATCATCGGAGTCAAATGCGCGCTTGTACTCTTACCGCCTCTCTTTGTGTTATTGCCTTTGCTTTCGGCATCGCCGCGCTCCTTGCCGGTTGCCGTTCCCTGCCGCCCTCGAAGCCGGAGTCTCAGTGGACCGTGGAGGAGGCGCGCGGGGCGAAGATCTACCAACTGAAATGCGCCCGATGCCACTACCCCACTACCACGCGCGGACTGCACGGGCCGGGGTTGCAGGCGCTGACCAAGGTGAAGGCCATGCCCTCGGGTGCGCCGCCCAATGATGAGCGGCTGATGCAGGTCATATTGCGCGGCCGGCTGGAGATGCCCGGCACTCCACTCGACGAAGGCCAACTCAGCGTACTGCTGGCCTACCTGCACACGCTATGACCGACGAAGCCAGGAAGGACGAAGCTCAACCACCGCGCCGGGAGTTGCTGCCGCTGCCGGGATTGGCGGCCATCGCTCTTTACCTGCTGGCGCTGGCCGGGGTAATCGCTCTGGGCGTCGCAGGAAGGCACTATCCGACCTTGTTCCTCGTTTTTTCGGCCGCCTTCATGGCCGCCAGCGCCGGGCTTTTGCTGCTGTTGCGCTGGGCCTGGGCGATGGCGCTGGGCGCGGTCTTTCTGCTCACCGGTTACAACCTATGGATCTTCGCCAGCCAGCGTCAGGGGCCAGCATTGGTGCAGGGGCTGCTGAACCTGGTCTTCTTTCTCTACTTGGTGCGAACTGAGGTGCGGAAACGCCTGCGGTAGAGGCATCAACTGACCTTACCGGCACACACTCTGCAGTTTCTCCATTGGCTTTGGCTTGAAAAGCGGATACGGTAGCTTGCGCGAATCCATGAACTGGTCAGGGAGGGTGCCGCCGTATTGCAGAGCGGCGTCGGGGTCCTGCGCGTAGGCGGGGTTTCGCTCCACTTTGGGCAGCGAGGCAAAGCGGAAGCCCTGCTTGCGCAGCAGTTCGACGAGATCGGGCAGCATCAGAGTGGTGAAGGCTGTGGCGTGCAGCAATAGAACATTGGGTATCTCATGGCCAAAGGCGATCTGCTCCTCTTCGCGGCCCAGCTTGATGTACTCCGCCGCACTCTCAAGATAACTTTGCTTCAGCCACTCAATAGCCGCTGCATCGGCCTTGGTGGAACAGCGCCCATAGGCGTCGTTCCAGGCGTAATCCTCAAAATCCAGCGTCACCTGGGCCACGCGATAGTCGTGCTCTTTGAGCCAGGCGCGCACGGCGTGGCGCTTCTCCAGCGTCTCGCCCTCCCACAGGAACGGATAGCGGAACCAATGCCAGTCGCTCTTGCCTGCGTATTGGGCCAGTGCCGGCTCATTCAGGGCGATCTCATGCTCAAAGTCCTCGGCGGTGTTGGCGGTAATCGACTTGTGCGACCGGGTGTGGTTGCCGATCTTCATCCCCCCGCCGATCCAGATGCGCAAAGCCTGCTGGGCGTCGGGATCGTTCTCCAGCTTGATGGCGTTCACAAAACCGTAGGCGCCTTCGAGGTGATTGGCCTTCAACTCGGCGGCCAGCGCCGCAGCGACCTTGGTGCGATTCTCGCCCGGAGGCAGGCTGCCCGCGGCGGGCAGGTCGTCGAAGGTGAGCGCGACCGTGGGGTGCCGGTCGAGGGTGCCCGTGAATGGTTGGCTAATGGACGGCTTGGCAGGCTGATACGAGGACTGGAAGGCAGCGGCGGCAACCGGCGTTAACGCACAGACAGCAAGAGCGGCTCCCAATAAAAATCCTTTCATCCGCGTGGCTCCCTGACGGATTCTACCAACCCTCGCTGCCGCTACAATAAGAGCGTGATGGAACTGGTGCAGATCGCTCCGGCCCTCAAGGCTCCCGCCCCAAAGCCCGAGTGGCTAAAGGCGCGCGCCCCGATGGGCGAAAACTACCATGGCCTTAAACAATTGGCCCGGTCGCTGCAGCTCAACACGGTCTGCGAGAGCGCGCACTGCCCCAACATCGGCGAGTGCTGGCACCACAAAACCGCAACCTTCATGATGCTGGGCAACCTCTGCACCCGCCGCTGCGGCTTCTGCGCCGTGCCCAAGGGAAGGCCCGCGCCCATCGACTTCGACGAGCCGCGGAGGGTCGCGGAGGCAGTGGCTAAGTTAGGGCTGCTCCACGCAGTGGTCACCAGCGTCAACCGCGACGACGATCTGGTCGGCGGGGCGCGCGCCTTCGCCCTGGTCATCGAGGAGATTCGCCGTCAGGCGCCCGGCTGCCGCGTCGAGGTGCTCATCCCCGACTTTCAGGGCAACCAGGATGCGATTCGGATCGTGGTTGAGGCCCGGCCCGATGTGCTGAACCACAACACCGAGTCGGTGCCGCGGCTCTATCGCGTGGTACGCTCCGGCGCGCGCTATGAGCGTTCTCTTGAGCTGTTGCGCTACTCCAAAGAGTTAAGCCCCGGAGGGGTCACGAAATCCGGCGTGATGGTGGGTCTGGGCGAGGAGACGGCCGAGCTATTGCAGGTCTTCCGCGACCTGGCGGCCACCGGTTGTGACATTCTCACCATCGGGCAATATCTGCGCCCCTCGCGCGACCACCTGCCCATGGCCCGGCTCTACACGCCGCGCGAGTTTGCCGAATTGAAAACCGAGGCACTCCGGGTGGGCTTCCGCCACGTCGAGTCCGGCCCGCTGGTCCGCTCCAGCTATCACGCCCACGAGCAGGCCGCTTCGACCGGCTTGCCGGTGCTGGCGTAAGGGCGGCAACGAACTTTACTCCCATGCCCTCTTGCATTTATGTAGAATGTGACGTTGGCAGTTTGGCACTACGAGGACGAATCCTATGGCAGTCTCGACAATGGCCGGTAATCCGGCGCTCAAAGACCTACACGCCGACCTCAGGCGGCGGATGGACCAGGCCGTAGCCACCTTCCAGGCCAGCCTAGCCTCCACGCGCACGGGCCGGGCCAGCGTGCATATGCTCGACCAGGTCAAGGTGGACTACTACGGCACGCACACGCCCATCAACCAACTGGCGCAGGTCTCCGCGCCCGAGGCGCAACTGATCGTGATCGCGCCCTGGGACCCCAGCGTCCTCAAGGAGATCGAGAAGTCCCTGCGCACCGCCGATCTCGGCTTCAATCCCATCTCCGACGGCAAGGTGCTGCGCGTACCCGTCCCGCCCATGACCGAGGAGCGGCGCCGCGAGGTCTGCAAGCACCTCAATAAAGTCCTTGAGGAGCACCGCACCGCTGTTCGCAACGTGCGCCGCGACGGCAACGAGGCCCTGAAGAAGCTGGCCAAAGACAAGAAGATCGGCGAGGACGAGGAAAAGCGCGCTCTCGAAGAGGTCCAGAAGATGACCGACGAGGAGATCCGCCGCATGGAAGAGCTTTCCGCGAAGAAGGAAGCGGAAGTGATGCAAGTGTGAGGGGGGACTACTTTTTCGCCCTCTTGTAGAACGGCGCCGGGATCTGCTTCGCTCTCACCTGATTCGCTCTGACCTGCACCAACACATCCGCGCCACTGGCGGCGACGGCGGTGGGCACATAGGCGAAGGCGATGTTGGTCTTTAGGAACGGCGCGGGCGAGCCGGACGTCACCTGGCCAATCTCTTCTCCAAGAAGTGAAAGTACGAAGTACCCGTCGCGGGCGATGCCGCGCTCCACCATTTCAAGAGCTACGAGCTTGCGTTTGGGACCGCCAGCGGCTTGAACAGCCAATAAAGCCTCACGTCCAATGAACTCACCCATGTCGAGCTTGAGCCAGCGGTCGAGACCCGATTCCCATACGTTGATCTGGTCACTGATTTCGTGGCCGTAAAGGGGCATTCCGGCCTCCAGACGCAGGGTGTTGCGCGCGCCCAGGCCGCATGGCCGTATGCCAAACTCCGCGCCCGCTTCCATCAGCACGTTCCACATTTTTTCCGTGGTTGGCACGTCTGAGGGGACATAAACCTCGAAGCCGTCCTCGCCGGAGTATCCGGTGCGGGCGATCAGCACATTTGGTACGCCGGTCACTTCGCCCCACGCGAACCAGTAGTTCTTGATCCCGGCCAAATCCACTTTGGTCAACTTTTGCAGCGTTTCCAGAGCCCGCGGCCCTTGCAGTGCCAGTTGCGAGTAGTAGCTAGAGTAGTCACTGATGTGAATCCCCGGCCAGCCGCCCACCTGCTTGCGAATCCATGCATAATCTTTGTCTTTCGTACCAGCGTTGACCACCAGCAAGTAGTCGTTTTCGCTGAGCCGGTGAACCAGGATGTCGTCGACGAATGTGCCCTCCGGCGTGAGCAGGGCGGAGTACTGGGCCTGGCCGTCCTTGAGGCGCGAGGCGTCGTTCATGGTGATCTGTTGTATGGCGGCCAGCGAGCCGGGGCCGCGAAACTGAATCTCGCCCATGTGGCTCACGTCGAAGAGGCCCACGCCGGTGCGCACGGCCATGTGCTCGGCGATAACGCCGCCGCCAGGACCCGGATACTCAACCGGCATATCCCATCCGCCGAAGTCCACCATCTTGGCCTTGAGGGCGCGATGCGTAGCGTTGAGAGCGGTCTTTTTCAAAATTGGAGCGGCGGCGGAGTCGGACATAAGTATTCCTTTCAGCATTCCTGCTGTACTCTTCAACGATAGGGATTCGGCGGCGGCGGGGTCAAACCGGCGGCCCGGTTTAGGATGAACAATCAGGGAAGGGAAACGCCATGAATCATCTTCGCGGAGTCATGCTGCTGGCTGCGGGCTGCTTTGCGCTTTACGAGGGATGGAAGATCCACTCCGGCAGGCAGGCCTTATGGGCCTATGGATTGGGCGTGCTGGCCGTTGCCGTGGGCCTCTGGCGGCTGATTCGCAATCCGGATCAGCCATTGATGTAAAGCAAAAACTCCAGAACGTATCTCCCTACTTCCGCCCCTGAATTGTCTTGGGGTTCACGCCGGCCTTTTTCGCGGCTCGCTTGGCGGCGATGGCGTGCATCTCCTTACCCATGCTGGATTGGTTGATGCCCATTTGAATAACCAGATTGATGAGGTTGCCGGTACACCAGTAGAGCGCCAGCCCGGAGGCGAAGTGCGACATGGAGAAGCCGAAGACGACCGGCATCATGATCGCCATCATGCGGCGCTGCGCGGGGTCCATGCCCGGCGAGGGTGTGAGGAATTGGACCAGAAACATACTCACCAGGATGATGCCCGGCAGAATATAGAGCGGATCGGGCACCGAGAGGTCGGTAAGCCACCACCAATGAGCCTGGCGCAGTTCGATGACGTTGGCTAGCACACGATAGTAGGCAAAGAAGAGCGGCATCTGGACAATCATGGGCAGGCAGCCGCCGTACATATTGACGCCCTCGTCCTTGTAAAGGGCCATCATCTCGGTGTTCATCTCGGCCTTTTTAGGGTCGGTGGCCTTGAGATGGGCATAGCGCTTCTTGAGGGCCTCCACCTTGGGCTGGATGCGCATCATCTTCAGCGACGACTTCATCATCATGAAGCGTGTGGGCAGCATCAGCAGGTTAAAGATGACCGTAACGATGATGATCGCCCAGCCCCAATTGTCGACTCCGCTTCCCATGCGGTCGTGAAGGAAGCGCAGGGCCAGGTAGAGGGGCTTGGCGATGACCCCCAGCCAACTGCCGAACTGAATCAGCGGCTCGAGCGACTGGCCGGTGGGTTTGCCGTCCGCGCCGGTGGCGTGGACATTGGTCAGAGCGTCCATCGCCTTGGGGCCGGCAAAGAGGCGCAGGCGGGTCGTGCCGCTGGTGTCGCCCATCGCCAGTCCCAGCACGTGGGCAGGCTTCTTCTGACTGTTGGGATCGTTCAGGTTGCCGGGCAGGTCGATGGTGTTGTGCAGTGTGACCAGCGTAGTGCGCTCGGGGGCGTCGGGAAGGAGGGCCGAGACAAAATAGAGATCGGCAATGGCCGCGTAGGCATAGGGCTGGTTGAGCGTGGTGTTATTGCCCACCTTGGCCACCGACTGGTAGTCCTGCTTGCCGTCGAGAGACCAGGTGAACTGCGAGTTAGCGGAGGTCCATAACTGGGCTCGGGTCGCGGACGAGGGGAGGAACTCCTCCATGTCGCCCAGGCCGGCCGGCCAGGCAACCAGTGCGCGAACCGGTTCGCCGTTGCGCTTGACCTCAGTCTCAACGGCGACCACATAGCTCGCGTCGAAGCGGAAGGTCTTTACTACGTCCAGGCCGTTCGCGGCGTAATGGAAGGTAAGGGCATTGGTGGCCGGAGCCTGCGCATAACCAATGGCTGAGGGCTGAGTGCCTGTTGCCGTGACCTGGTAGAGCGCCTGATTTAACTGGGTCGAGAGAGCCGGCTCATAGGTAAAGAGCGAGAGCGGGAAGCCGAACTTCTCCGATGCCTGCGGCTGCACCATATCTAGTGGCTTGCCGGCGGTGTCGCTGTACCCCTTCAGATACCAGTGCACAACCTGCGCGCCCTTGTTGGTGAAGACGATCTTGTACTTTGCGTTTTCGATCGTATTCTCCGCCACAACCGCCGCAGTAATTACCGGTATTGGCGCGGGAGCCTTCACAGCTCCCTTTACGGATCCGGAAGCAGGCTGAAGCTGGCCCGGAGCAGCCGGCTCCATCACCGGAGATTGGGGCTGGGCTTGCGACTGGGTCTGCGCGGCAGGCGCTGGCGCAGGAGGCTTGGACGGGAAAAAGTACTGGTAGCCGAGAAGAGCCACGAGCGCCAGCGCGGTGAAGATCATCATGGAGCGCATATCGCCGCCGCCACCGCCGCCGGAGCCCGGCGTCTGAAGATTGGGATTGCGAATTTCGGGCAAAGGATACTTCCTATCGTGAAGGAGGGTCGGACCGTCAGCCCGACGCTTCTCCTATGGTAACGGTTCGTGGGGGGAAATGGCGTGCTTGTCGCGGTTGGCCGTACTTGGGCTGTGCTTGGGGCGCACCTGATCGAGGCCACCGCGGGCGAAGGGGTGGCAGCGCATCAGCCTCCACAGCGCCAGCCCTAGGCCGCGTACCGGGCCGTGCGTGGCGATGGCAACCGCTGCATACTCCGAACAGGTGGGCAGGTAGCGGCAGCCGCCGGGGCTCACTGAATGCACCGCCGGAGAAAGCCAGCGGCGGTAAAAGGCGATAGTGGCGAGCAGCAGTCGCGTCATACGGCCGGCTTGGCCCCGGCGGACCGTGGAATCTGACCCGCCGCAATCCGCGCCGCCTCGGCCCTTGCCTGTTGAAGGATACGTACAATCTCCGCCTCAAGTTTTGCGAACTCGAGGGTCAGTACGACGCGGCGGGGATGAAGAATCAGATCGCAGCCTTGGGGCAGCAACTCCATATGGCGGCGTAGGGCCTCTCTCATGCGGCGCTTGATGCGGTTGCGTTCATGCGCCTTGCCCAGCACCTTGCCCGCGGTAAGTCCGACGCGCGGGCGGCCGGCAGATTGGCTGGCACCTGCGTATACGGGCTGTTGCGGGGCCAGGAACCAGCTCATGGACGGGGATTGCCGCTTGCGGCTGGCCGCATAGGCGCGCTGATAATCGGTGTGCTTCCTGAGGCGCGCCCCCACCAGGGTCAAATTGAGGATCAAGCGCCGGTCAGGCTTGGGAGGGGTGTTCATGGCAGTGCCGGAAGGTTCTCAGTCGGAATTTTTTGTAATGTGACCCATTCCGGTTCCAGATAAATGGCGGGGACAAAATCGGGAAGGGGTCAGTCGCGGAAGCCGGCACTCACGGAGACACGTTTACGGCCGACGGCGCGGCGGCGGCTCAGCACGGCTGCGCCGGCCTTGGTCTTCATGCGCGCGCGGAACCCGTGCGTCTTCACGCGGTGGCGGCGATTGGGTTGAAATGTGCGCTTGGGCATGAAAATGCGCTCCTGTTTCCTGTTCAGAATCTGTGCCTTGACGGCAAGTATTCAGTGTATCGCAGGTTGCGTCAGGAATCCAGCGGGAAGCGCTCCCAAAGGACAGCGCCTCGCCCTCCAAAGCCGGGACGAAGGAGTGCTGAGAGAAGAGGATCGGCGGGTCAAAAGCGCCGTGCGACTCTTTTCCGGAGGTCACTCTGGTATTTTTTTCTGCGAGTTTCACCACAGATGGTGCAACTCATCTATTCTAAAAAAAGTTATGTGAACAGGGCATTGCAACGATTCCGATTTGTGCTACTATCGGGACCGTTCCACAAAGTTTTCCCAGCGTCCACCAAATAGTTTTGATCCCGGGCCCCAAGTCAGAATTCAGGGGCAGGTCAACGGCATTCATGCAGACTGCGAGCAGCAGTTAGACGGGGAGCCCCAGGCTTTTCGCCGCGCGGGAGCTGTTGTCAAATCACCGCGGATGAACCGGACGGACTGTACAGTGGTTACGCAGGCAAGGAATAGCACTATGGCATTCGCAACATCACCGGCTCCGGTTCACAACCCTTGGCTACAGATTCTCTCAGCCCTTGAAATGAAGGTCATCCGCCAGTCTTTCGAGACCTGGTTCAAGCCTACGCGATATAGCCACATTGCGGGTCGCACACTGTATGTGCGTGTGCCTTCGCCGGAGTTCCAGCACCTGGGGGACCGCTACGGCGACCTGATTCAGGAAGCTATCGAGCAGCAGTCGCTGGAGTTCGACGATGTTTGTTTCGTTACCGCCGAGGAGGATCCTTCCATTCCGCCGCAGCGCAAGGATGGCGGTTTTGCCCCGGTTTCAGCCCATGCGCCCACCGCTCCGCCTACCTCGGCGGCGCGCACGCCGGAGCAGGCACGCTTCGACTGGTCCACCGCAGCCCAGTTGAACCCGCGCTACACATTCGATGCCTTTGTCATCGGCAACGGCAACCAGTTTGCCCGCGCTGCGTCGCTGGCCGTGGCCGAGCGGCCCTCCCGCGCCTACAATCCGCTCTTCCTATATGGTGGAGTCGGGATGGGCAAGACCCACCTGATGCACGCCATCGGCCACGAGGTGAAGCGCCGCCAGCCTTCCTGCAGCATCTGCTACGTCTCGGCGGAAAAGTTCACCAACGAGATGATTACTTCGCTGCGCAACGATCGCATGACCAGCTTTCGCGACCGCTTCCGCACCGTGGACGTGCTGCTGGTCGACGACATCCAATTCATCGCCCAAAAAGAGCGCACCCAGGAAGAGTTCTTTCACACCTTCAACGCACTGCACGAAAGCATGAAGCAGATTGTGATCGCCTCGGACCGCCCGCCCAAGGAACTGGCGGAGATCGAAGACCGTCTGCGCTCGCGCTTCGAGTGGGGCCTCATCGCCGACATTCAGCCACCCGATCTCGAAACCAAAGTTGCCATCCTGCAAAAGAAGGCCGAGAGCGAGCAGGTGCAGTTGCCCACCGATGTGGCGCTCTTCGTGGCCACCAACGTGCGGACCAATGTGCGCGAACTGGAGGGCGCGCTGGTGCGGCTCATCGCTTGGTGCCAGCTCAACCGCATGGAGATCACGCTGGCCTCGACCCAGCAGTGCCTCAAGCAGTTCATCGATATGCAGGTGCGCAAAATCACCATTGAGGCCATCCAGCGCTCTGTTGCCGAGCAGTTCGGCATGAAGGTCAGCGACCTGAAGCAGAAGAACAACTCGCGCAACGTGGTGGTGCCGCGGCAGATCGCCATGTACCTGGCCAAGCAGATGACCGAGGCCAGCCTGCCTGAGATCGGCCGCCAGTTCGGCAACAAGCACCACACCACGGTGATGCACTCGATCGCCAAGATCGACGAGCAACGCCGCACCGACAAAGACTTGCACCGCACCGTCAATAAGCTGCAGGAACAGTTGAACGGGTAGCCGGTCGAAAGAACTTCGGCCTGTAGTTTCGCTCGCGTGGTCCCGGTGCGGTTGCATTTTCCGAACTGATATAAAGTGAGCCGTAACTGCCAAGTGGATTTTTCCTTAAGAAAAATCCGCCCTGCACACACTTGGCGAATCGACGGTAATTCGGAAAATGCTTTAGAGTGGTTTGTTCTCACTCTCTCTCCGGAGTCCATCTTCTTGCTTGGTTTTCATGCGCTGCTGGTAGCCGTTCTAGCGTTTCCTCTTGTCGCCCATGCCGCCTCCCGCGTGCAGGCTGCGCCGGTCCCCGCTGAGATGCGCTCGACGGCCTTCTCCGTCACCGTAAACGGCCAACCCATCGATGTGGCGCACGCCGCCGCCAGCTATGAATATGTCAGCTTCGACGTGAACGGCCCTGCGGATGTGGCCATCACCGCCGCCGAGCCGGGCTTTTGGGATCGCGGAGTCGATATCCAGCCCTGGCGGCTGGATATCCGGCCAAACCGACAGGGCCAGACCATCCAGTTCCGGCTCCCAGGGCCAGCAAAACTCTCTATCTCCCGGCCCCGGGACTTTTTGAACCACGCACGAATGCTCTTTCTCTTTGCCGGCACTCCGCCACCTCTGCCGCCCGCTGGCTCCAACGTCCGCATTATCCCTGCTGGCGTTCACCGCGAGAGTCTGAACGCTAAAAGCGGCGAGACTCTCTACTTTGCTCCAGGCGCCTACATCTTCGGCAGCCTAAATCTGTGGAAGGTGCATGACGTGAAGGTGCTGGGACGCGGAACCATTGTTTATGAGGGTTCCCAGGACCCCAACAGCGACGAAGGCTGGATGCAAAAACCTGACTGGCACTGCATTGGCGCGCTCGAAGCCAGCAAAGTGGAGGTTGACGGGCTGACATGCATCGTCCGCTCGCGGACCTGGTCGATTCAGATGAAGGATTCCACCGGGTTCACGTACAACGATTTGCGCGTTATCGGCGGCAACCCCGGCAACGCCAACCAGGACGGCATGGACTGGCTGGGAGGCGGCGATACCACGGTCCGCGACTCTTTCCTACGCGCCTCCGATGATGTCTTTGCCCTGCAAGGCAACTGGGACGGCTACAGCGATGAGGATCTGTCGCATCCTGGCCACGACGTGCAAAACATCGTCATTGAACACAGTGTTCTGTCCACCAGCATCTCCAACATCGTCCGCACCGGATGGCCGCGCAAGAGCTTCAACTCGCGCAACTTTACCATGCGCGACACTGATATTCTCTACGGCGGCATCGGCGCATGTGGGCAGACGTTTGGACTGTTTGGACTTTGGGGCGCGAACGGAGCCAGGGGCGATCACTCCAACTACATCTTTGAAAATTTGTTTCTCGACAACTGGTACTCGCTGGTGCAAATGGAGCAGGAAAACCCAGGCTTGCACGGCTTCACCTTCCGTAATATCTGGGCCCTCGACCAGCCGCCGCTAGCTAGTTCCACTCTCACTGGAAAAATCGCAGGAGTGGTCTTTGACAATGTGAAGTACGGGCAGGCCCGCGTTGCTACCGATGCCGACCTGCCGGTAGTAGTCTCCGGTGGCGCGGAACCGGCTCGCTTTACGGCTATCCACCATCCCGTTGCCGCGTTCACCATCGATCCGCCGGTCTTCGCCCCCAGGCAGAGAGTCACATTTACAGCGCAGCCCTCGCCCGGCGCGCGTTACAACTGGTTCTTTGGCGACGGGACAACAAGTATTTGGGACCGCGGACGCCGCGTGCACCATCGCTTTCCTGACGCAGAGGGCACTGAACTTGATGGGAGAGACGGCGCAGGCCGCTTCAGGGTTCTGCTCCGCGTCGAGGACAAACAGGGGCACCAGGACTGGGCCGCGCAAGGAGTTGTTGCCGTAGCCCACTGGCACGACGCTACACCGGCAGCCGGCCCCACGCTGGCTGGCCTCGCCTGGAGGATCTTCCCCGGAGAATGGACCGAACTTCCGGAGCTGAAAGCAGAGCGCGCGATTTTCGCGGGTGAGTCGCCAAATCTGCACGCGGACCCGCAGGGTTTTACCCGCTACGCTGCCGCCTGGGACGGCTTCATCGACATTCCCGTCGACGGCGGCTACACCTTTCACCTGATGGCTCGGGATGGAACGCGGCTGGTGATCGACGGCATGGAAGTGGCTAAAACCGGCCCACCCTTTGCCCAGGTCTGCGGCTCGCCGGGCAATGCCATGCGCTACGACCGCGGCTCACTGGGCCTGCGAGCCGGCAAGCACGCCTTTCATCTGGAAGGGTTGCACTCAGCTAGCCAGGGCTCGCCCCGCCTGCTGTGGGAAGGCCCCGCGCTGCCGCTCACCGATGTGCCACCGGCAGCCTACAGCCACCTGAAGCAGGATGCGGTCAAGCAGGGTTCTGGAAAGAGCGATACGGGGAGCACTCACCAGCGAAGATGAAGCCGGCGAAGACCGAAGGAATATCTGTGTAAGTCTTCTTGTCCCGCGAGCATTCCCTCAGGGGGTCTTGCCGAACAAGTGGCTAAGATGTCCTTCTTGCCCCAAAAGTCCTCGTATCGCCTCAACGACTACGGGCTGAGGGCGGGTAGTCGTTGGTGCCACACTTGGGCAGCCCCTTGAACCCAAATTTTCCCACAAGGCCTACTGAGGAGGCCTATTTCGCAAACCAATCAGCCAGCCGCGATAGATAGGCTCTTAGACTGAAATATCTTGGCTCCATGTGTTGAATCTCGTATCTGTCTGGAGGCTGAAATAATCCTGGGTCAGGATCCAATGATATTTTTTCCAAGCCCGATACTGACTCCTCACCGTTTGGATCGCCGTCGATAGTTCTGATCACCAATCTCATCTCCGCAGAGGTCCAAACCTCATGAATTCTTGTGATGGGCGCTTTGTTGCCGGAATGGCCGATCGGATAAACCATCGTCGTCCTCATACCAGTGGCGCGCACACCTTCAATGACTTTTTCACCTAGCTGTTCTGTTTTGATGCTCGCCAACTCAGAATCGAACTTCAGCTCATCAATGGGAACCACAGAGGTCGAGCGTTCAACCTCCTCCATTTGTGCCGAAGATAATAAAGTGAATACTGCGCCATGCATAGCTCTTTCGCCCTCGGTCCACGTTGCAGCCGTATGCGCGACCGGATCAAAGAGATAGACACCCCAGCCGGGACAAATCGGTGGAACCGGCATCGTTGGTTGGTCGCATTCCGGCAGAGGGTTCTCCAGATTTTGAAGCCGGACCCGCCCCTCTGAATCGCGAGCCAGTTGCACAGGGTAATGTTCATTCCTGATGAACTGCTTCTTTTCGTCCGATAAAACCCTTACCTTGCGTGAGTACTTGATGGCCGAAAAGGCCTGTCCAGTCACCATGATCGCCGTCGATGAGCCTTGATCATTGACGGCTGTATGCGGTTGGCTGTTTTGCCCTGCCGCCATGTACGCATACAGTGTCATAAGCACCACAAACAGATTCTTGAATGTTCCCGCCTTCGATCGCCCCATAGCATTTGCTTCCCACGATGAGCTCCATCTGCTCTTTACTTCACAGGCCCTTCGCAATCCCTGAATGACAGACGGTTCGTGGCTGATTCCGCTCATTGTTCCGGTCCGCATGTGCTTTACAACTTCCGATTCACCCGCTAACCGGAAACTGCACCTCCGCTCTCAGCAGACTTTGCCGTAATTCCTTCAGGAACTAAATCCCTGCTGGTGATGTTGAGTTTTCGGCACGACTGAAGTCGTGCCCTGATACGAAGCAAACTTTCGAAAAACACGCGACATTCTAACTGATTGCTGTCCTCAGTCCTATCTCGGCAACTGGCTAGCATCCCAGCCGCCGCCGAGCGCCCGCACCAGCCCCACGCTGGCCACAAACTGCCTGGTCTGGAGATCAATAGCTGTTCGTTGATTCTGCAACAAAGCTGTCTCCGCAGTAAGCACCTCCAGATAACTGGTGACGCCGCCCTTGTATCGCTGGTTGGAGATATCGAAGGAGTGTTGCGCCGACGCGACCGCCTTTTCTTCGACGTCTGACTCCTGCTCCAGAATTCTCAGGCCGGAGAGCTGATCTTCCACGTCGTTGAAGGCCAGAAAGACCTGGCTCCTGTATGCAGAAACTTCGGCCTCATAAGTATGGCGGGCTTGGTCCGTCAAGGCATGGCGCTGGCCGGCGTCGAAAAGTAGTTGGGCGGCTTGCGCCCCGAGCGACCACAGCGCGCTTGGACCCTGAATCCAGGTGCCACCGTGCAGGCTTTCAAATCCGCCCGTTGCGCCAAGCGTGATGGTGGGATAGAAGGCGCTGACGGCGATACCGATCTGGGCGTTGGCGGCGGCGGTGCGGCGCTCGGCGGCAGCGATGTCCGGGCGGCGCTCCAGCAGTTGCGATGGTACGCCGAGGGGAACCTTGGGCAGCGCGAGATCGAGCGGCGAGGGCGGAATGCTGAACTCCGATAGATTTGCGTTGGAGATGGTGCCGATAGCGTGCTCAAACTGGGCGCGGGCCACGCCTATATCCACAAGTTGTGCACGCACGGTTTCGAGCTGGGTGCGCGCCTGAGCAACGTCCGCTTCGGTAGCCACTCCGCCCGCGAGCCGCCGCTGGGCCAGGTCGAGTTGCCGCTCCAAGTCGGCGACGGTCGCATTCAGCAACTTGCTCTGCGCATCCAGGCCGCGGAGTTCAAAGTAGTCTGCGGCCATCTCAGCATGAAGGCTGAGGTCCACGCTGGCCATGTCGGCGGCGCTGGCCTGGGCGTTCTCGCGAGCGGCCTCAACGGCGCGGCGGATGCCGCCCCAGAGGTCCGGCTCCCAACTGGCCTGACCGGTGAGCAAAAAGTCGTTGCTACCGGTTGGATTTCCGGCTGAATAGGAAGTGCCGTTTACGGAAACGTTACTGTGCGTGACAGAAGGTCTTACGGAGAGCTGAGGAAAAAGAGTTGACCGGGCCTCACTTACTTGGTCGCGCGCAGCCAGGTAGGTTTCCAGCGCCTGGCGCAGACGCTGATTGTCCGCAGCGATGTGTTCTTCCAGTTGATTGAGTTGCGGGTCCTGGTAGATCTCCCACCACTTGCCACGCAGCATACCGTCAGAGGGCGAGGCCGGTTGCCAGCCGCCGCCGGCCGGATTCGGAGGCGGGACGATCACTGCCGATGCTCCGGCCTCCTTGTAGACCTGGGGCGCTTCATAGCCGGGGCGATTGTAGTTCGGGCCAACCGGCTTGCAGCCGGCCAGCAAACCCAAAGTGAGCAAGGCAACAGTCGGCGTGGTGCAAAGCCGAAGCCTCTGGGCGGGATCGAGCGGAAGCACTCGCATCGCTACTTGCCTCCCTCATCGGAGTGGCTGCCGGGACCTTGCACGAAGAGCTTTTCACCCTCAATGAGTGAGTCGGGCGGGTCCTGGATCACCCGGTCGCTGGCGCTGAGCCCGGTAATTATCTGCACGCTGGCGCCGTCATCCTGGCCAATGACAACAGGAACCAGGTGCGCGACGTTCCCGTTGACTACCACCCCCACGCGCAACCCTTCTTTGCGGAAGATGAGCGCCGCTGCGGGTACGATGAGGGTAAGTTGTGCGACCGGCGCCTTGAAGTGGACCTGGGCCAGCGAGCCGGGCAAAAGATCGCCGGCGCGGTTGTCCACATCGATCTCCACCAGCAGGGTGCGGCTGGCCGGATCGATGGCATCAGAGGTGCGCACCAGGGTGCCTTGGTAGGTTTTTCCGGGGTACTCGGCAAAGGTCAGGTCGATCTTGGAGCCGCGCTTCACGTTCTGCGAGTAGTTTTGCGGCAGGTTGGCGTAGACACGCAGGGTTTGGATGGCCTGCAGGTGAAAAAGTTCCTTGCCCGCGCCGGTGTCGATCAACTGGCCGGTATCGATGTTGCGGGAGGTAACGACGCCGTCGAAGGGCACGTAGACCTTCTCAAAGGATTGCAGTTCGCGTAGCCGCTCAACGTTCGCCTGTGCCGAACGGACGGATGCCGCAGTGGCCGCGGCCTGGTTCACAAATGTATCGGTATCCTGGCGGGAGACGGCGTCGGACTTGACCAGCCCCGTGTAGCGCTCGGCCTGGATGCGGGCGTTGTTGGCGTTGGCCTGGGCGGTGGCTAGTTCGGCTTGGGCCTGGGCTAGTTGCTGGTCCACTTCGGGGGTAGCAATTTCGGCTAGCAGCACGCCCTTCTTCACCCTGCTGCCGATGTTGAAGTACCAGCGTGTTAAATATCCTGAAGTCCGTGCGTAGATCGGCGAGTCCGTATAGGCGGTCACGTTGCCAGGAAGAATAAAGCTGTCAGCAGGCGCTCCCAGCCTGGGCGTCGCGGCGATCACTGTGGGCGCGGCCAAATCGTTGGTGCGCTCGGAGAGCAGTTTGGCGGCGGACCTGCGGCTCAGGATGCCGTAGCCCGCCAGCAGCAGGGCTACGATAAGCAGAACAGCCACACCCAGCAGCGCAAGGCGCGGCGAGATTGGCTTCTGGTCTGGCGCGATCCCGGGATGGTGAGCCGGTTGCGAGTTCGGGTTGGATTCGTTGGTCATAAATAACTACTCCGGTATCTCGTCAAACTCGTAGAATGTTCGGGCCAATGGAGCGCTGTGCGCAGTCTTGCGGCGGCGTTCCAAACGGCCGTGCAGTGAAGAGAAAAATGCGGGCACAAAAAAGAGCGTGGCCACCGTGGCCAGCAGCAGGCCGCCGATTACGGCGCGGCCCAGGGGTGCGTTTTGCTCGCCGCCGTCGCCAAGTCCCAACGCCATGGGCACCATGCCGATAATCATTGCCAGGGCGGTCATCAGCACCGGGCGCAGGCGGACAAAGCCGGCTTCCAGCGAGGCCTTGCGCGCATCGCCCACCAGAACCTCCAGCCGCTCGCGCGCAAAACTCACCACCAGGATTGAGTTGGCCGTGGCTACGCCCATGCACATGATGGCGCCGGTAAGCGCAGGTACGCTGAGCCGGGTGTTGGTGAGAAAGAGAAACCAGACAATGCCTGCCAAAGCCGCCGGAAGCGCGGAGATGATGAGAAACGGATCGAGCCAGGACTGGAAGTTGACCACAATCAACAGGTAGACCAGCAGGATGGAGAAGGCGAGGCCAGCTAGCAGGCCGATGTAAGACGTGTTCATAGTCTCGCTCTGGCCGCGGAGGTCAAAGTGCGAGCCGCGAGGCAGATCGCCGTTTTTCTCGTGACGGGCGATAATCTCTTCCACAATGCGGGTAACGGAACCCAGGTCGGTTCCATCCACGTTGGCGAAGATGTCGATCACCGGTTGCACGTCGTAATGACTCACAGTGCCCAATTCGGCTCCGGGCAAGATGGTTGCCAGATTGCCTAGAACCTGGGTTGGCGCAGGAGTGCCGTGAACGATGGAGGTAGGCTTCTGCACCATGCCTGTGCCAGTGACAGGAAGGCTCTCCAGCGCGGCCAGCGAGTCGAGCTTGTACTGCGGAGCCTGAATGGTGATGTTGTAGGTGACTCCGGTCTTGGGATCGAGATAAAAGTTAGGAGAAGTCTGGAAGCTGCCGCTGAGAGAGATCAGCAGGCTTTGGGCCACATCTTTCTGTGTGAGACCGACGCTCTGGGCGAGGGTGCGGTCCACATCAACAGTCATTTTGGGATAGTTGAAAGGCTGCTGGATGCGCGCATCGGTGGCGCCGGGAACGTAGCGGACCTCATCGAGCATCTTCTCGGCCAGCGCGCGGTTACCGTAGAGATCCTGTCCGACGATTTGAATGTCGATGGGCGCGGAGAGGCCGAAGTTGAGGATTTGCGTGACGATATCCACCGGAAGCACATAGAAGGTGACGCCTGGATACTCGCGGGCCAGCACGCCGCGCAATCGCTCGACGTAAGCCGCGGTAGGATGGTGATCCTGGGCTAACTGCACCTGAATGTCGGCATCGGCCGGGCCGATGGGCGCCGAGGTCGAATAGGAGAGATTCATGCCCGAGTAGGGCAGGCCGATGTTGTCCATGATTGAAACGACCTCTTTGGCCGGAATCTGCCGGCGGATGGTCGAGTCGATGTGATCGCAGAGTGCAGCTGTCTCCTCGATGCGCGTGCCGGTACGGGCGCGCACGTGAATCTTGAACTGGCCGGAGTCTACAGAGGGGAAGAAGTCCTGACCAAGCGAAGGAGCGAGAAGCCCTATCGATCCCAATGCAAACGCAATGAAGAAAAACAGAAAAACCCCGGCGTGGTCCACGCACAGGGTGAGCAGCCGCAGGTAGCCGTGGCGAAACGCCTCAAAACCGGATTCGAAGGCTAACTGAAAACGAACCAAGGGGTTGCGGCTGGAACGTTTCTTCGCTGCCTCGTTGTCGTCGTGCTCCTTCAGCATAAACATGGCCATGGTGGGGACCAGCGTCCGCGAGAGTAGGTAGCTGGCCAGCATTGCAAAGACCACCGCTTCGGCCATGGGAACGAAGAGGTATTTTGCCACGCCGCTCAAAAAGAACATGGGCACAAAGACGATGCAAATGGCGATTGTGGAGACGAAGGCGGGAACCGCAATCTGCGCCGAACCTTCGAGGATGGATTGCTCCAGGTCCCTGCCCGATTCTAGATAGCGATTGATGTTTTCAATGGCGACGGTGGCGTCATCGACCAATATGCCGACGGCCAGTGCAAACCCTCCCAGGGTCATGATGTTGATGGTTTCGTGCAGTGCGTTGAGCGCCACGAGCGAGCAGAGAATCGAGAGCGGAATGGAGACCGCGATAATGAGCGTGGAGCGCCAACTGCCCAGAAAAACCAGGATCATAATGGCAGTGAGGCAGGCAGCGACGATGGCCTCGCGAACCACGCCGCTGATGGCCCCGCGGACGAAGATCGACTGATCGGAAAGGGCTTCGATCCGGATCTGCGGCGGCAATTGATCTTTGATAGAGAGGAGTTTCTGCTTCACGCCGCTGATAATGTCCAGCGTGGAGGCCGAGCCGGTCTTCATGATAGCCATCATGATGCCGCGGCGGCCGTCTACGCGCAGTATGTTGGTCTGTGGCGGATTGCCGTCGCGTACGTGGGCCACATCGCGGACGTAGACCATCGCTCCGTTCACAGCCTTGACAGGCATGTTGTTCAGCTCGTCAATGATTTGCAAAGCGGAGTTGGTCTCCACCGCGTACTCGAAGCGGTCGATCTTCATGGTGCCGGAGGGCGCGATGAAGTTCTGGGCGGAGATGGCGTTGACCACGTCGGCGGGCGACAGCCCCTTGGCCTGGAGCGCATGCAGATCGATGTCCACCTGCACCTGGCGCGACTTGCCGCCGTAAGGATAGGGCGTTTGCGCGCCCTCAATGGTCGCCAGCTGGACTGCGATATTGACTCTTGCTGTGTCAGACAACTGCTGTTCGTTCATCCCCTGCCCTGAGACGCCTAGCATCAGAACGGGTACGCTCGATGCGTTGTACTGGATGATGAACGGCGGCGTCGCGCCCGGTGGCAGGGAGCGCAACTGCACCTGGCTGATGGCGGTCACCTGGGCGATGGCCGCGCCGATATTCACATGCGGATGAAAGAAGATTTTGATGATGCCGACGCCGCTGAGCGATTGCGACTCGATATGCTCAATATCGCTGACCGTGGTGGTCATGCTTCGTTCGCAATTGAAGATGATGCGGGTAGACATCTCCTGCGCGGAGAGGCCGTTGTAGTTCCACACTACGGTGACGACGGGAATGTCGATATTGGGAAAGATGTCCGTCGGCATCGACAGGATGCTGAAGACGCCGAGGATCAGAATCAAAAGCGCAAAGACGACAAACGTATAAGGCCGCCGCAGCGCAAGCCGGACAATCCACATAGAACCGGTACTCGTTCCTGAGCCGGATGCTCGTAATAGTGCTGTCCGTGACCGCGTGGTCCCTGTCCCGTAGCTGGCAAACAGGTTGGCAAACGCCTAGGCACGGTTTTAGCCGGCTCACCTGGTTTGGGGCCGGGCGGCAAAACCGCGAGGTCCCGCTCCAACGTTCTGTTGGAAATACCATGGTAGACGAAGTTGCGTGCTAAACGCGCAAGATACGGAAAATGTGGCTGTCTGCACTGGTTCGAGCTGCGATTGTCCCGCTACTGCCCGGTTCGCTTACAATGGTTTCGTCTTGCATCCTCAGTGGTCAGTGGATTGAGACTTCAGCGAATCTTAAGAAATCCGCCTCTCGATCGCTCCGGAACGGACGAAACTTCAGATGAAACTTGTACGTCCGTAGATACGAACACGGGTAGTTTGGTCTCTGCCCGGCATGGCAGCATATATGCCCCTTCTGCGGGCATTTACTCACAGGAAAACGACGGGAATCGATACATGTCAATCGAAAGCACTCCGGAGCCTTATCTGCCCGCAAGCCGTGAACCGCAACAGCCCCGCGCCCGCAAAAAATACTGGATTCGCATTGTCGTATACCTGGTGCTGGTGTGCGCCGTTGGTTTTGTTGTGTGGCGGATATACCAGAACCAGCAAGCGGCCAGAAAGCAAAGCGCGGACCAGGCGGCGGCGTTGATTGGGCGACCGGTTCCCGTGCAGGTAACTGCCGCGGAGCAGCGGCCCATGCCCATCTTCCTTACCGCCCTCGGTACGGTGATGCCTTATATGAGCGTCACGGTGAAGTCACGGGTCAACGGCGAACTCCAGCCGGTCAAATTTACTGAGGGGCAGCAAGTGAGGCAGGGCGAAACCATCATGGTGATCGATCCCCGGCCCTACAGGGCGGCCCTGGACCAGGCCAAAGGCAATCTGGCCCACGATCAGGCGTTGCTGAAGAATGCACAGGCCCAGTATGCCCGCTACAAGGCGCTCTTTGATCTGGGCGTGGTCTCCAAAGAAGCCATGCAAGCCGACGAGGCCGCCCAGGGGCAGTATCAGGGCGCGATTGAGGCCGATAAGGCAGCAGTTGAAACCGCCCAGTTGCAGCTCAACTGGTGCACCATCCAGTCGCCCATCAACGGCCGCATCGGCCTGCGCCTGGTGGATCCTGGCAATATCGTCACCGCCAATACCACCAACCTGGTGATTATCAATCAATTTCAGCCCATCGCCGTCTACTTTACCCTGCCCGAGAACCAGCTTCCTCAGGTGCTGCGCAAGATGGCCGCGGAGAAACGCCTGCCCGTGGATGCCTACGACCGCGGCGACGTGCAGAAGATTGCCGGAGGCTTGTTGCTCACGGCCGACAACCAGATCGACACCACTACCGGAACTGCCAAGCTCAAGGCCGTCTTCGACAACGTGGACCAGTCGCTCTTTCCCAACCAATTCGTCAACATTCACTTGGTGTTGGAAGACCGGCCCAACGCGGTGGTGGTGCCGTCGGCAGCTATCCAGCTCGGCTTGCAGGGAGCATTTGTGTGGACGATCGACACCGATGCCAAAGGCGTCGCAACCGCCCGTATCCAGCCCGTCAAAGTGGCTTTGGCAGAGGGGCAGGTCACCATTCTCGATAGCGGCCTTGAGCCGGGACAGAACGTGGTGGTGGACGGCGCTGACCGGCTGCGCACCGGGCAGATTGTTACGGTAAGCACGACCCGCCAGCAGACCCGTCAGGGCGGTAGCCCATCCGCTGCGCCTCATGCCGCTTCTCAGCCTGCTGCTCAGCCAGGCGCTGCGTCGGACAAAGGGAACGGCAAACACGGTAAGAGGGAGCAGCAGTGAGCCTGAGTCCTTCCCGGCCATTCATTCTGCGCCCGGTAGCCACCTCGCTGCTGATGGCGGCTATTTTGCTGGCCGGATTTGTGGGCTACCAGCAGTTGCCGGTCTCCGCCTTGCCTGAGGTGGACTACCCCATCATCCAGGTGCTCACCTTTTACCCCGGAGCCGGGCCCGAGGTAATGGCCTCGTCGGTCACAGCGCCCATGGAGCGGCAATTTGGCCAGATGCCAGGACTCAAGCAGATGACCTCTGTCAGCTCCGGCGGCGGCTCGGTCATCACCCTCGAATTCAACCTGGATGAGAGTATCGACGTGGCCGAGCAGGAGGTGCAGGCGGCCATCAACGCGGGCAACAGCTTTCTGCCCACCGACCTGCCCAACCCGCCCATTTACAGCAAGGTGAACCCGGCCGACGCGCCCATCATGACATTGGCGCTAACCTCTGACACCCTGCCGCTAGATAAGATTGAGGATGCGGCCGACACCAATCTCGCGCAGAAGATCTCCCAGGTCACCGGTGTCGGCATGGTCTCCATCGCCGGTGGCCAGAAGCCCTCGGTCCGCATTCAGGCCAATCCGGCCCAACTCGCCGCTTACAACCTGAGCATGGAAGACCTGCGCATTGCATTGGCAACGGCCAACGTAGACCAGGCCAAGGGCACTCTGAACGGCAACCGCCAGTCGTATACCATCGGCGCCAACGATCAGTTGCTTTCCAGCAGCGATTACAAACCGGTGATTGTAGCCTATCGCAACGGAGCCGCGGTTCGCGCCTCCGATGTGGCCACCATCGTCGATGCCGCGGAAAACTCCCAGCAGGCCGCATGGATGGACCGCCATCCGGCGGTTATCGTCAACATCCAGCGCCAGCCCGGCGCCAACATCATCGCCGTAGTGGATCGCATCCAGAAGCTGCTGCCCCAGTTGCAGACCAGTTTGCCGGCCAACGTGCAGGTCAAGGTGCTCACCGACCGTACCGTCACCATTCGCGCCTCGGTCAGGGATGTGGAATTCGAGCTGATGCTCACCGTCGCCCTGGTGGTGATGGTCATCTTCCTCTTCCTGCGCAACCTGGCGGCCACCATCATTCCATCGGTCGCGGTGCCGCTGTCCATCGTGGGCACCTTCGGGGTGATGTACCTGCTGGGCTATAGCCTCAACAACCTCACCCTGATGGCGCTCACGATCTCCACCGGTTTTGTGGTAGACGATGCCATCGTTATGATCGAGAACATCTCGCGCTTCATTGAAGAGGGCGATAGCCCCATGCGCGCGGCGCTCAAGGGCAGCGAACAGATCGGCTTCACCATTATGTCGCTGACCGTCTCGCTCATCGCGGTGCTCATCCCGCTGCTCTTCATGAGCGACGTGGTGGGCCGGCTCTTCCGCGAGTTCGCCGTCACCCTAGCCGTCACCATCCTGGTCTCGGCAGTAGTCTCGCTTACCCTTACGCCCATGATGTGCTCGCGCATTCTTCAGGATAAAAAGGTCGCCCGGCAGACCCGCTTCTACCATTGGTCGGAGAAGGTCTTCAACGCCATCATTGCCTGGTATGGGCGCACCTTGCAGGTGGTTTTACGCTACCGGTTCATTACGCTGATGGTCACCATCGGCACGTTTGTGGCCACGATTCTGCTCTTCATTGTGATTCCCAAGGGCTTCTTCCCGGTGCAGGATACGGGCGTGATCCTGGGCATCAGCGAGGCCCCGCAGACGGTCAGCTTCACCAGCATGGCCCAGCGCCAGCAAAAACTCGTGGATATCCTGCTCCAAGACCCCGCCGTCGATAACCTCTCTTCCTTCATCGGCGTCGACGGAACCAACACCACGCTGAACTCGGGCCGCATTCAGATCAATCTGAAGCCGCTTGAGCAGCGCAAAATCTCCGCTACCGAGGTGATTCACCGTCTGCAGCCAAAGCTGGAAGGGGTCGAAGGCATTCAGCTCTTCCTTCAGCCGCTCCAGGACCTCACCGTGGAAGACCGCGTCAGCCGTACCGAGTTCCAGTACTCGCTTGAAGATCCCAACCAGGTCGAGCTGGCCAAGTACACGCGGCTGATGGTGGATGAATTAGGCAAGGAAAAAGTGGTGACTGACGTGGCCAGCGACCTCCAGGACCAGGGACTGGGCGCCAAACTGGTAATCGATCGCGACACCGCGGCACGGCTGGGCATCGCGATGGCCGACGTGGATAATACCCTCTACGACGCCTTCGGCCAGCGCCAGGTCTCCACCATCTTTACCCAGCTCAACCAGTACCACGTGGTCATGGAGGTTGGGAAGAACTTCCAGACCGACCCAACGGTACTCAACAGCCTCTACGTCAAATCCGGCAGCGGCGCTCAGGTTCCGCTCGGCATGGTAGCCCACTGGGAGCAGTCAACCGCTCAACTTGCTATCGGCCACCAGGGCCAGTTTCCCTCCACCGTGGTCAGCTTCAACCTGGCGCCCGGCAGGGCGCTGGGCGATGCCGTCGAAGCCGTGAAGCGTGTCGAGCAGCATATTCAGATGCCGGTCGCCATCAATGCCAGCTTTCAGGGCACTGCCGCGGCATTTCAAACATCGCTGTCCAACGAACCGCTCCTGATTCTGGCCGCACTAGTCACCGTCTACATCGTGCTGGGCGTGCTTTACGAGAGCTACATCCACCCCATCACCATCATCTCCTCGCTGCCCTCGGCTGGCGTGGGCGCCCTTCTTGCCCTGCTCATTACGCGCGTCGAGTTCAGCGTGATTGCGCTCATCGGCATCATCCTGCTCATCGGCATCGTGCAGAAGAATGCCATTATGATGATCGATTTTGCCCTCCAGGCCGAGCGCAATGAGGGCAAATCGGCCGAAGACTCTATCTTTCAGGCCTGCCAGTTGCGTTTCAGGCCCATCATCATGACCACCATGGCCGCCATGCTGGGCGGCCTGCCGCTGGCCCTCGGCGGCGGCGTGGGCGCCGAGTTGCGCATGCCTCTGGGCATCACCATCGTCGGCGGGCTGATTCTCTCGCAGTTGCTTACCCTTTACACCGTCCCGGTCACCTATCTCTACTTCGACAAGCTGGCACAGCGCATGAAGCCGCGCGAACTCCATATCGGCCACGATCAGCGACCGGTCAGCGGCGACTGAGGAAAGGGACTCATGCATCTGTCCGCACCCTTTATTCAGCGCCCGGTGGCCACTTCGCTGCTCAGCCTGGCATTGCTTCTGGCCGGCTCGGTGGCCTTCTCCCTGCTGCCCGTGGCCTCGTTGCCCAATGTCGATATGCCGGTCATCGGCGTCGGCGCGGGCATGCCGGGCGCCAGCCCCGTGACCATGGCCTCGGCGGTCGCTACGCCGCTCGAACGCCAGTTTGGGCGCATCGCCGGCGTCAACCAGATGACCTCGTCGAGTTCACTGGGCTCCGCCTCCGTCACACTGCAATTCGACATCAATCGCAATATCGACGCCGCCGCCCGCGACGTGCAGGCCTCCATCAACGCGGCGCGCAGCCAGTTGCCCGCTAATCTGCCCCAGAATCCCAACTACCGCAAGGCCAATCCCGCCGAATCCCCGATCCTGATTCTTACCCTGACCTCCGACGTGGTGCCCAAGCCGCAGATCTACGACGTGGCCGACTCCATTCTGTCGCAAAAGATAGCGCAGATCCAGGGCGTGGGCCAGGTGTTTGTGGGCGGCAGTTCCAGTCCGGCGGTACGTGTAGAGCTGAATCCCATGCAACTAGGCAACAACGGGATCGGCCTAGAAGCAGTGCGCACGGCCCTGGCCGGCGCCAACGCCAACCGGCCCAAAGGCGCCTTTCAAGACGCGGAAAACCGCTGGCAGATCAGCGACAACGATCAGATATTCAAGGCCAAAGACTACGCGCCCATCATCGCCGGCTATAACCGGCAAACCGGCGCTCCAGTGCGCATCTCCGACCTGGGAACGGTTACGGACAGCGTCGCCAACATCCTCACCGCGGGAGTGTCGGGCATCAACACTCCAAACGGACCGAACGGAGAACTGAAAGACGCTGTCCTGATCATGGTCTTCAAGATTCCCGGCGCAAACGTGATCTCCACCGTGGACGCGGTGATGGCTGAGTTGCCGCGCCTTCAGGCTGCCATCCCGCCCACCATAAAGATCGCCGTAGCCGTGGACCGCACCACCACCATCCGTTCCAGCGTTCATGACGTGGAGATTTCGCTCAGCATCAGTGTTTGCTTGGTCGTGCTGATGGTCTTCCTCTTCCTGCGCGAGGTGTGGGCCACAATTATTCCATCGATAGCCGTGCCGCTCTCGCTGGTGGGCACCTTCGGCGTCATGTACCTGCTGGGCTATACCATCGACAACCTCTCGCTGATGGCGCTTACCATTGCAACCGGATTTGTGGTGGACGACGCCATCGTGGTCATCGAGAACATCACCCGCTATCTCGAAATGGGGGAAAAGCCCTTCGACGCGGCCATGAAGGGATCCAAAGAGATCGGCTTCACGGTGCTGTCGATGAGCACCTCGCTGATCGCCGTCTTCATCCCCATTCTTCTCATGGGCGGCGTTGTGGGCAAGCTCTTCCGCGAGTTCGCCGTCACCCTCTCGGTGGCTATCGCCGTTTCGCTGATGGTATCGCTAACCGCCACGCCAATGCTCTGCGCCAAGTTTCTCAAGTCGAAGGACGAGAGCCGTCACGGCAACCTCTATCGTGCCAGCGAACGCGCCTTCCAGAGGCTCCGCAACGAATACGCCAGCGCGCTACGCTGGGTCTTGCGCCACCAGTGGCCCATGCTCGGCGTTATCTTCGGCACTATGGCCCTGAGCATCTACCTCTTTATCATTGTGCCCAAAGGCTTCTTTCCGCAGCAGGACACCGGCCGCTTGGGTGGCCGAACCCTCGCCGCGCAGGACATCAGCTTTGACGCCATGCGACTTAAGCAGCGCCAACTGGCGCAGATGGTGCTCGACGATCCGGCAGTCGGCTCTGTAACGGCCTTTGTGGGCGGCGGCGGACCCGGTGGTGGCAGCTCAAACTTAGGCAACATGACGATTGCGCTCAAGCCGCTCAACCAGCGTCCCGGTCGCGTATCCGGCGACCAGGTGGTCAACCGCCTGCGCAGAAAGCTCACCAGCGTGCCCGGCGCCACGCTCTTTCTCCAGGTTCAGCAGGACATTCAAGTCGGCGGACGCGGCAGCGCCGCGCAATTCCAATACACGCTCTCCGACGAAGACCTGAATGAGTTGAATACCTGGGCGCCGCAGTTCGAGGCGCACGCCAGAACCATGCCCGAGCTGCGCGACGTCTCCACCGACCAGCAGAACAATGGCCTTGCGGCCAATCTGCTTATCGATCGCGACACCGCCTCGCGACTGGGCATCTCCGTCGCCGCCATCGACCAGGTGCTCTACGATGCTTTTGGCCAGCGCCAAGTCTCCACCATGTACACCGGACTCAACCAGTACTTCGTGGTGATGGGGGTTGATCCCAGGTATCAGCTCAGCCCCGACGCGCTCAACGGCATCTTCGTTAAATCATCGACCGGTGCCATGGTGCCTCTATCGGCAATCGCTAAATACCAGGCCCAGCGGACCGCGCTGGCAGTCAATCACCAGGGTCAGTATCCGGCCGTTACGCTCACCTTCAATCTGGCGCCCAACGTGGCCCTGGGCGACGCCGTAATCGCGCTCCAGAAGGTGCAGGGCGAGATGAATATGCCCAGCACCATCCACGCCACCTTCCAGGGAACCGCGCAGGCCTTTCAGGACTCGCTTAAGAACGAGCCCTGGCTTATCCTGGCCGCGCTGGTGGCCGTCTACATCGTACTCGGCATCCTCTATGAGAGCCTCATCCATCCGTTGACCATTCTCTCCACTCTGCCGCCGGCCGGTGTCGGCGCTATTTTGGCGCTGCTGTTAACCGGAACCAATTTCAGCATCATCGCGCTGATCGGCATGCTCCTGCTCATCGGCATTGTGGAGAAGAACGCCATCATGATGATCGACTTTGCCCTGCAGGCCGAGCGCGAGCAGGGCCTGCCGCCCATCGAGGCTATCTATCAGGCGTGCTTATTGCGCTTCCGCCCCATCATGATGACCACCATGTCCGCCCTCTTCGCCGGGCTGCCGCTGGCCATCGGCATGGGCGTGGGTTCCGAACTGCGTAAGCCGCTGGGCATCACCATCGTCGGAGGCCTGCTCGTCTCCCAGATGCTCACCCTCTTCACCACCCCGGTGGTCTACCTCTTCTTTGACCGCCTGCAATGGAAGGTGATGAAACTGCACAAAGTCGGCACCGAGCTGGAAGAAGCGGCGGGAGATTAGGCTGGTTGGCTCATCAGGTTAGTGCAGGGCTTTTAGGGGATGTCAGGAAACAGTCGTACTGGCTGTTTAATCCGGTCAGTCATTACTCCGCAAAGGCCTCTTCGCCCGTCCGGGCGCGATCAATCAGCTTCACCGGATAGTAGGCGTTGCGCGTGTACTGCTTCACCATGCGGTTGGTGTTGAAGTAAGAGCCGTTGAAGGCCAGCGTGTTGCGCATCAAGCGGGCCCACCGCTCCGGCGCGGCAAGATAGAGCGGAACCACGGCGGTCTCCAGCTTCTCGTAAAGCGAGGCAGCCTCCTCTTGATCGTTGACGCCGTCCTCAATGGCCCAGCCGGTGTAGCCCTCGATGCAGCCCTCTATCCACCACCCGTCCAAAATCGACAGGCTAGGTACGCCGTTCAACGCGGCCTTCATGCCGCTGGTACCTGAAGCTTCGTAAGGCCGCTTCGGCGTATTCACCCACACATCCACACCCGCGGTCAGCAAGGCACCGAGTTCCCAATCATAGTTTTCCAGATAAACGATGCGCAGTAAGTCGTTGGAGAGCCGGGCCGCATCCTCGATGACCTCGCGGATGAGAGCCTTGCCGGGTTCGTCCTGAGGATGGGCCTTGCCGGCGTAGAGAATCTGCAAACCGCCTGCCGCGGCAGCAATCTTCATCAGCCGCTCAGGATCGGTAAACAATAGCGTGGCGCGCTTGTACGTGGCTGCGCGCCGGGCAAAGCCCAGCGTAAGCACTTTGGGTTTGAGCGGCTGGCTGGTGCGCGCGGTAACATCGGCCAGCAGCGCCTCTTTGGCGCGGGCATGGGCGGCAAGAATCTTATCTTCCGGCAGATCAATCGCATTGCGCAGGTAGAGATTGTCGCGCCGCCAGGCTGGAATGTGCTCGTCCAGCATCTTCTGGATTGGCTTGGAAACCCAGGTGGGCGCATGAACGCCGTTGGTGATTGAGTCGATAGCAAACTCCGGAAACATCTCGCGGGAGACCTTGCCATGTTGCAGGGCTACGCCGTTTGCATAGCGCGAGAAGCGCAACGCCAGCAGCGTCATGTTCAACATTCCGTCGCGAAAACAGCCCTGATTCTGCAGGCGTGCCGTCCTGTCGCCTCCGAGAATGCGGTTGGTCTGCTCGGCGGAGAAGCGATCATGACCTGCCGGAACCGGTGTGTGGGTAGTGAAGACGCATTTCTGACGGACCTGTGCGATGTCGGTTTCCGTAGCCGCTCCCAGCGGCCCGCCGCCCAACTGGCTCTCCAGCAAGGCTAGCGTCAGCAGCGCTGCGTGACCCTCGTTCATGTGATAGACGTTCACCCTGTAACCCAGTGCGTTGGCCATGCGCGCGCCGCCCATGCCCAGCACGATCTCCTGCTGCAGGCGGTAGTTGGTGTCGCCGCCATACAGGCAATCGGTCAGGTGGCGATCCCACTCCGAGTTCCCATCCAGATCTGTGTCCAGCAGGTAAATCGGCACCATATGCCCATAACGGCCCAATAGATCGTAGCGCCAGCAACGCACCGTCACCGTGCGGCCTTCCACTGAAACAGTCACTCGCGCCGAATCCTCAATGCAGAAGCTGGACGGGTCCCACAGCTGAACATCCTCCTTCTGCATCCCCGTTCCGTCTAGGCGCTGCTGAAAATATCCCTTGCGATGTAGCAGCGTGAAGGCTGCCAGAGGAACTCCCAGATCGGCGGCGGAGCGCAGCGTATCACCGGCCAGAACCCCCAGCCCGCCGGAGTATGTAGGCATGGCGGGATGAATGGCGATCTCCATAGAAAAATAGGCGACCACTCCTGTCGCAGGGAGAGTCTCGTACGAAAACGGTCTGGGCGATGTCAATTGCATAATCTCTCTTATATTTCAGCGCCGCTTCCAGTCTGAGCGGCAATACAGGTATATAAAACCGGCAAGGTTGGCCACGAGCCAGGATCCTCCCCAGTCTTCGATTGGACAAACGTCATTCAAGTTTAGCAAGGAAGGCTTCTGACAGCCCTCCGCCGCCGGCAAAGGCAGGACGGATTCACCCTTGTAAATATCAGCGCATTCACACAGGTGCCCCAGGTCTCGATCTTGAGACCTGGGAGTCGCACGTTGCGAAAATAAAACTATTCCAGCCGGTGCGCGCCTCCCGAGGCGTGGCAGATATGAATCTGCGGCACAATGCCGATCTTGGCGGCGTAACGGCAACCAAGCTCTTCGGCAAAGGCCTTCGCCTGGCCCACTTCCACCAGGTTGATTGTGCAGCCGCCAAAGCCGCCCCCGGTCAGCCGCGCGCCGATCAGTCCCGGAATATCCTGCGCCAGGTCCACCATTGCGTCGGCTTCCATGCAACTTCCCTCGAAGTCCCCGCTGTAGCTCTTGTGCGCTTCGCCCATCAACCGGCCCACTTCTTCCATGTCCCCTTTGAGCAGCGCTTCGCAAGCGGCCACGGTGCGCAGGTCTTCGGTGATGACGTGCTTGGCCCTCAGATAAGACTTGGGTTCCATCTCGCCGCCCCATTTTTCCAGATCCTCAAGCGTCGCGTCACGCAGAAAAGGGACGCCGCCGCGATGGCCGTTGATGATGGCGCAGGCCGCCTCGGACTCGCGCCGGCGCGTGGGATAGTCGCCCCCGGCGATGGAGTGCTTGACCATGGTGTTGGCGATGACCAGCGCCACGTTGGCGGGGATCGGCGCAAGACGGAAGCTGAGGTCGCGGCAATCCAGCAGCAGGGCGTGGTTCTCCTTGCCGTTGGCGGAGATAAACTGGTCCATGATGCCGCAGTTGGCGCCCACAAACTCATTCTCGACCCGCTGGCAAAGCCGCGCCAGCACCGGCCCCGGATAGCTGACCCCGATAAGCGACAGCACGGCCAGCGCCGTTGCCACCTCCAGCGCGGCTGAGCTGGAGAGGCCGGAACCCAGAGGCACGTCGCCCCACAGGCTCAGGCTGAAGCCGGGAATCTTGTGGCCTTCACCGGCCAGGATTGCAACCACCCCGAGCGGGTAGTCGGTCCAGTGCTTGCTGGCTGTGGTGGGTGGCGCCGCGGCGTCGAAGGTCCTCTCCTGGGCGTAATTCTCCGAGTAGAGGACGATCTTGCCGTCGCTGCGCGGCGAGATGCCGGCCAGGGTGGCAAAGTCGATGGCCACGGGCATCACAAAGCCCTCGGCATAGTCGGTATGTTCGCCGATCAGGTTCACGCGGCCCGGCGCCGCAAAGATCGCCGGCTCGGCATGGAAGCGGGCAAGGTGCATGGAACGGAAAACTTGAGGATCATGCATATTCGGTCACATCCTTGAGAAATTGGAGCTAAAGAACTTCGAGATCGACAGTCATCGGCCAACCGTAGGATTCATCGGGAGCCAGCACGCGCGACCACAGGCCGGTGATGGCCAGGGAGTCTACGGGAGCCGTCGTCGGCTCGATGGCGACACAGCTCTGCTTGGTTCCGGGCCGATCCGGCCATCCACCGTTGCAGATCCACAGTCCCAGGTAGGGCGTGGCGGCGGGATCGAAGCTCACCCGAAGGCGCACGCCGGCTTTCGGCCGTTCCAGCACGCACCAGTTTTCCGCCGCGGTCAGCGGACCGGCAAAGAGCTTGTCGCCCGTAGCCGTCTCGGGAGGCGTGGCAATGCTGAGGTTGGTCTCTCCGCCGCCGATCAGCTTGGCCACGGGCCACGTTACCCGATCGCCGCCCTTGCCCAGCCGCCCGCCGCCGGAGCCTTCCAGCCGCAGAGTCTTGATCGAATCGGGCAGAATCACAACATCGCCCGCTTCCGATGCGTAACCGGGATGCGCTGACCAGCTCCAGGGAGTTTCTCTGCTGCCTGTGTTGGTGACCTGATAGTCGGCGTGCAGGCGGTAGCCCTTTTTCGTCTCCGTCAGGGATACGGTGCGAACGAGCGCCAAAGGCAACGAGAAGCAATCGCCACGCAGGGTGACGGAGCCGTTGGCGTTGGCGAGTACCTGCCACTCAACGCGCCACAGGTCGCCGTGATCCGGGACATCGGCGGGTCCATTGACGGTTTGCGCCGTGCAACCGGCGACCGAGGGCAGGCACTCGTCCCAGCCGCTGGCGTCGCCCGCATCGAAACTCATCGTCCGAGTACGCGGCCCGTAAGGAGCCAGCGGTGCCTGTAGCAGTTCGTGCTCATTCATGCGAATCGACGCGATCTTGCCGCCCAGCTTCGGGAGGATGGTCAACGCACAGCCCCCGACCCGGATGAGAACGTTTTCTTCTTCAGCCCCAATCATCGCAGTTCTCCCTCAAACTTGTTCTCTCATAACGTCCGTGCAGGCTGCGGAGAGTCTCTCCCAGATTCTGTCCAGCCATGCCTCATGTTCGGGCTTCATCAACACCGAGCGCAGGCAGGTCACCAGGCCGGTTTCAACTCCACGAGCCGCACAATCATTTGGTTGAAACCCAGCCGCAGGTTGAAACCATGTCAGCGGCAATTCTACAAGAGCCAGATGTAAATCCCGTGTGGCACATGCCACAAAAACGCTCCGTGCCAACTCTGAGGCCCGCTCCACAGTCTCCGCCTTCACCTTCCACGCCACGATATCCAGCTCCGGCGGGCCTGCGGCCAGCGGCTCGAAGCGATCATCCAGGCGCAGCCGCCGGTCCAATTCCTGTGCAGCCGTCCGGCCGCAAGCCAGCCCGCGGGCAAACTCGCCTCCCAGCAAAAGCGGCAAGAGCTGCTGTGTGGCCCATAACGCCACCGCCGAAGCCCCGGCCCGCGAACACTCCAGGCTGATCTCTCCTAAGTGCAACTGCTTCGACGTGAAGTAGGTATACGGTGAATTGTGCTTGTAGAATCGCCCCACCATCGGGTCGCGAAACAAGACGCATCCGCAGCCATAGGGCTGCAACCCATGCTTGTGCGGATCGATCACAATCGAATCCGCCTGGTTGATGACTGTGTAAGTTCGCCGCGCTGGCTCATCCAACGCCTCAGGAATCAGCCGGAAGTATCCGCCGTAAGCTCCATCCACATGCACCCGGAAGCCGTACCGCTTTTTGAGCGCCAGTACCTCGTCCAACGGGTCCACCGCGCCGATGGCCGTAGTGCCCAGTGTGACCACCACAGTGCCCACTTCGCCCTTGCATAGTTCAGCCTCCAGAGCCTCCATGCTCATGCGCCCATGGTTGTCGGCAGCAATCTCTGCGTACTCCAGCTTGAGCACCGCGGAGATGCGCCGGTGGGTGTAGTGCGCCTGCTCCGACCCCACAATTCGCCGCCCCGGGGCCAACTGCCCGGCCACCCACAGTGCCTCCAGGTTGGCCAGCGTGCCGCTGGAGGTCAGGTGGCCCAGAAATTCCTTCCATCCGAACATCGCGGCAATCTCTCGGACGGCCTCGATCTCCATCTCTGAACTGGCCCGGCCGCCGTCACGCGCATGATTGTTCGGATTGAGGCTCATAGCCAGTGCATAGGCGGCCCGCGCCACCGGATGCGGCGGCTTGAGCATCTGTCCGGCATAAAGGGGATGAAAGTATGGATAGTTATCCGCCAGCCGGCGCGCCGTGGCCTCCAGGACTCGTGCCATCGCCGTTGTATCGATGACCGGCCCAAACTCCGGCAACGCTCCAAACTCTGCCTCGAGCAGCTCTGTGGCGCGGGACAGCAGGCCGGGAACGGGATCGAGGGGCATGGCGACCTCTCACAGTAACACAGCCGAGTGCGCGGCAATAAACCCAGATTGGACAACTATTTCCAAAAGCTGGAATCATGGGTGGGATGCGGAGCGAGAATTTCTGCGCCCATTTTTTGAGAGCGATGGTACACTATTTTCAGCGTTAGAACCGAACCGGGCGTGAGCAGTACTCGCCCAAAAAAGCAAGATTCTGCCAGTGGTCGCTCCGATTCATCCAGCGCAATCCAAATTTAGGAAATACGAACAAAATGGAACAAGGCACTGTGAAGTGGTTCAATGACGCGAAGGGCTTCGGCTTTATCTCGCGCCAGAACGGCGAAGACGTCTTTGTGCACTACTCTGCAATCAACTCCAGCGGTTTCAAGAGCTTGCAGGAAGGCCAAGCCGTGCAGTTCAACGTGGTAAAGGGGCCTAAGGGATGGCAGGCTGCCGACGTGCAGCCGCTCTGACCTCCAGACCGGATTCCGGCAGAATCGAGCAAACAGGCGAGGGCTGGGAGTGATCCCAGCCCTCGCCTGCTTTTTGCGCCAGTGGTTGCCGGTGATTGGCGCTCCGTTCATATTCCAAAGGCAGCGCTGGCTTGCGCGCTACTGCCGGAGGAAGGTCAGCAGATCCTCATTCACCTGTTTTTTATTGGTCGAGCACAGTCCATGTGACGCACCCGGATAGACCTTCAGCGTAGCTCCATTGACCAGTTTGGCGGAGAGCAGAGCTGAATCCGCGATGGGCACGATCTGGTCGTCGTCGCCATGCAGGATCAAAGTGGGCACGTCAAAGCTCTTCAAGTCTTCGCTGAAGTCGGTCTCGGAGAAGGCCTTGATGCAGTCCAGAATCCCCTTGAGTCCCGACCTCATTGCCTGTAGCCAGAAGGCCTCCCGCAAGCCTTGCGAGACAGTCGAGCCGGTCCGATTTGCCCCATAAAATGTCACTGTAAGGTCTTTGAAGAACTGCGAACGATCGGCTGAAACGCCTGTACGGATACCCTCAAAGACCTCCATCGGCAATCCCCCTGGATTCGCCGCCGTCTTCAGCATCAAGGGCGGCACAGCTGCAATCAGAACTGCTTTGGCCACCCGCTTTGTGCCGTGGCGGCCGATATAGCGCGCCACCTCTCCGCCGCCTGCTGAATGGCCGACGTGCACCGCGCCCTCCAGGTCCAATGCTGCGGTCAACTCCGCCAGGTCGTCGGCATAGGTGTCCATATCATTGCCATCCCAGGGCTGGCCCGAACGGCCGTGACCGCGGCGGTCATGGGCGATTGTGCGATACCCCTGAGAGGCCAGGAAGACCATCTGGTCCTCCCATGCGTCCGCGCTTAACGGCCAGCCGTGGCTGAAAACCACCGGTTGACCGAGGCCCCAGTCCTTGTAATAGATTTCCGTTCCGTCTTTGGTCGTGATTGTGGGCACAGATTACCTCCGCGCTTCGGGTGGAAGATGTGATTGGAATACAAACGCCGCTTGGGCTTTAAACGCTCTACGCGGCCGTATGTTGAGCTTGTACGCTCTTGCCCAGAGCCGTCGCCAGTGCAGTTTGGTGATCTTGTTCTTCGACCAGTATCCCGCGAATCAATTCGCCCATGGCATATTCACCCAACTCATCGCACTGCCGAACTCGCTCGCGATAATTTCGAATGGTCTCCGTTTCATTGTCGAGATCAAACTGCAACATCTCGGTGGCTTTTTCCGATGTCCGAACAGTCTTGGCTACAACCGCGGGCATCCCGCCAAGATAGTCAACCTGCTTGGCAATGATCAGGGCGTGGCTTAGTTCTTCCGCGGCGTGTTTCTCCAGTTCTCCCGCGATGTTCATGAACTCCGCGCCCTTCAAGACCTGTGAATAGACGACGTACCCGATAATTGCCTGGTA
>Ga0265342_10000381_pt1 | contig 49060 bp, 44 predicted proteins | sample 4CB327metaG_FD_203125 | JGI IMG/M metagenome (GOLD analysis project Ga0265342, IMG submission 203125) | Rhizosphere microbial communities from Carex aquatilis grown in University of Washington, Seatle, WA, United States - 4-CB3-27 metaG | ecosystem: Host-associated > Plants > Roots >... | reverse complement strand
TCTCCCGCGGTCCGCCGCGGGAGAGGGCCGGGGCTGAGGGCAGGCCTTGCGAGAGCAACCCCCTTCAGCGAGTCACCCTCTCCCGCGGTCCGCCGCGGGAGAGGGCCGGGGCTGAGGGCAGGCCTTGCGAGAGCAACCCCCTTCAGCGAGTCACCTCTCCCGCGGTCCGCCGCGGGAGAGGGCCGGGGCTGAGGGCAGGCCTTGCGAGAGCAACCCCCTTCAGCGAGTCACCCTCTCCCGCGGTCCGCCGCGGGAGAGGGCCGGGGTGAGGGCAGGCCTTGCGAGAGCGGAAGCGCTCGAGGCCTTGCGAGAGTCAACGTCTGACGCTCGCCGCGCGCGCGCCTCGGGTCTTCGCGACGCGGCCGCAGAAGGCGACGATCGCCTGCTGGTGTTCGGGGCGCAGCGCGATGAAGCCGACGCCGGTGCGGCGGAACGAGCCGGCCGTGGCGTCGTGGGTGACCACCGCGTCGGCCACAATCTCGTGCCGCGTGCCGGGCAGCTCGAAGCGCAGCGCGACCGCGGTGCGCGGCGACCGAGATCGCTCGCGGAGCCTCCGGATCGTCATACCGCCGGGGCCGATGTCCTCGGCCTGGCACAGCTCGACCTCACCGTCCGAGGACTGCTTCACCGCGAAAGTGGCCGCGATCCGCTGGCCCTGGCGCCGCTCGCGCGACGTCTTCCGCCGATCGATGCTCATGCCTGATGGTACGGCACCCTCGGGCCGACGCAAAAAAAACGATCCTCGACTCGACAGGCGGCGCCCCTACATAGACGCCTCACGTCGCCAGCGGCTGAGCCTCTTCGATGATGAAGTTCGGGATATCGTCGGTGATCTTGTACGCGAGCTTGCAGCGCGGGCACTCGAAGGCGCTCTCGTCGGGTCGAAGATTGAGCCCCCCCTTGCACTTCGGGCAGGCGAGGATCTCGATGAGCTCCTTGTTCAATGCCATGGCTGTCTCTTACAACGACCCCGGCAGCGACGGCAACCTTCCTCGGCCCTGGGCCGGCGGATCGCAATTCGCGCGGCGCTGCCCCCTGCGTTACGATTCTCCGAGCCCCCAATGAAACGAATCATCTTCGCCCTCGTGTTGGCGGCCGCGCTGGCGGCCTTTGCCTGGACGCTGCGCCGCTTCGGCCGCCTGCTCGCCGCCGGCCGCGCCGAGAGCCGCACCGATCGCGTCGGCGATCGCCTGCAGTCGGTCTGGGCCTATTTCTTCGGCCAGAAAAAGGTCGTGGAGAAGACCACCCTGCCCGCCCGCCGCTGGCCGCGCTTCGTGAGCGCGATGGGCAGCAAGTACCACTTCGTGATCTTCTGGGGCTTCATCATCATCACCGCCGGCACCGGTGAAACGCTGGTGCAGGGGCTAGTGCCGGCGTTCTCACTGGCCGGGATGTTCGGCACCGCGATCGGTGATGGCATCTACACCGCGATCGACGTCTGCACGCTGCTGGTGCTGCTGGTGATCGGCTTCGCGGTTTTCCGCCGCACGGTGCTGCGCCCGCGCCTCATCCCCATGAGCCGCGACGCGGCCGCGATCCTGGGCGCGATCGCCGCGCTCATGGTCACGCACTTCGGGATCCATGGCCTGCGCGGCGTCGCCGACGGCGCACCCGAGGAGGGCTATCCGATCTCCGGAGCGCTCACCGCGGCGCTCATCGGGCTCCCCCACTCGACGGCTGGCGCGCTGTCCGAAGCGTCGTGGTGGCTGCACGTCGTGGTGGTGCTCCTGTTCCTCAACTACCTGCTCTACTCCAAGCACAGCCACATCCTGGCCGCGCTGCCCAACATCTACTTCCGCCAGCTCGGACAGCGCGGCGCGCTGCCCAAGCTCAACATGGAGGCCGACGACATCGCGGCCACCGGCGTGGTGCAGGAGTGGAAAGACTTCACCTGGAAGTCCCTGCTCGACGGCTACGCCTGCACCGAGTGCGCGCGATGCACGAACTTCTGCCCGGCGTACAACACCGGCAAGCCGCTGTCGCCGATGCAGGTGATCCACGACGTGCGCGACGACATGCGGACGCGCATGCCGACCCGCGGGCCGCTCGACGTGATGATCGATCGCTTCCAGCACGGGTCGCCGGCGGGTGACAACCTGACCGACACGGTGATGCCGCTCATCGGCGGGCGCACGACCGAGGACGTACTCTGGGCCTGCACCACCTGCGGCGCCTGCCAGGAGGTCTGCCCGGTCTTCATCGACCACCCGACCAAGATCATCCAGATGCGCCAGAACCTGGTCCTGGTGCAGGAGAAGGTGCCGTCGGATCTCGCGCGCACCTTCACCAACCTCGAGCGTAACGGCAACCCCTGGGGCATCGGCGCCGACAAGCGCATGGACTGGGCCGAGGGCAAGAACGTGCCGACGCTCGACGACAAGCCCGACGCCGAGTACCTGCTCTGGGTCGGCTGCGCGGGCGCCTACGATGACCGCATCAAGAAGCAGACCCTGGCGCTGGTCGACATCCTGCGCGAGGGCGGCGTCGACTTCGCGGTGCTCGGCCTGGAAGAAGGCTGCACCGGCGATCCGGCGCGGCGCTCGGGCAACGAGATGCTGTACCAGATGCAGGCGCAGCAGAACGTGGAGACCATGAACGCCAAGAAGGTGAAGAAGGTCGTCACCGCCTGCCCGCACTGCCTGCACACGATCAAGAACGAATACCCGCAGCTGGGCGGCAACTTCGAGGTCCGCCACCACACGCAGCTGATCCGCGAGCTGGTCGCCGCCGGGAAGATCGTAATCGATAAGCCGGGGGCGGCGGCAGCGCTGGGCGCGAACGGAGGCGGCGACGGCAACGGGACCACGAGTGGCAACGGTCACGCCGCGGGCAGCGTCGTGTTTCACGACCCCTGCTACCTCGGGCGATGGAACGGCGAGTACGATGCCCCAAGGGCGGTGCTCGATGCGCTGCCGGCCGGCCCCGAGGGCCGGCAAGAATTGCCGCGCAACCGCGAGCACGGTTTCTGCTGCGGCGCCGGCGGCGGCCGCATGTGGATGGAGGAGAAGATCGGCACGCGGGTCAATCACAACCGCGTCGACGAGGCGCTCACTTCGGGGGCCGCCACGATCGCCACCGCCTGCCCCTTCTGCACCATCATGCTTCACGACGGCGTGCAGGACCGCAACGCGGGCGACAAGGTCACCGTGCTCAATGTCTCGGAGCTGGTGGCGAAATCGATGAAACGCCGCCGCGAGATCGAGGCCACCGCCCCCGAAGGTTCGACCAAGGCGCCAGACTGAAAAAAAGACAACCGATCGCACGCGGCTACACACAACTTCGCGTGTTCGCAACACTGCCGAAACTGTCGGTCGTTAAGATCGATGGCATGGCGGAGAAGATCACACCAGAGGGGAGCCTCTACGGCCTGGAGGTGGGGACGCGCTGGCGCGACCCAGGCGGGTGCCGCACGGTCGTCGTGCTCTGGGTCCAACGCAGCGGCGTCGTCGTTTACCGGGACGAGGGCGCGGCGCCCGACGACGAGCGCGTGACCAACGTCCTTCGATTCGTCGAGACGTTCATCCCGGCCAACAACACGGGAGCGGCCGAGCCCTACGCTCGATCGCCGGCCTGATCACGGTCTCTCAGGCGTAGCGAGCCGCGGCGCGCGCGCAGATGGCGCACCCGTCACCCGAGCTGTGCAGGTGCCCGTAGAATGCCCCGGAGGTGCTGCTCCGCTCGGACTTGAGCGTCGAGAACACCATCAGGGGATCGCGGTCGCCGCCGTCGTCTACCGCCTGTAGCGGGTTCGAGGACGCCGGGCCGACGGGGGGCGCCGCCGTGTCAGCGCCCTCGCTCTCGAAGTTGTCGTTCGCGGCTACCTTGCGCGCCTCTCCCTGGCGGGCCGCACCCACGCTCCGGTCGCTGCCGGAACCGCGCCGGACGCGAGGCTGCGGCGCCGCGGAGTCGCCCTTGCCCGAGACGCGGTCCTGGGCAATCTCCTGGCGGGCCTGCGCCTCCACCTGGCTGGCCTGCGCCGCGACCGCCAGGTCCTGCGGCGAGGGGTCGGCCGGCGCAAGGGCGGCCGAACGCACGGTCTGCGCGTTGGCGATGGTCTCCTGGGGCGTGCGCCCGCCGCGCAGTGACACCGGCACCTCGCCGCCCACCGCGTAGCGCTTGCCGTCGGGGCCCGTCTCGTAAGTAAACGATGCGGCTCCACCGAGCCCGCCGGCCGCGGCCTGGTGAGCCGCCTCGTGGGCGCGCACGGCGGTGTCGCGCGCGACGAGCTTGCTCACGACGTCCTTCTGCTCGGGGGTCAGTGTCTCGACTCCGCCCTGCCGGCCCTTGTCGCTCGCGCTCGCTTTGCCGGCGGTCTGCCCTGCCGCGGTCTTGTCCCCGGCGGTCTTGTCATCCCCGGCCTGGCTGCCGCCGCCGGTCGCAGCCGGGGCATCGGAGGACGACGCCGTGCCCAGCGTCGCGCCCGCGTCAGCCGACGCCGGCGCATTCTTGGTGTCGGGCGCCCCGCCGTCCGACGCCGCCCGCCCGGCCCGGTCGTCGTCGTGCCGCGCGAGGATCTTGCGCGCGTCGGGCGATAGCCGCACGACCACGCCCAGGGTCGAGGGCGATGCGAGATCGCCGCCGCCGTCGCCGGTGTCCGAGACGGCCGACGGCGTACGTCCCACGGCGCCGCCGGGGCGGACCGAGGACGCCTGCGCGTCAGTCTCTGGATCACCGATGCGTAGGTTCATGGTCTACATGAACCCTATCGGCAAAAATTGCCGAGATCTTTAGCACCCGCCGGACGGGGCCTATTCGTCGTCGCCGCGCGAGTCGGCCAAACGCGACAGCACACCCAAGTCTTCCAGCGTCGTCGTGTCGCCCTTGGTGGTCCCGGTGGCCGCGATCTCCTTGAGCAACCGCCGCATGATCTTGCCCGAACGGGTCTTGGGCAGCGCGTCGGTGAACCGGATCTCGTCGGGGCGCGCGAGCGCGCCGATCTCCTGGACCACGTGGTTCGACAGCGCCTTCTTGACCTCGGCCGACGGCGTCTGACCGGACTTGAGCGTCACGAAGGCGAAGATCGCCTGGCCCTTGAGCTCGTGGGGCGGCCCGACCACCGCGGCTTCGGCGACCGATGGGTGCGAGACCAGCGCGCTCTCGATCTCCGCGGTGCCCAGGCGGTGGCCGGCGACGTTGAGCACGTCGTCGACCCGGCCCATGACCCAGAAGTAGCCGTCCTCGTCCTGGCGGGCCCCGTCGCCAGTGAAGTACGCGCCGGTGATCTCGGACCAGTACCCCTTCACGTAGCGCTCGGGATTGCCGTGGATCCCGCGCAGCATCGACGGCCAGGGCTTCTTGATGATCAGGAAGCCGCCTTCGTTGGGTGCGCAGGGCGTGCCGTCACGCTTCACCACCTGCGGCTCCACCCCGAAGAACGGGCGGGTGCAACTGCCCGGCTTGGTTGCGGTGATGCCCGGCAACGGCGAGATCATGATGCCGCCGGTCTCCGTCTGCCACCAGGTGTCGACGATCGGGCAGCGCCCGCCGCCGATGATCTCCTGGTACCACATCCACGCTTCGGGGTTGATCGGCTCCCCGACGGTGCCGAGCAGGCGCAGCGAAGACAGATCGTGCTTCTGCGGGAACTCGTTGCCCCAGCGCACGAACGCGCGAATCGCCGTCGGCGCCGTGTAGAAGATGTTCACCTTGCGCCGCTCGATCAGTGACCAGAAGCGATCCTTCTCCGGAAAGTCGGGAGCGCCTTCGTACATCACGCTGGTCGCACCGTTCGACAGCGGGCCATAGACGACGTAGCTGTGACCGGTGACCCAGCCGATGTCCGCGGTGCACCAGAACACGTCGTCCTCGTGGAGGTCGAAGATGTACTTCGTCGTGAGGTGCGCGCCCAGCAAGTACCCGCCGGTGGTGTGCACCACGCCCTTGGGCTTTCCGGTCGTGCCCGATGTGTAGAGGATGAACAGCGGATGCTCGGACGACAGCGCCGCCGGCGCGCAATCGGCAGATGCGCCGGTCATGCTGTCGTGCCACCAGACATCGCGGCCGGACTGCATCTGAACGGCGTTGCCGGTGCGGCGCACGACCACGCAGGACTGGATCGTCGGCGTCTCGCGCAGCGCCAGGTCGACGTTGTCCTTGAGCGGGATGACCTTGCCGCGCCGGTATCCCCCGTCCGCGGTGATGCACACCTTGGCGCCGCAGTCGTTGATACGATCGCGCAGCGCCTCGGCCGAGAAGCCGCCGAAGACAACGGTGTGCGGTACGCCGATGCGCGTGCAGGCCAGCATCGCCACCGCCGCCTCTGGGATCATCGGCATGTAGATCGCGACGCGGTCGCCGGCGAGGAGACCCAGCCCCTTGAGCACGTTGGAAAAGCGGCAAACGTCGGCGTGCAGCTCGGCGTAGGTGATGCGCCGTTCCTCGCCCGGCTCGCCCTCCCAGAGCAACGCGACCTTGTTACCGCGCGCCGCGAGGTGCCGGTCGAGACAGTTCGCTGACAGATTGAGCTCGCCGTCCTCGAACCACTTGGCCCAGGGGATCTGCCAGTCGAGGACCTTGGTGAATGGTTTGATCCAGGCCAGCTCCTTGCGCGCCATCTCGCCCCAGAACGCCTCGGGCTCCTGGATCGAACGCTTGTAGAGCTTTTCGTACTCGGCGCCGTCGGACAGCAGCGCATGCGACTTGAACGCGGCCGAGGGCGGGAACTGGCGCGACTCCCGCGAGACCGACTGGATGACGCCCGAGGCGTCGGACGAGGTGGATGCTGCGGGCTGCTCGGATCGAGGGTCTTTGCTCATCGCACACCTACCTTATTTCGAAGGAGCCGAGGTCTGAGGCCACTGGAAGCCAATCGACGTCGACCAATTTCACACGTGCGCCCGGAGGGCCCTGGCGCAAGTATACGAGGAAGGTTTGGAGAACGGCCTCGGCGCCCTGGGCTTCGATCTCGACCGTCCCATCAAAGCGGTTGCGGACCCAGCCTAGAACGCCCAGCCGGCGGGCTTCGTGGGCGGCGGACGCGCGATACCCGACACCCTGCACCCGCCCGCTGACAGTCGCGCGAAAGCGCTTCACGACGTCCGCTCGAACCTCTCGGATCGACTTTTCTGGAACGCCGCTGCGGCGCCCCGCGACGGCTAGCTCGGCCCCTCGGTGACCCGGAACCCGATGAGGTTGTTCGGGATCAGCGGCAGCTCGGCGTATTGCGCGACGATGTTGTTCGACGAATCGAGCAACTGCACCTTGGAGAGCACGACCAGCTGCACCGGGCCATGCGCGGGGGCGCAGGAGGCGATGTACCCGACGACCTTGGCGCCGGTGTCGAACTCGAACGTGGTGCGGTGGCTGACCATCTCTCGCAGCTTATTGTAGTCGGGCATGGTTGGCGGGGAATCTAACAGAACCGGCGCCGATCTCAGCCGCGAAATTCGGCGCGTTCTGGTTCTCCATCTACATGGGCGGGTGCCCGGGTGGAAGCTCGCCGTGGGGGTTCATCATCGGCGCGCTCCCCATGGGCGCGCCGCCGCCCATCATCGGGGCGTTGCCGGCCAGGGATTCGTCTTCTTTCTGGAGCTGGTCCAGCGTCAGCTTGACCCCGCGTGCGCCGACCTTGATCTTGGGCACGCCGCCGATGACGTCACCCTTGAGGTGGGTCAGTGGATCGCCGTCCTTGTCCACGCGCACCGAGAGCGAGACCTCGCCGTCGAAGGCGCCGGTCGGGATCATCATATCGCGCGCGCTGAGCGTGAACGGGATCGGGAACGACGCCGCTGACAACCGCTTGACCGCGACCAGGGTGCCGCGTGCGCTGGGGTTGTCGGCGATCCGACGCGCCACGAGGAAGATCGTGTCGCTCGGCGAGACGTCGCCCTTGCGTGCCGGCGCGAGGACGATCGAGCCGCTGATCGCGGCCTTGGGATCGACCGGCGCCTCGGGCGCGGGCGGCGCCTCGGCGGCGGCCGGCGGCGGAGGTTGCGGAGCGGGCGGCGGCGTGGGGAGCGGCGCTGGAGCAGCCGAATTTGACGCCATGGGCGGAATGCCCGACGGTTTGTTGGCGTCGTCCTTCTTCTCGCAGGACGCCAACGCCAGAACGCCGAACACGGCAGCAACGGCGACGACGGCAGCACGACCGGGCGGGTGGTTTGCCATCGGCCCAAACTAGCACACTCGGCTATTATGACCGTCGAATGTCGACGCCAGGCCCCCTCATCGCCGAGCTCGCGACGCGGACCTTGATCGCGCCGGGAATCGCCGATCTCTCGTTCAAGATGGTCACCCCCGCCGAGCTCATCTTCCGCGCCGGCCAGTTCCTGTCGATCCCCGTCGAAGGCGCAGACGCCTCGAACCCGTCACGCAGGAGCTACTCCATCGCCTCGCAGAGCGACGCCGGAAGCATGCTGCGCTTCATCATCCGGGTGATCCCAACAGGCGCGGCGTCCGAGTTGCTGATGGCGACGCCGATCGGCGCGTCGATGCGCATGACCGGGCCGCATGGCTTCTTCGTGCTCGACCAGGAGCACGCCGGCGACGTGGTCTTCGGCGCGACCGGAACGGGCGCGGCCGCAGTGATGCCGATGCTGGGCGAGCTCGGCCGCACCGTCGACCGCGGCCGCCGCTACTTCTACTGGGGGCTTCGCCACGAGAGCGACCTGTTTGCGCACGAGGAGATCGCCCGGCTGTGCGAGCGGTCGGGCACCGAGCTACGCATCTACTTGAGCGCCCCCCAAAAGGACAACGCGTGGGACGGCGGCCACGGCCGCATCACGCCGGCGATCCTCGAGCAGCTCCCGAACCTGGCGGCACCGACCTTCTACCTGGTCGGCAACGGCGCGATGATCACCGAGCTCAAACGCGAGCTGGTCGAAAGAGGGGTCAATCGCAGGAAGCAGATCCGGACCGAAGCGTTCTTTGACTGACTTTCTGGGCGATTGCGACGTTTGAAAACGCGGGTTTCCGCGCGCGCGGGCTATCGGTAGGTCGCGGTTAGGGGCTAAGATTCGGCCCATGCGCAAGGAGAGGTCGTTCTTGCCGTTGGTCGGGACGCTGACGCTGATCGCAGTGGGGTGCGGCGCCAGCGGGAACGCGTCGCCGACCTTGGAGCAAATCGTCCCCAACCGAGGCTACAGCGACGCGCCAATCCCGGTGAAGCTAGTCGGAGAATCGTTCCACCCACCGATCCTGGTCGACACGTACTCCTCTTCCGCTGATCTCGCGCCCTCGCCGTTTCAGATATCGCTCGACCCGCTGCGGCCGACCGCGGGCCGGCGGTCCGTCGCGGCAGTCAATCCGTCCTGGATCAGCCAGGGCGAGATCGACGCCATCCTGCCCGCCGGCCTGCTCGCCGGGACCTACTCCGTCGCTCTTCGCGACGCCGCGGGGAACACGATCTCGTCGTCGGCGACGTACACCTCGCTGGGACCGGACATCGACCCACCGCACATCACCTTTCTGCAACCACCCGCGGGAACGACGTTCGCGGCAAATGATCAGGTCACGGTCCAGGTCCATGTCGACGACGGCGCCGGGCAGCTGGGTACCGTCCAGTGGTCGACGGACCCTCCGCAAGAATCCTCGCCCGCGACCTGCGACCCCGACGCAAACGGACTCTGCGAGTTCGTCATCATCATCCCGGCCGGGATCCACGTCGTGGATCCGATCGAAATCCGTGTCGACGCGGCGGACAACCTGCACAACCAGGCGACCGGGTACCGCCGCGTGCAGGTCGCCAAGAAACCGGTGATCGGCTCGATGGTTCCGCTGGAAGGCTCGACCGTCGGCGGTACGTCCATCACGGTCTTCGCGCAGAACCTCTACCCGAATCTGTCGCAGATCACCTTCGACGGAATATCGGTCGGTGGCAGGGTCGCCCAGGACGGCTCGATAATGGCATCCACGCCCACCCACATCCCAGGCAGCGCGATGGTCTCGGTGATCAACAGTGACAGCGTGAGCGACAGCGTGCAGTTCACCTTCATCCCGCCGCCGATTCTGAAGCTGATCGATCCGGCTCATGCGGTCGTGAACGGGCCGACGGTTACGATCCACCTCTCCGGGGACAACTTCCGCCCGGAAACGGTGTTCTCCTGGGTCCAGGGCGCTACGACGACCCTGATCTCGTATGCGCCAACCAGCTACGTCACGCCCGTCCCCCCCTACGAACGGCTGACGAGCCCGACGCGGGTGGACCTCACGCTGCCAACCGACCGCACGGGGACCTTCAGCATCGTCGCGCATGATCCCGTGTCCTCGGATTCCGAGCTCGTCGACGCGTTCACGCTCGATCCCGCTCCCGCTCCATGAAGCTGCTCTCCAAGCTCACGCTCCTGTCCCTCGGTGTGTCGGCGATTCCGCTCGCGATCGCGGGCTACTCGTCGCTGCGCATCGGCCAGGGCGCGCTGCGCAGCGCGATCGAGGAGAACGAGCTCACCGTCGCGCGCCAGGTCGCCGACCACGTCGGCGCCGAGCTCCAGCACCTGTCGTCGATCCTGCGCGTCGACGCGCGCATCTTCGACCTCACCCGCTCGGGCGAGGAGGCACCGACGCCGCAGGGTCTGCTGAAGTTCCTTCAGCTCGTGTATCACCAGAGCGACGACTTCTGCGCGGTCGCGATGTTCGACGAGCACGGCTCGCCAGTGGGCACGCCCGCGTACATGGAGAACCCCGCAACCTACGACAGCTTTCGCAACCACGAGCCGATGCGCCCGTTCGACGTCGAGTCGGTCGGGCTCATGGCGCCGCTCGGCGAGGCGATGAACCGCGGCCAGGGGATCGGGCCGGTCTTCCTGGGCGGACCGCGGCGGGTGCCGCACGCGGTGATCGCGGTGGCGTTCGACCCGACGCTGGGCGGCGGCAAGCGCATCCTGGCCGCGGAGATCACCCTCAGGCGCCTGGGCGCCTACGTCGCCTCGCGCTCGACCACCGATACCGACGTCAAGCTGGTCGACGCCAGCGCGCGGCTCATCGCCGCCGGTTCGCGGCTCGGCGTCTCACACCTCGAAGTGCAGCGCTTCGCGGCCGCGCGCGAAGGCGAGCTGCCGGCGACCGACTCCGTGGCCGAGTACAACGACGGCAACCGCCGCGTCATCGGCGCCTACACGACTATCCCGCCGTTCGGCTTCGGCGTGGTGGTCGACAAGACCATCGACGCTGCGCTGTTGCCGGTGAACCGTATCCGGTTCGCGACGCTGTTCTGGATCGGCGTCTCGGGCGTGATCGGGTCGATCGTCGCACGCGCGTTCGCGCGCCGCCTGTCCGACCGCGTCGCCCTGCTCACCGGCGGCGCGCGCCAGATCGCGGCCGGCAACCTCGAAGCGCGCATCGAGGAAGACGCCTCCGACGAGCTCGGCGACCTCGCGCATGCCTTCAATTCGATGGCGGTCTCGCTCGACGGGGCGCGGCGGCAGATCCTGGCGCAGACCAACGAGATCATGGTCTGGAACCAGACGCTGGAGAAGCGCGTCGAAGACGGTACGCGCGAGCTGCGCCAGGCCCAGGACATGCTGCTGCGCTCGCGCGCGCTGGCGGCGCTGGGCGAGCTGGGCGCGGGCGTCGCGCACGAGATCAACAACCCGCTCGCCGGTGTGCTGGGCATCGCGCAGCTGATGCTCGCCGACTTACCCGCGAACCACCCGGCGCGGCCGATGGCCCAGGACATCGAGGCGCAGGCGCTGCGCATCCGGAAGATCGTCGCCAACTTGCTGCGGTTCGCGCAGCGGCAGGCAGGCGAGGACGCAAAGGCGCTGGATCTGCCGCGCGTGCTCGACGACGCGATCGAGCTGTGCGGTCCGACCGATCTGGCCGCCGCCGGCATCACCATCGTCCGGGACTACGCGACGCCGACGCCGCAGGTGCGCGGCAACACCGTCCCGCTGCAGGAGGCATTCATCCAGCTGATCCGGAACGCGCGCATCGCGATGCCGGGCGGCGGCACGCTCACCATCGCCACCGCCGCGCCCGATGACGGGTTGGTGCGCGTCACGGTAGCCGACACCGGCCACGGAATCAGCGCCGAACACCTGCCGCGCATCTTCGATCCATTCTTCACTACCAAGAGCGACTGGACGGGGATCGGCATGGGCCTGTCGGTGGTGCACAAGACCATCGAGGACCACGGCGGCAGGATCGAGGTGGAGAGCGACGTCGACAAGGGGACGACGTTCGTGCTGACTTTTCCGGCCTACACCAGCACGGGAGCCATCCGGTTGTCATGACAGCCACGCGCAAGAGGCGTCGTTCCCTTCCCTATGCTGGTCTGGCCTGGCTGGCGCTGGTGATCGGCGGGGCACTCTTCGGCGCGAGCCAGCTCTCGGGCATGCTGTTCGAGCGTCCGATGCCGCTGCCGCCGGCGGCGCCGATCTCGACGACCGGCGTCGCCGCACCGTTCGGCGGCGCGCCGATCTCCGAGATCGGCGGCGGCGCGGCCGAGGTCGCCAACCTCTTTCGCCTGGTGACCTCGCAGGGACACGTCGAGGCCTATCGCGACGGGCAGTGGAGCCCGATCCCGCGCGGCGATCTGCTGCGCTCCCCCGACGTCGTGCGCACCAGCCCGGCCGCGCGCGCCGTGCTGAGCCTCGGACCATCGACGGAGATCGAGCTCAAGGAGAACGTCGAGATCCGCCTCGATCGCCTGTCGAAGAGCGAGGTCAGCGTGGACCTGCTCCGCGGCAAGGTCTTCGCGCGCGTGCCGCGCGCCGGCGACCACCTGACGGTGAGCGCCAGCGACACGCGTACGTCGAACGACGGCCCGACGCACTTCATCGTCAAGGCCGACGAGAGCGGGCGCGTGTCGGTCGCCGCCACCGAGGGTCAGGTACGGTTCCAGTCGGCCGGCAAAGAGGTGCTGGTGCGCCAAGGTTCGGAGAGCCACGCGGACCGAGGCGGCATCCCCGGCGATCCGGAGCGCATCCCCGAGGCGATCCTGCTGACCGTGGTCTGGCCCGAGGGAGAGATCCACACGGCGCGCGCACCGATCACCGGCAAGGCGAGCCCGAGCTCGGCCATGAGCGTGAACGGGGCGCCGGTTTCGGTCGGCGCCGACGGTCAGTTCAGTACCAGCGTCACGCTGCAGCCCGGCGCCAACGAAATCCGCGTCGAGGCGGAGGACCTGACCGGACGGCGCACCGCTCATACCTCGACGCTGGTACGATTGGCCCCACACAGGCCCGAGCTGACGCCTGTTGCACGCGACTTGTGGAAGCCATGAGCGACGACATGAAGATCGCCGAGCTGAGCGCCGACAACGAACGGCTGCGCGAGTTGCTCGCCGCCGCGGGACGCCTGGCCGAATTCGGACGCTTCGCCGCGCAGCAGATCCACGAGCTGCGCCAGCCGCTGTTCGCGATCAAGGGGCTCTCGCAGCTTCTGCTGGAAAAGGAGCGGGTCGAGCTCGACGAGGTGCTGGACTTCGCGCGCCACATCTCCGACCAGGCGGAGCGCCTGACGGTGCTGGTCTCGGACCTGCGCCAGCTCTCCGTGCCGGCGCCGAGCCCGACCAAGCGACGCACCGAGCTCGGCCCGATCCTGGTGCGCGTGACCGCGCTGCTCGAGTACCGGCTGCGCAAGACCGGGGCGACCCTGCGCACCCACGTCGCGCCCGATCTCCCGCCGCTGGTCGCGACGCCGCACGGGCTGGAGCAGATCCTGATCAACCTCATCGGCAACGCGCTCGACGCGGTCGGCGGCGTGGCTGGGCCGGTGATCCAGGTGCGGGCCCAGCGCGTGGCGCACGACCCGCGCCTGGCGGAGATCCAGGTTGCCGACAACGGCTCGGGCGTAGCCAAGACGGCGCGCGCCAAGCTGTTCGAGACGTTCTTCACGACCAAGGGCGAGGAACAGGGGACCGGACTGGGGCTCGCGGTCAGCCGCGAGATCGCGCGCAGCGCGGGCGGGGACCTGACGTTGCTGGAGCAGCCCGGCGAGTGGCCGGAGCCAGCGGTGACGGTCTTCCGTCTCACGGTACCGGTGTCGCAAGAGTTGTGACCATGACGGCCCTCGGCCTCCTCGCCGTGGCTTTGCTGGGCGCGAGCCCGCTCGACGGTAGCGCACCCGCGCCGGGGGCCCACGTCCACGCGATCATAACGCCGGCGGAACCGCACCTCATCCTCGGTAAGGAGACCGAGATGGCGCTGACGATCGAGGTGCGCGACAACGATGGCGCGGTGACGTTCGCACCCGAACGCGCGCTCGCCAGCATCGGCACGATCTCGTCCCTAACCGCAGCCGGCGACGATCGCTTCACGGCGCGCTACAGCGCACCCGTCGCACGCTTTCCGCAAGCGGCGATCATCGTGGTCGACCTGGTGGGCGGCGGCCAGCACCTGCGCGCCAGCACCAGCTTGCCGCTCTACGCGGCCGCGCAGATGCCGTTCCACACCAGCGCCAACGCGTCGGTCTCGGTGCGCATCGACACCGAGACCTTCGGGCCGGTGCGCGCCGATGGTCAGGGCAACGTCACCATCCCGATCGTCGTTCCACCCGGCGTGCGCAATGGCATCGCACGCGCCACCGACACAAACGGAGGCACGCGCGAGACGGCCGTCGATCTGCAACCGGCGCCGTTCACGCAGATGCTGATCGTCGGCGCGCCCCAGCTGGAGGTCGGCAGCTTCAGCGAGGTGTCGACCTTCGGCGTGACCATGCGCGGGCAGCCGATCGCCCAGGGCGCGACGACATTGCGCGCGGCCGAGGGCATGGTGCATCCGCTGGGCAGCGGCGCGCCCGGCGAGGAGCGGTTCCTGATCGAAGCGCCGCAAAAGATCGGCAGCGGCGCGATGCACCTGACAGCCACCGCGGTCGACGTCGCCCCCGAACCGTTGCTGGTGCTTGAGAAGCGCGCCGAGGCCGTCATCCCTCTGGTGGCGGGGCCCGCGGAGCGCCTGACGCTATCGCCGTCGACGGACCACCTCATCATCGGCGACGACTCGGCCGCGACCGTCACCGTCTACGTCGCCGACCGCCGCGACAACCCCGCGTCCTGCACCGGCGCGCTGGTGACCGTCGATGGACGAGTGGTCGAGCTCAAACCCGACGGCGCGAGCTGCGGCCGACTCACCATCGCCGCGCCTGCCAAGCCGAGAAGCGGCAGCCTCGAGGTCGAGGCGCGGCTCGGTGACCTCCGCGCGCGCACGTTCATCCGGGTGACGCCCGGCCCGGCGGTTCGGCTGGCAGCGTCGGTCTCGTCGCGTGCGGTCGTCGGCGACGGCCGGCAGTCGGTCGCGGTGCGCATCGACGCGTTCGACAAGACGGGCCGGCCGGCGATCGTCCCGCCGCTGACCTGGCAGGCCGCCGGAGGGCGCGTCGGCCCGCAACACCTACGCCAGCTCGGCAGCTACGTGACCGAGTTCACTCCCAACCGGACGCAAGCGCCGCGCGCCGAGGTGCTGGTCGTGCTCAGCGATCCATCGCTGAGCGCGACGACGGTGGTCGAGGTCGAGCCGCCGCGCGCGAGCCTGACGCTGTCGGCACGGGTCGGCCTGTTCACCAACTTCGGCGGCATGGGAGGACCGATCGGCATCTTCGAGGCGCTGCGCGCCCTGCCGGGTCGCTCGGATGCCTGGTCGGTCGGGCTCATGGTCGCCGTCCTGCACAATGATCTGACGACCAGTCCGGCCAACAACAACAAGCCGCTGTCCGACACCATGATCGAGATGAGTCAGGTCCCGATCCTCGCCATCGTTCAATATCGGCTGCCGGTTCCGCTGGGCGTCGACCTGACCGCGGGCGGCGGCCTCGGCGTCTCGCTCGCGAGCGTGACCCTGCGGCCGACCGACGGCAGCTGGGCCGAAAACCACTCGAAGGCGCACGCGCTGGCGGCGGAGGCACGCGCGAACGTCGCGTTCCCGTTTGGGCCCGGCGAGGTGATCGTGGGCGCTCACTACGTGTGGATCGATCTCGGCCGCACGTCGGAGGGCGACGACATCCAGGGCAACAGCGTCGGGTTCGTCGGGGACGTCGGATATCGGATGGCGTGGTAAAAATGACGGCAGTGATATGAGCAACGCCGCCGACGCCGGTCCGTCCTCCGCGGGTTCCTTCTTCTTCGAACGGTTGCCCTCGCCCGCGCCCGGTCCGGTGGTCGTCAGCGTCCCGCACGCCGGCGTGGGCGTGGCCGGCTTCGACGGCGCGCTGACGGCCGGTCTGGACGTGCGTTGCGACGCCGACCTTCACGTCGATCGGCTGTATCGAATCGGAGAGGCCGAAGGCCCGCCCGCGTGTGTCGCGGCGCGCCTATCGCGCTTCGTCTGCGACCTGAACCGTCACCCCGACGACGTCTCCTCCGGCGCGGTGCCGAGCCACCCTGCCCCGCGCAACACCGACGGGCGCGGCTTCATCTGGGCGGTCACGACGACCGGCGCGGCGGCCTTGCGCCGGCCGCTTGCGAAGGACGAGTGGCAGGCCCGCGCCGCGATCCACGCGGCCTATCACGGCGCGATCGCGTCGGCGCTCGAGCGCGCGCGCGCAAAGTACGGGTTCGCGATCCTGCTCGACGGGCATTCGATGCCGTCGATGGGCAAGCAGGGACACAAGGACCCGGGCCGGCGGCGCGCGGATGTGGTGCCCGGCGACCGCGAAGGGACCAGCTGCTCTCCGGTGCTGTCGCGTCACGTCGGCGACTTCTTCCGCGCGCGCGGGTTCAGCGTTGCGTTCAACGACCCCTACAAGGGTGGCTTCATCACGACCCACCACGGACAGCCGGCGGCGGGCATCCACGCGATCCAGATCGAGCTGTCGCGCGATCTGTACATGGACGAGGCTACCTACGCGCCCCGCCCCGAAGGCTTCGCCCGCTTGCAGCCTGCGCTCGCCGACCTGCTGACGTCGTTGTCGACGTTGCGGCTATAGCGAGCGCGGCGCTGGGGCGGTCCGCCTAGAACTTGATGCCGGCGAGCGGATCGTCGACGATGGCCTTCTTATCGATCCTCTTGTAGGGCTTCGGCGCGGCGGGTGTATCGGACGCCGCACTGGCGACCTTGCGCGCGCGCTTGGCGACCTCTTGACTGGCTTCGAGCCGGGCCCGTTCTGCCTCGGCCCGGATGCGAGCCCTCTGGCCCTCGTCCTTTTCGGCGGCGAGCTTTTGCTCCATGTCCTTTTGGATCGCGGCCAGCTTCAGCTCGGACTCGCGCAGCAACGCTTTGTTCTCGGCTTCCGCGCGCGCGTTCGCCGCGTTGAGCGCGGCCACCTCGGACTGATGCTGCGAATACATCCGGTAGCCGAGCACACCGGCGATCAGCACCAGCACGGCCGCGACGCTGACAACCGCCTTGATCGGCGAGTTGGTCTTGCGCGACTGCATCTCCAGGCGCATGCGCTCTTCCTGCAAGCGCAGCTCGCCCTCGACGCGCTGGCGGCGCTCCGCCTCCTGGATCCGCAACTGCTCCTCGCGCAGCTTGTTTTCCTTGTCTTCCTCGATGCGCCGCAGTCGATCTTCCTCGGTGCGGCGGCGCTGCTCTTCTTGTTCGCGCGCGCGAAGCACCGCGGCCTCTTTGGCGGCCCGCTCGGCTTCGGCCTTGGCCTTGGCTTCGTCTTCCTCGCGCTTGACGCGATCGTCTTCGATCCGCCGAAGCTCCTTCAGCGAAAACAGAACCGAATTCTCACGACGCTCCGACATCGAATCGTTCTCCTCTGCGCATCGGAATGATCCCTGGCGACCGACTCCGATCCGAGTCTTTTTAACTAGCACGACAGAAGAAACAGTTCAACGCGCCGCCGAAGGCAGCACGCGGATCCGCGCACCGATCTCGAGCGCGTATCCCGCGTCTGGGCGTGCGACAGTGGGATTACTTCTCCCACCCGTCGTGCCGGCCGGCCTTCGGTGAGACGTACCTAGCGCTACTTCTTGAGCAGGCTATCGAGGAAGTCGTCGTCGGACTTCGAGTGGCCGCCGGACGCCTTGGCTGGCTTGCTGGCCGGCTTGGCGCCTTTGCCGTCGATCCGCTCGAGCAGGGCGGCGCCGCTCTTTCCGTGCGCGCGTCCCGACTTCACGCCGCGCCGGTGCGCACGAGCTGCGGGCCGCTCGGCGTCCGTGGCCGCGGGAGCCGCGGCTGGTGCCGAACCAGCGGCCGAGCTCGCTGCCGCGCTGCCAGCAACGTTCGCGAGCGTGGTCGCGCTTCCACCCATCGGGCCGCTCTTCTCGACGACCTTGGGAGCAGGAGGAGGCGCCAGCGCCGCGCGCCGAGCCGCCTCGACCCTGGCAGCCGCTTCCTGCTGAGTTGCGATCTCGAGCGAGCGGTGATGCCACATGGCCAGGCCAAGGATCAGTGTCGCCAGGACGACGACACCGCCCATACCCCAGAGCACGCGCATGGCGATACGCGTGCTGTCGCGGGGAAGATCGAAGTTCGGAAGGACCACTTTCTCACCCATGGATCGAACAACTCCTCGCTTTTGAAAATCCGGACGAAGCCACCAGGCGGAGACGCAAAGTGTGTTCCAGAGAACTATTACATGAATCAAGGAAGGTAAGACAGTGGAAGTATTGGATTTCGGGTGTAGGTCCTACACCCGACCCCCTGGGGTCTTCCCCCCTCAGTCTCCCCATTTGAGGCCTTGGGCCCCTCTCCTGGCGCCATGTGGCCGAACAGGCTATGGTGCTGCGGCCTGATTCGCTCGAACGATGGGCCACTACGTCGATCTCCACAGCCACTTCCTCCCCGGCCTCGATGACGGCGCAGGAGACCTCGAAACGGGCATGCGCATGGTGCAGGCGCTGAGCGCGCTCGGGTTCTCCGACCTGTACGCGACGCCGCACCAGCGGGCCGGCATGTTCATGCCGACGCGCACCGACATCGACGCCGCCTTCCGTCAGGTCAAGCAGCAGGCGCAGGAGCTCGCGCGCGCGGGAGGAGTCGAGCTCAAGCTGGGGCTCGCGGCCGAGAACTTCTGGGACGACGTTTTCCACGATCGCCTGCGTCAGGGCCAGCAGCCCAGCTACGACGGTGGTCCCGCGTTCCTGTTCGAGGTGAATCCTCAGCTGATGCCGGCTGGCATCGAGAACGAGCTCTTCCAGATGCGCGTGCGCGGCCAGCTGCCGGTCATGGCCCACCCCGAGCGCTACGTCGCGATCCAGAGCGAGATCGCCACCGCCGAGCGCATCGGTCGATCCGCGGCGTTGCTGATCGATCTCGGCGCGATCGACGGCGCGCATGGGCGCGTCGAGATGAAGACCGCGCGCCGGCTGGTGCTCGACGGTCTGGTGCACGCCGCAGCCTCCGACGCGCACAGCCCGGAAGACCAGGGCTCGGTCGCCAGCGGGATGGCCTGGATTCGCAAGCAGCGCGGTGCCGCAGTGCTCGACCAGCTGCTCGACGAGAATCCCCGTCGTATTTTAGCGGGTGAGTTGCCGGAGCCACCGCCGGCATGAGTGATAGATACGTCGTTGTTGTTGTAGCCGGGTTGGCGGCGCGCGCGGGCCAAGGGAAAACACTGTGAAACCGAATCTGTTCTTCAAGCTTCTCGCTTCGTTGATTGTCGGTGTCGTTTGCGTCTTCTACGCGCTTCACGGCATGAACCGCCAGGAGGTCCTCGCCGACATCCAGGCGCTGCCGTTGACCGGCGTGCTGCTCTACCTCGGTACCCTCGCGATCACGCACTTCTTTCGCAGCTGGCGCTGGAACTATCTCCTGCGCCCGCTCGGCGCCCAGCTCCCGCTGCGCCGCCTGCTGCCGGTGTCGTCGGTCGGGTTCATGGCGATCCTGGCGCTGCCGATCCGTCTGGGCGAGTTCGTGCGTCCCTACTTCGTGACCCGCGAGGGGCGCATCCGGATGAGCGCCGCGGTCGGCACCGTCGCCGTCGAGCGAATCGTCGACGGCCTGCTGATCTCGATCCTGTTCTTCGTCTCGTATCTGCTGTCGTCGCCCGACGTGTTCTCACCCGAGCTGCGCTTCGGCGCCTGGCTGTCGCTGATCGGCTTCGTCGGGCTGACCACGTTCCTGGCGGTGGCGCAGGCCTGGACCGAGCCGACGATCGATCTCGTGCTGCGGTTCTCGCTGCTGCGCCGCTTTGCGCCGGCGCGCGCCGAGCGGCTCGGCGATCGGCTGCGGTCGCTGATCTCCGGCTTCACCGTCATGCGCGACCGGCGGAACTTCACCATCTTTCTGGTGCAGTCGATCATCTACTGGGGCGCGAACGGATTCGGCATGTGGATCCTCGCGCGCCAGATGGATCTGCCGATCTCGCTGTCAGCGGCGTTCACCACCATGGCGTTTACCGGCGTCGTGCTCACGCTGCCGAACTCGCCGGGGTTGGTTGGCCAGTTCCACGCGGCGATCAAGCTCGGACTCGCCGCCTATCTGCCGCTCGCGATGGTCAACTCCAAAGGGATGGCCTACGCGATCGTCCTGCACGGCATCCAGACGGTGTGGTACGTGGCGACCGGACTCTTGTCACTGCTGGCGATCTCGAGCGCGGCGGGCCGCCACGCGTCGCTCGCCGAGGCAGTGCGCGAATCGAGCCGCGCCGCCAGCAGCGCCGAGACGCGCGCCGAGTCTCGACCCGGAGTCGAGGCGGTATGAACCGGCGCGGCGGCGCGGGCGCGATCGCGCCGCTGGCAGCCGCCGCGCTGACGCTGATCTCGCTGTCCGCGGCACCGGCGCACGCGCGCAGCTCGGTGGTCGTCCCGTATGCCACGACCGAGGTCTGGCCCGCGGCGATCCGCTTCCTGCGCGTCGACCGTAACTACCACGTGCGCGAGAAGGACGAGCCGGCTGGCTACGTGCTGTTCGATCTGCCCGAGAACAAGCGCACCTATCGAGCGGCGCTCGAGATGGTGAAGACCACCGACGAGGATGGCCGCATCGCGACGCAGCTCACCTGCACCATCACCGACCTGCCCCGTCGCTACGAGACGACGTTTCTCGATCAGCTGGCGCTCAAGGTCGGCGAGGAGCGCGGCCCGCCACCGGCGCACCGACCGCCGATCGCCGGTGACCCGCCGCCCAAAGACAGTAAGCCCGACTCGAAGCCCGAGCCCAAGCCCGACGACGGCGACCTCAACCAGCTGCCGAAGCCCCCCACCTGGGGGCCGCCGGCGCGGTAGCGCGCCTCGCCTCTCTAGCCGAGCTCGACGAGCGGGGCGCCCTCCTCCACCGGCTGACCCTCCTTGATCAGGATCGCCGTGACCTTACCGTCAGCCGGAGATTCGACCGGCATCTCCATCTTCATCGACTCGAGGATCACGACAGTCTGTCCTTCGGTGACGGTGTCGCCGATCTTGACTTCGATCTTCCACACCGTGCCGGTGATGTGCGCGTTCACGCTCGTGGCCATGAGACGCGGACAGTATCACGGTCGAGGTGCGGGCATCGACGCCGCCATGTGAAACGCAAGCTGCTCCACACTGTAGCGGTGCTCGACCCCGCGTACGCAGCGCAGGCGCGCGTCGCACGAGAGGTGGCAGGCCGGCGCTGTTCGACGGTGCGCGTGACAGTTGGCGACCGAGAAGCCGGTGAGGCGAACCGCGCCCGCCGGGCAGGCGGCCACGCACGGCGCGGGACAACCGGCGCAGGCGTCACCGAGTGGCTCCGCGGGCGCGAGATCGCGGAGGGCGCCGGTGAGCGCGATCAGCGCGCGATAGGCCCACCACGGGCCGAGCCTGGGATGAATCTGCAAGCCGAGTGGCCCGGGTGGACCGATCCCCGCCGCGCGCCCCAAGCGCTGGAACGGCAGCGCAGGTACGCTGTCGGTGAAGGGGAAGTAGATGCGGTACGCGACCCCCAGCGCGCCCAGCGTCTCGCTTGCCGCGGCGGTGACCGCCGCGCGCGTAAACCGATCGAGCGGGTTGCGCGCGCCGTCGGACGCCTCGGGCGACGCGCGAAAACGTTCGAACAGCGCGCGACCACCGCTCCCAACGACGATCGCGCTGGCCACCCCACCTGCGGCGGGCGCGGCCGCTCCCAGCAGGCCGCGCAGGCTCAGGGCGGGCGCCACCGGAGCACAGGCGCCATCGAACGCCCCCTCGGACAGAGGCAGCAGGACGTCGAACCCGCGCGTCGCGAATGCCGAGCGGAGCTCGGCGGCGAGCGCCGAGCCGTCGTCGGCGCTGTCAGTCGGCGGCGACATGATCGCCAACACGGAAGGGCCGCGAGGCCACCGCTGCTAGCGCAGCTGGAACGGGTACGGCGTGGTCAAGCCGTCCGACGGCGGAAAGCCCGCGCTCTTGACCGCCTTCTCGACGCACCCGCCGGTCGGCGTCCCCGCGAACTTGCCGCTGACCGTGGCCGAGGTGACCTTGCCGCTCTTTGCGATCACCACGTTGACCATCGCCACGCCCGGGACCTTGAACTGGTTGTAGCACTCGTTGACCTTGGGCTTGACCGAGTTCATACCCGCCACAATCGCGCGCGACGAGAGCGGACCCGCCGACTCGGCGGCCGGCGCCGCGGCCGCCTTGCGCGGCGCGGGCGCGTCATCATCCGATGACGACGACGCCGCCGCCGGCCGGCGCGTCTTTTTGCCCTGGAGCGCGTTCTCGAGCAGATCGTCGAGCGAGCCCTTGGCCGGGCCCTTCTTCTCCGGCTCGGGCGCCGGCGCCGCGGCCGGTGCCGCTGCCTTGCTGCCGCCCTCGGCCGCCGCTCCCCCCTTCACGGTCTTGCCGCCACCTTTGCCGGCCTTCCCGGTCTTGCCGCCGCCCTTCTCGTGCTTGGCGCCATCGCCCGCCGCCTTCGCTTCGGTTCCTGGCGCGCCTTCGCGCGGGGGCAGGTTCTCGTCGGGAATCGACGGCGCGGCCGGAGCCGGCGCCGTCGCCTTCGGCGCAACCGCCACCGCGGTGGGCGGCGGCGCGGGTGCGGGGACCGCGACCTGCACGATCTCGGTCACGGGCTTGGTCGTGAGGATCTTGTACGCCATCACGGCGATGCCGATGACCAGGATGACCATGCCGCCGATGACGGCATACATCCACTTGGGCGGCCCGCTCTGCGTTGGGATCGGCAGCAGCACCGGCGCCGCCGCCGAGAACGAACCGAACGTGGGCAGATCGTCGCTGAGCGTGCCGCCGCCACCGCCGCTCGAGGCGTTGGGCGCACCCAGCGTGGTCGCCGCCATCGCGCGAATGTCGATCAGGCCCGAGCCCTCGGACGACCCGTTGCCGTTGGTGATCGGTGCCGACGCCTTGGGCGCGGCCGACGGCATCGCCAGCTGCTGGAGGTTGGCCAGCGAGAAGAGCACCGAGTTCTCGTGCCGCTGCGCGGTCAAGTTCTCGACGCGGCCGCCGTCGTGATTCGCGCCCGGCGAGCGACGGCCGTCATCGGCCGATGCGGTCGATGACGCCGCGTGCGACGCGAACAGGTCGCCGCCGCCACCGCGCGCCGCCATCGGCGCGCCGAATCCGTCGTCGTGGTCGGCGCTCGCGCGGCCCACGCGCGCGGGGCTGGCCGCCGCGGCGTCGATCGCGCTGAACAGCCCACCGCCCCCGCTGCTACGCGCGGGAGCAGGCGCCGACGACGCTACCATTGCCTCGTCGACCTGAACCTGCGCCGAGTCGCCGCGGCTGAGCGGTGCGCTGTCCGTGAACAGATCACCGGTGCCGCCCGCGATGTCGGTCGGCTGAGCCCCCGGCGAAGCCGCGTCGGCAAACTCGGGAACGGTCGATAGCTTCAACCAGTCGGCGAGACCCTCTTTCCAGATGTACGTCTCACCGTTGATCTCGCTGCGACCGAGACGCGCGCGAATCTCTGCCTCGGGGAGCGGTCCGACCTGCTCGCCCTCGACGACCAGGTGCCAGCCACCGCCTTCGCTGGCCGCAGCCGCGGCAGGAGCAGCCGCCGCGTCGTTGGTACCGCGGACCACGATGATGTGGCTGCACTTCTTGCAGCGGATCTTGAAGACCTTGCCCCGAACTTTGTCGTCGGAGATGGAGTACTTGGTCGCGCAGGAATCACAAACGATCTTCATTTACCCCTCGTTTACCCTAGCTGGGTCGCGGAAATCGGTTCGATGATTCCACGGCCTCCAGGCCTCGGGCCCGAAACGGCTTTCGATTATATTTGTCTCGACTTGCGGGCGCAAGCGCTGGCACGACGGTTTGCTTGGCGTTTCGCCGATTTACGCAGCTGACGCTTGTCGTCGCATCTTCGCGACGCGAGACGCGCGCAGCCTTCAACGAATTCTTGCCCACAATCGAACACCTCGGCTGCAAACGCTGCGAGCTTTACCGACGGTCGCCACGCCCTTTGGCGACGCGCCAGGCAGACTATGCCCTCCTGGACTTGCGAGCGCGAGGCCTGCTGACTTCGGATCCTGCCTTGCCGTTTTTAACGCGGATGACTTCCGAGAAACCCCAGCGCCGCGCGTACGCATCCAGCGCGGCCGGCGACAGGCCGACCAGATCGACCGCGACCCGCTTGCCACCCGACCGCAGCTCATCAGCGTGGCGGAGCGCAGCACTCGCGGGCCCCGCCACCAGCACGCTGCCGGCAACCGCATAGGAGCCGTTGGTCGCGCCACCTTGTCCGTTGGTCGCGCCGTTCGCCATCGCGTCGCCGGCATGCGCCGCCTCCAGCGCCGCGGCCGCGACCTCGACATCCACGGCGAATCCGACCGCTGGGCTTGGCTGCCCGTAGCGACCGAGAAGATCATCGTAACGTCCGCCGCCGAGGACCGCCTGCCCGGCTCCCTCGGCGTAGCCCTGGAAGCGCAGTCCGGTGTAGTAGTCGAAGCCGCGCACCTCGCCGAGATCGATGTGTAGCCGCGCCGGGATCTCGCGCTGCTCCACCGCCGCGACGATCCGCGAGAGATCGGCGAGCGCGCGCCGCACACCCTCCGACGGCGCTTGCTTGATTGCCTTTTGGAGAATCGACGGCGGACCCGAAAGCTCGGGCAGCAACGCCGCGAACCGCGCCGCCGCCTTTGAGCCGCGCGCGCCGCGCAGCAATGACTCCAGCCCCGCTCCATCGCGCTTGGCGATCCGCCCGCGCACCTCTTCCGTGGCCTCTGGCCCAAGCTCGAGCGCGCCCAGCACCTCGCGCGCGAGGCCCAGGTGCCCGAGATCGATCGTCGGCGACGCAAGCCCGGTCGCCGCCAGGGCCGCCGCGGCGAGCGCGATCACCTCGGCGTCGCCATGCGGTCCGGCGACGCGCGCCAGCTCGACGCCGGCCTGGATCAGCTCCCGTTGCCCGCGCGCGCCTCGCTCGAGGCGGACCACCGTCCCCTCGTAGCAAAGACGCACCGGGCCTGGCTCTTCTTGAAAGCGGGTCGCGATGAGGCGCGCGATCTGCGGCGTGATGTCGGGCCGCAACGCCACCACTTGCCCCGAGCTCGGCTCGACGAAGCGGATCGCCGCCGCGCGCCCCGACGTCCCGAGGCCCAGCGCCAGCACGTCCTCGTACTCGAACGCCGGCGTGATGACGCGCGAGAACCCCCAGCGCTCGAACACGCCGAGCAGGGTCTCGGCGATGCGGCGCCGCTCCGCCGCCGCCCGGGGCGCGAAGTCGCGCATCCCGGTCGGCAGCCGCAAGGTCGGTGCGTTGATGGGCACGGCCGGAGGGTGTGGGAACCCTCTGAGGGTTCCCATTATGATGTCGGTTTTACGGCGTTCTTGACGATGCCGTCCTTGAGATAGCCGACGAACACCTCGGCCAGCTCGATCGCGACCTTCTCCTGCGCCTCGCGCGTCGACGCTCCCAGGTGCGGGCTCGCGATCAGGTTCTCGTGCGCGAACAGCGGCGACGGCTCCGGCGGCTCCTTGCCGAACACGTCGAGCGCGGCGCCCGCCAGCTGGCCGGACTTCAACGCCTCGAGCACGTCGGGCTCGTTGACGATGCCGCCGCGCGCGCAGTTGATCAGGTACGAGCCCTTCTTCATGCGCGCGAACGTCGCCGCGTTGAACAAATCTTTCGTTTCAGGCGTCAGCGGCACGTGCAGCGTGACAAAGTCCGACTTCGTGATGATGTCGTCGAGCGACGCCAGCTTCACGCCGGCCGGCAGCCCGGTCTCCGACTTCACCAGCGGGTCGTAACCGATGACCGACATCTTGAGGCCCACGCCGCGCTCGGCGGCCTGGCGCCCGATGTTGCCGAGGCCGACCACGCCCAGCGTCTTGCCGGCGATCTCGACGCCCATGAACTTCTTCTTCTCCCAGATCCCCTGGCGCATGCTCTCGGCGGCCTGCGGGACCTTGCGCGCGAGCGCGAACATCAACGCGATCGCCATCTCGGCGGCGGCGGCGGCGTTGCCCTGCGGTGTGTTGATGACCAGCACGTTCTTGGCGGCGGCGGCCTTGACGTCGATGTTGTCGACGCCGACGCCGGCGCGGCCGATGATCTTCAGCGAGCCGGGGTTCTCGAGGATCGCCGCGGTGACCTTGGTCGCCGAGCGGATGCCCAGACCGTGGTACTGGCCGATGATCGCCGCCAGCTCTTCGGGTTTCAGCCCCACCTTGACGTCGACGGCGAACCCCGCCTTTTGCAGGATCTCGACCGCGCGCTTGGACATGTCGTCGGCAATCAGAACTCGGATCGAATCGGCCATGTTCTCTTCTCCTCCCAAATGAATGGCTGCAGGTGCGATCAACTCTTGCGAGACTCGGCGAACGTCGCCTGCGCGGCGGCCACCCCCGACCCCGGCTTGATGCGGTAGCCGAGATCCGAGAGCGTCATCTCCAGCCCCGAGATCGCGGTGATGATGTCGAACTCGCTGAAGTAGCCGATGTGCGCGATGCGGACGATCTTCCCTTTCAGGTGATCCTGTCCGCCCGCGATGGTGATGCCGTAGCGCACGCGCATCTGGCGCACCACCGCCGAGCCGTCGATGCCGCTCGGCACGCGGATCGCGGTCACCGCGTTGGTCGGAGTCGTCGCGAAGAGCTCGAGCCCGAGCCCCCCGGCCGCCGAGCGCGTCGCGCGCGCGAGCCGCTCGTGGCGACTGAAGATGCCCTCCAGCGTCTCTTCCTTGAGCATGCGCAGCGATTCCTGCAGCCCGACGAACAACGTCACCGCCGGCGTGAAATGAGTCTCGCCCTTGTCCTGGCTCTTTCGCTCGCGCGCGAGATCCAGGTAAAAGCGCGGCAGGTTCGAGCGCTCGTTGGCCTGCCAGGCCTTCTCAGACACGCCGACCATCGCCAGACCTGGCGGCAGCATCAGCGCCTTCTGCGAGCCGAGGCAGACGACGTCCAGGCCCCAGCGATCCATCGGCACGTCGAAGACACCGATCGCGGTGATCGCATCGACGCACAGGAGCACGTCGGGGCGGTCGCGCACGACCTTGGACAGCGCCTCGATGTCGTGCTTCACGCCCGTCGACGTCTCCGATGCGGTCGCGTACACCGCGCGGATCGACGGGTCCTGGTCGAGGGCGGCGGCGACCACCGCCGGGTCGACGCTCTTGCCCCACTCGACTTCGACCATGTGAACGCCGAGCCCGTAGGCGTGCGCGATACGACCCCAGCGCTCGCCGAACTTACCGCCGCGGATCACCAGCACCTTGTCGCCGTGGCGCAGGAAGTTGCTGACCGCCGCCTCCATGGCCGCCGTGCCGGAGCCCGTGAGCTGCAACACCGGCTGCTTGGTCTGGAAGAGCCACTTCAGCCCCTCCTGGTTCTCCCTCAAGCACTCGTTGAACGCGGGCGCGCGGTGGTACAGCACCGGCCGCGCCATGGCGAGCAGCACACGCTCCGGAACGGGCGTGGGACCGGCGGTGAGGAGGTACTGTTTCATTGCGCGCGTCGGCCAGGGAGTGGCCGCTCGTGGTTCTATTACAAGTTCCGCGTCAAACCAACGAGATCGTTTCCACTCGCCCGGAGTATGTTCGAAACGCCCCGATGTCCCTCGCCCAATTCTCCGACGTCACATTCGGCTACCCCGGCACCGAGATCCTGACCGGCGCATCGATGCTCATCCGTCCCGGCGAGCGCATGGCGCTGCTCGGACCCAACGGCACCGGCAAGTCGACCGCGCTGCGGCTCTTGGCCGGCGACCTGCAAGCGGACGGCGGCGACGTACGCGTGCTCGGCCGCGCCAGCGTCGCTTACCTGCGCCAGTCACAGGAGTTCGCGGGCGCCGGCACCCTGATGGACGCATTGCTCGAGCCGTTCGCCGCGCTCCAGGCGCTGCACGACGAGATGACCGCGATCGAGCACCGCCTCGGCGAGGCGAGCCCCGCCGAGGTGCAGCGCTACGGCGAGCTGCAGGAGCGCTACATGCGCGACGGCGGCTACGACCTCGAATCGCGCGTGCGCCGCCTCACCGCCGACGTCGGCTTCAGCGAGACCGACCTCGGGCGATCGGTGTCGACGCTGTCGGGCGGCGAGCGCGGGCGCCTGGAGCTGGCCAAGGTGCTGGTACGCCAGCCCGATCTCTTGTTGATGGACGAGCCGACCAATCACCTGGATCTATCGGCGATCGAGCGGCTCGAGAGCTTCCTCGCCGATTACCCGGGCGCGTTCGTGCTGGTCTCGCACGACCGCGCGTTCATCCGCGCGGTCTGCCGCGAGATCGTCGAGCTCGAGAACGGCAAGTTCGTGCGCTACCCGTACGGCTACGACAAGTATGTGGTCGAGCGTGACGCGCGCCTGGAACGCGCGCGCGTCGAGTACGAGCGGCAGAAGGAGCACGTCGACAAGACCGAGGATTTCATCCGCCGCAATCTCGCCGGCCAGAAGACCAAGCAGGCGCAGAGCCGGCGCAAGATGCTGGAGAAGCTCGAACGCCTCGAACGGCCGGAAGATCACTGGGAGTATGCGGGGAAGATCGGCCTCCAGTTCTCGGCCGGCGACGACCTCGGCAGCAAGGAGACCATCCGGGCGCCCCACATCACGGTCGGCTACCCGGGCGCGGCGACCGGGCCGATCCTGAAAGACGTGACCGTCAACATCTACCGCGGCGACAAGGTCGGCATCGTCGGCCCGAACGGCGCCGGCAAGTCGACGTTGCTCAAGACGCTGATCGGCGTGCTGCCGCCGCTTGAAGGCAAGGTCGAGACCGGCACTGGCGTGCGCATCGGCTACTTCGATCAGAAGCTGGGCACGCTCAGCGAGGAGCTATCGCTGATCGACGAGATCCGCACCGTGCGTGCGGATCTATCGCCCGAAGCGGTGCGCAGCTACCTGGCCAAGTTCCGCTTCTTCGACGATGACCCGTTCCGCACCGTGCGCGGCCTCTCGGGCGGCGAGCGCAGCCGCCTGGCGATGGCGAAGATCATGCTGTTCCCGCGCAATGTGCTGGTGCTCGACGAGCCGACCAACCACCTCGACATCCCCGCGCGCGAGACGCTCGAAGGCGCGCTGACGTCGTACGAAGGGACCTTGCTGGTCGTCAGCCACGATCGGTATTTCCTCGACCGCATCTGCACGCGCCTGCTGGTCATCGAAGGGAGCGGGCTAGAAGCGCACCTCGGCAACTATTCGGACTGGCGGCGGCGCAAACGCGAGGAGGCGTCTCGCGCCGCGGAAAAGACCGCGGCGGCGGAGAAACCGGCCGCCGAGACGCGCAGCAAACCGGGAGCGGCGGCGCCTGCACCGCGACAGCCCGCCGCATCCGAGACGACGCGCGTTGCCAACAAGGATCGCGATCGCGAGCTCCGCCGCCTCGAACGCCGCGTGGAAACGCTGGAGGCGGATGTGGGCAAGCTGGAAGCGGAGCTGCAATCCGTGCGGCAGGAGCTGACCGGGGATCACGCCGGGAATTGGCAAAAGCTACATACGCTTGCCGATCGCGAGCGAGAGCTCGACGCGTTGCTCGCGCGCCGTATGGCGGAGTGGGAGGCGGCGAGCACCGCGCTCGCCACCGCTCGGTCGGCCTGAGTCGCCTCGGTCAACGGTTCCAACACACCAACGTCGGCGAGCTGTCGCGCGAAAAGTTGTGACCACCAGCGCTGCGAGCCTCAAGACCGGCGCTCGCCTACCGATTGATCCTCATGCGGCACCTCGATTCTGCCCGATTGCTTCGGTAGAATGCGAGTATAGGTTTCGCATGTAACCTGATCTTGAAAGAGCTTCTTTTTTCGCCGGAGGTCACCCGGATGCGTTGGGCCGGAGTTTCTGTTTTCGCCCTGGCGGTCGCGACAGCAGGTTGCGCCGGGCGAAAGACCACGGTGGCGAGCACGGCGAGCCTTTCCTCGGCGGAGGTCACCGGAATCTGGGACGGCGTGGTACGGGCCACCATCAGCGAAGGGATGGGGACCGGCGACACGCGCATCGAGAAGCAGGAGTGGCACCTCGCACAGTCCGGCGGTGCAATCACCGGCTACTACATCGCGGCGCTGACGTTCGTGTCAGGCGACGGCAGACCGTACGTCTGCAGCCGCCAGCCGCAGTTCTCGGCGGTGCAGCGCTACGACATCTCGGGCACCGTGCGGGCTGGCACTGACGGCACCGTCGAGATCCAGGAGATCGCGCAGAAGTCGACCGAGGGACGATGTGATCCCGGCAACCGCCGCCTCTTGCACTACGAAGGCAAGGTGCAGGGCGACGTGCTGACGCTGGCCGCGAACGGACAGCAAAAGCAGACGCTGTACCGCAGCCGCAGCGCCGACGACCGCGCGGGCGGCGCCGACCTGTCGGCCACCAACGCGACCACGACGACGGCGGCGTCGAGCGAGTCGCCGTTCCCGAGCCTGGGCGACGGTCCCAAGCCGCTGCCGCTGCCAGGCGCGTCGCCCACCGACGTGAGCGGCCTCTGGATCTGGGAGCACCAGGGCACGGCTCCCGGCGGCGACGAGAAGCAGGAGCGCGAGGAGTGGCACGTCACCCAGGAGGGGGCGAAGCTCACCGGCTACTACGACCGCGTCGTGCGGCAGATCTCCGTCGACGGTCATGCCTACCGCTGCAGCATGTCGCTGGAGTTCGAGATCGCGACCCGCTATCGCATCAACGGCGAGGTGCGCGGCAACCAGGTGATCATCTACGAGAACTCGTTCGAGATCCTCGAGCCCAACGCGTGCGACAACGGCAAGCGTCGGCTCGACGCCTACGAGGGCCAGGTCAACGCCGAGGAGCTGCGGTTGGTCTGGGGCGTGGGCGGTCAGGTCCTGCACCGGCCGCATCCGGACGTGCCCACGCAGCGGTTCTAGGCCCCTCCGAATCCCCTCCCCCGTCTGCGGGGTAGGGTTAGGGAGAGGGCAAGCCTTGCGAGCCGCGGCGCCCGGCGGCCCCTCTCCCTAATCCTCTCCCCGCGGACGGGGCGAGGGGACCGGAAGGAGGGGTCTTTGGTCGCCCGCGCTACTTCTTCAGCTCGGCGTCGATCACCTCTTTGAACTTGTCGGCGGGCTGGGCGCCGACCAAGCGGGTGCCGTTGATGAAGAAAGTCGGCGTACCGGTGGCGCCAACGGCGGCGCCCTCCTTTGCGTCGCTGTCGACCTTGTCCTTGAACTTGCCGCTGTCGAGCGCCGCCGTGAACTTGTTCATGTTCAGGCCCAGCTCCTGCGCGTACTTTTCCAGCGACGGGCGGTCCAGCGCCTGCTGATTGGCGAACAGCTTGTCGTGCATCGCCCAGAACTTGCCCTGATCGTTCGCGGCCAGCGCGGCCTCGGCGGCCAGGTGCGCCTTGTCGTGGAACGGCAGCGGCAGGTTGCGGAACGCGATCTTGATCTTGCCCTTGTACTGGTCCTCGATCTCTTTCAGCGTCGGGTTCACTCGCCCGCAGAACGGGCACTGAAAGTCGCTGAACTCGATCACGGTGACCTTGGCCGAGGCGGGCCCCTTGACGGGCGCGTCCCCGACCTTGATATCGACCTTGGCCGCCGGCGCCTCCGGCGCCGCGGGGGCCGGCGGCGGGGTCGCCGCGGCCTGTTCCATCAGCTTCTGGTAGACGTCCTTGAGCGGCGTCCCCTTCTTGACCAGGTCGTCGGCCTTCTTGATCTCTTCGTCGATGATCTTCTGGAACTCGGCGAATGGCTGCGCGCCGACGATCTGGCGGCCGTTGATGAAGAAGGTCGGCGTCCCGGAGGCACCGACGGACGACGCCAGCTTCTGCTGCTCGGCGATCTCCTCCTTGATCTTGGGATCGTCGATGTCCTTCTTGAACTTGGCCAGATTGAGCCCGATGTCCTGCGCGTACTTCTCGAGGTTCGCGCGCTCGAGCGCGGTGTTGTTGTCGTACATCTTGTCGTGCATCGGCCACGCCTTGCCCTGACGGTGCGCGGCCTGGAACGCCTGCGCTGCCTCCATGGCGTGCTCGTGGAACGGCAGCGGCTGGTTGATGAACACGATCGCGACGTCGTTGGGATACTTCTGCAGAATCTCCTTCACCGTTGGCTCGACGCGCTTGCAGAACGGGCACTGGAAGTCGCTGAACTCCGCGATCGTCACCTTGGCCGCCTTGGGCCCGGTGCGCGGCATCGTCGCGTTGAGCGGCACCTTGTGCGACGAGGCCGGGGGCGCCGCGGCCGCGGGCGCCGCGGCTCCTGGCGCCGGCTTCTGCTTGTCGTCGATCGCCGCGAGGATCTCGCCGATCCCCTTGCCCTGCTTCGCCTGGTCGATCGCCAGCTTGGCGAGACCGGGGCTACGCGGGCAGTTGGGGTCCTTCTTCACGCAGGTCGCGATCGAGCCCATGCCGCAACCGCACTCGCAGTTGCGCTCGTTCATCGCCTGCAGCGCGGTCGTCTTCTGCGCGTCGTTGAGCCCGTCGAAGCTGATGCCGGCGACCGACGTCAGGTCGGTGTCCTTCAACCACCCGCTCGGGAACTCCGCCTGGCTCTTGTAGACCTTGGCGGGCGTCTTGGCCGCAACGGCGGCCGGGGCATCGCCCTTGGCCTCGGCGCTCACGCTCTCGCGCCCGTGCCCGGTGCCGGTCTCACGGCCAACGAGGAAACCGACGGCCAGGCCGGTCACCAGCGGCCAAACGGTTGCACCCCAGTTTCGCGACGATTCGTTTTCACGCGCCATGGCGTGAGCTTATACATCAACGTCGCGGATTGCTCACGTGCGCATGCTCGCGCCCGGCTTCTACCCGCGATGGGGCTCCGGCGGCGGAGCCGCCTGCGCCCCGCGCGCATGGAGACCCCGGCGCGGGCGCCCGGGCTCCGCGGCTCACTCGTCGTCGTCGTGGGCCGAGCGGCTCCGTGCGCCCGGCTCGAAGTCGAGCTCGCCGGCGAACATCTCGTCGAGGATCTCGTCGACCGAGCCCGCGTGATAGTCACGGCGCAGCTCCTCGCGCTCGAACTCTTCGAAGGTTTGGTAGATCTTCTGCTCGTCGTCGTTGCGTCCCATGTTCGCTCTCCTTGGGATGAGGCTTGATTTCAACTCTCACATGTAGGTTCAGATAACACCTACCCCCACAGCTGGTCAAATTTTTCGCTCATCCGTTTGGGGGGAGGCCAGAGGTGAGTATTCGGAGTGCGGAGGGGGTTTGATAGGATTCCCGCGCACCATGGGACGCATCATCGCGGTCGCAAACCAAAAGGGGGGCGTGGGAAAGACCACGACCGCCGTGAACCTGGCCGCTTCGCTGGCGGCGGCGGAGCGACGGGTGCTGCTGGTCGACATCGACCCGCAGGGAAACGCAAGCTCCGGCCTGGGGTACCCCCGCACCGAGGAGGGGACGCCGACGGTCTATGACCTGCTCGTCGACGACCGTCCCGTCGGGGAGATCGTGCGCAAGACCGAGCTACCGCTGCTCGACCTGATCCCGGCTCGCGCCGACCTGGCGGGCGCCGAGATCGAGCTCGTCGCCCTGCCCGACCGAGAGACCCGCCTGCGCCGCAGCCTGCGCGCGGCCGCGGCCGACTACGACTTCGTGTTCATCGACACGCCACCCTCGCTGGGTCTCCTCACGCTGAACGCGCTCTCCGCGTCCAACGGCGTGCTCGTGCCCCTGCAGTGCGAGTACTACGCGCTCGAGGGGCTGAGCGATCTCCAGACCACCATCGATCTCGTCGGCCGGTCTCTGAACCCCGGGTTGACCATCGAGGGTATCGTGCTGTGCATGGTCGATAACCGACAGAACCTGACCGAACAGGTCGCCAACGAAGTGCGCGGGCACTTCGACGCGCGCGTCTATCAGACCACGGTGCCGCGCAACGTCCGCCTGTCGGAGGCGCCGTCGTTCGGCAAGCCCATCATCCTTTACGACATCGCTTCCAAAGGGGCGAAGAGCTACCTGGAGCTGGCGCGTGAGTTCCTGTCACGCCAGACCGACACGACGTCTTCCGAGGCGGCTAGCGGCCCGAGGTGAGAACAATCAAATGAGCACGATGAAGCGCAATGCCCTCGGGCGCGGGCTGGCGGCGTTGATCCCGGGTGCACCTCCCTCGGCGGCGGCACACGCACCCGCGGCGGCCCCGTCCGGGGCGAGCGGCGGCGGTGGCCTGCAGAACGTCGGGATCGAGGAGATTCATCCGTCGCGCGATCAGCCGCGCAAGATGTTCGACGAGACGCGCATCGAGGAGTTAGCGGCGTCGATCCGCACGCAGGGGGTGATCCAGCCGCTGGTCGTGCGCAAGCGCGAAGCCGGGGGTTACGAGCTCATCGCAGGCGAGCGCCGCTGGCGCGCCGCCCAGCGCGCGGGCCTGCACGAAGTGCCGGCGGTGATCCGCGACGTGGTCCCGACGCGCGCCTTCGAGATGGCGATGGTCGAAAATCTCCAGCGCGAGGACCTGAACCCGATCGAGGAAGCGGCTGGCTACCAGCGGCTGATTGCCGAGCTCGGGTACACGCAGGAGTCACTGGCCGCGCGCGTGGGCAAGGACCGCACGACGATCACCAATGCCCTGCGGCTGCTGCGCCTGCCCGACGAGGTGCGCGACCTGGTCGTCGAGGGCCGCGTGTCGATGGGCCACGCCCGCGCGCTGCTGGGTCTCGACTCGGTGGATTCGATGGTGCGGCTCGCGCGCCGGGTCGCCGCGCGCGAGATGTCGGTGCGCCAGGTCGAGGGGCTGGTGCGGCGCGAGCGCGAGGACGGCGGAAGCGGCGCGGGCAGCGCGCCGCCGGCGCGCCCGTCGGCGTCGGCGCGTGATCTCGCCGAGCGCCTCTCACGCGGGATCGGCGTGCGGGTCAAGGTCGTCGAGGCCGGCCCGGGACGAGGTCACCTGGAGCTGCAGTACAACTCCCTCGATGAGCTCGACACGCTCATCGGGCGCCTCTTGCCCTCATGACCAACCCCGGCTCCATCGATCAGCGGCGCAACGCGCGGGTTCCGGTCGCATTGGAGCTGGAGTACCGATCCGCGGGCGCATTCCTGGTCGCGTACACGACCAACCTGTCCAAGGGCGGCATCTTCGTCGATACCACGGCACCCTTCCCGATGGGCACGGTGGTGGCGATGCGGCTACGCGCGCCGAACATGCCGGTGTGCGAGGTACACGGGACCGTGGCGTGGCTGCGACCCGAATCGACGGGCCCGGGCCAGCCGGCCGGGATGGGCATCGTGATCGACACGGCGCCCGAGCTGTACGGCGCGGTCGTCGACGAGATCGCGTTCAGCTTCACCGGCATCCAGGTGCTCCTCGGCACCGGCGAGGCGGCGCCGCGCGCGATCTTGAGCCGCTACCTGCGCTCGGTGCTCGCCTGCCAGATCATCGACTACGACTTCGCCACGCGGCCCCAGGGGCTGCCCGAGAACATCGACCTGGCGGTCATCGACCTCGACTCGTCGGGGCCCGAGGGCGCCCAGCTGATCCAGACGCTGAAGTTCGACGCGCGCACGTCGACGACGCCGATCATCGCGCTCGGCCAGCTGGAGCGCGATCGCATGCGCGCGCACCAGCGCGGCGCCGACGAGGCGCTGACCAACCCGCCGCTGTTCGCCGAGCTGCAGAGCGCCGTGATCCGCTGCATCGCGAAGCCCAGCGCGGTCCGGTAGCGAGGTTCGGAGTTAAACGGCGCGGCGGCGCGCCGACGCGAGCGTGTTCGAAAGTAGCATCGCGACCGTCATCGGACCGACGCCGCCCGGCACGGGCGTGATCGCCGACGCGCGCTCCGCGGCGGCCGCGAACTCGACGTCGCCGACCAATTTTCGGGACGGCAGCCGGTTGATACCAACGTCGATCACCACCGCGCCCGGTTTGATCCAGGCGCCGCGGATCATCTCAGGTCGGCCGACGGCGGCGACCAGCACGTCGGCGCGACCGACTGCAGCTGCGAGGTCGCGCGTGCGCGAGTGACAGATGGTCACCGTCGCATCGGCGGCGATGAGCAACGCTGCGATCGGCTTGCCGACGGTGTTCGATCGCCCGACCACGACGGCCTCGGCTCCGGACAGGGGAACCCCCGCCTCCTCGATCAACTTCATGATGCCGAAGGGCGTGCACGCGATGAAGCGCGGCTTCCCCATCAACAGGCGCCCGAGGTTGTCGGGATGGAAGCCGTCGACGTCCTTCGCGGGATCGACCGCCAGCAACACGCGGCGCTCGTCGATGCCAGGCGGAAGAGGAACCTGCACCAGGATGCCGTCGACCGCGGGATCCGCGTTGAGCTTCGCGATCAGCGCCAGCAGATCCGCTTCGGCAGTGTTCGCCGGCAGGCGATAGTCGAAGGCACGGAAACCAGCTTCGGCGCAGGCTTCGGTCTTCTTGCCGACGTAGATCTGCGACGCGGGGTCGTCTCCGACCAGCACCACGGCCAGCCCCGGCTGCACGCCACGCGCGGTGAGCGCCCGCGCTTCCTCGGCGAGCCCGGCGCGGATCCGCGCCGCCAGCGCCTTGCCATCCAAGATCTTAGCGGCCATCTGCCGGCCTCTTATAGCAGGCCCGCCGCCACGGTGTCCGGAATTGGGATAGCGGCGGACGCCCGCGGGACGAAACGCCGTTCCCGCGCGCACCGGGACGCGCCGATCCTCGCGGCACGCAGGTTGCTGAAGAGCATCGGCACGCGGGCAAAGACTCGACCTCTCCCGCAGGTGATCATTCATGTCCGAGATTGCTGTTCGTTCTCCAATCGTCATCGCGCTCATCGCGCTCGCCGGCGCGATGCTGGCGCCGCGCCCGTGCGCGGCGACGGTCCCCGTTCTCGACGGAGACGTCGGGGCGATCGCGATCGCCGGCGAAAGCATCGCCGTGCTTCGGCGCGATCAGGTGGTTGTGCTGCGCGCGTCGGGCGAAGTGGTGGGGCGCCTCGACCACGAGCACGGAACGGCGCCGCAGCCAGGAAAGAAGCGCCGCGCGAACGCCGACGAGGTCCTCGACCTCGCCGGAATCCCCGACGACGACCTCGAGAGCGATGCGGCCGAGGATCTACTGGACGACGAAGGCGCGGCGCCGAGCGGTGCGCGACGGCGCGCGACGGCGGCGCCGGACGACAGCGCCGACGGCGTGCGCGGCGGCGCTGCCGCTGGCGGCGCACCGCGCCTGCTGGCGGCGAGCGATCGCCGGATCTGGATCGGCGGTGCCGGTGGGCTGTCCGCGCTCGCCGCCGACGGCGACGTGCCCCTGCTGCCGCTGCGCGCGCTCGCGGTCGGACCGAGGCGTCTCCCGCTGTCCGCGCTCGCGGTCACACCAGACGGCACTGACCTGGCCGCGCTGGCGGGCGATCACCTGCTTCGCTCGAGCGACAGCGGCGCGTCCTGGTCGCTGCTCGCGGTGCTCGCGGGGCGCCCGCGCGCCGTCGAGATCTCCGCCGACGGACGCGATGTCTTCGTTCTGGACGACGACGGCGTCGCAATCGTCGCGCACCGGCAGCGCACGTCGATCTTCGAAGGTCGTGCCTCCCACCTGATCCGCTGCGGACACGATCTGCTGATCCTCGGCGCCGACGGCCTCTCCGCGTGGCGATCGGATCGCGGCCTCGAACCGCGCAGCACGCGCATCCCCGCGCACCGCCTCGCCTGCGCCGGCGCGGCTCCCGATGTCGTCTTCGCAATTGGCCCGGACCTGCTGGCGTCCTTCGACGGCGGGCGAACCTGGGGCGCGCGCGACGACTTGCCGGCAGCGGCGATCCAGTGCGTGGCCGTCGCCTCCGACCGACTCTGGGTGGGGACCGACAGTGGTCTCTTCGTCGTACCGCTGGTGCCGTCACCGGCTCCTGCCGAGGTTGCCCGCCGACAGCGAGAACGGGCCGCCAGCGTGAACGACGCCCTCGCCGGCGCTCTGCGGACGCTGCCCCCGGACCTGCCGCGCGCCGGCCGCTGGCAGGGCCTTCTGCCGCGCGTGTCGCTGGTTGCTGCGGCGAGCGCGACGCGGCCCGGCGGCGACCGGCGCGAGATCTGGTTGCTGGTCACGTTTCCGCTCGGCCGCGCCCGAACGCGCAGCGCGCAGGCGCAGCAAATGGCTGCGGACCGGTTGCGCCGCCGTGCGGCGCTGAGCGGTGAGCTGCTGCGCCTCTCACGCGACGCGCCCGAAGACGAGGAAGCAGCCGCGCTGCTCCGCGTGGCCCAGTCGAGCTTGGACGCCGACCGATGACCCTCTCCCACATCGTCGTGCTGCTGGTCTGGCTCGACCCTGTTGCTGACCCGCGCATGTCGCCGTCGCCGCCTGCGCCCCCGACCTTGCCGCCGCCGGGCCGCGCCAGCGAGTCGCCTCGGCCACGCCCGCGCCACCCCCCCGACCCAGCCGCTGTGCAGAGGGCCTTGAACGACGGCCCGCCCATCGACGTCCTGCGCGCCGCGGCCACCGCTCTGGCGCTGGCCGAACCGGACCGAGCGCGGTCGCTCGTGCAACGAGCGCGCCTGGCCCCCTGGCTGCCGGAGGTGCGTGTCCGCGTCGATCGGCGCTTCGGGCGCAGTGAATCGCTCGACGTCTCACCGGCACCGCTGGCCGATGCGCCGCCGGTCTCGCTGGATACCGTCGACGAGGTACGTTACGAGGCGCGCGCGACCTGGGATCTGTCGCGCCTGGTCTTCAACCCGGACGAGCTGGCTGCCCACGCCGAGGCCCTGCGGATGGCGGACGTCCGGCGGGAAGTGGAGTCGGCGGTCATCCGACTCTACTTCGAGCGTAGGCGCCTCAAGGTGGAAGCGGTTACCACCGATGGCAACGATGTGGCTTCGAACCTGCGGCGCGACGCGCGGATCGAGGAGCTCGAGGCCGAGCTCGACGCCCTGACGGGAGGGGCATTCTTGCGAGCGATGGCCGGGTCTCGCGGCTTTCTCCCCTCAGCGTCGCCATGGCCGTAGCACGCGACGCCCGGCAGTTCCCGCGCTATCCCGTCGACCTCAAGGTCACGGTGTCGTCGAAGGACCGCCAGCTGGCGGCGCGCACGCGCGACATCTCGCGCTCGGGCCTCTGCCTGGTCGCGCCCCACCCGATTCCGCTGAAAGCGCGCATCGAGATCCGCATGGTGTTGACGTTCGCGGCGGGCGGCCATTCGGAGCCGCTGCTTCTGCCCGGGCGCGTGGTGTGGTGCACGGCGCTCTTCGGCTCCTACCAGGTCGGCGTTATGTTCTCCGACCTGGACCGCGAGCGAGCGCGGCAGCTGCAGATCCTGGTGGCGATCCTCGAAGGGGCGCCGTCCGACCCATCGGACGACGAGGACACCGACCGTCACCACGTCGATCCCGACGATCCGTTCCGGCCGTAGCAGAGGGAAGAGAGGAAGACCATGGCGAGACCGCAACCTCCACTCAAGCGCCCCGCGCAACCCGCGGCGGCGCAACCGCCGGTGGCGCCGCAGGGGCGGCGAGCGCACGCGCGTCTCGACATCCGCATGTCGGCCGAGATCCGCACCTCGCGGGCGGTCTTCACCGCGACCACGCGCGACCTCTCCGAGGCGGGCGCCGGCCTCGAGACCGATCGCGCGCTCGCCGAGGGCGAGGAGCTCGCGCTCGGGCTGTTCCTGGTCCTCGACGGCGTCGAGACCGAAACCCCGCCCCTGTGGGTCAAGGCCAAGGTCGCCTGGACCGGAGAGAACGACGCCGGCCATCACACCGCGGGCGTCCGCTTTGCAGTGATCACCAATGAGCAGCGCGCGTGGCTACGCGGTGTGCTCGCGCACGTGCAGCCGGCAAGCATCGCGCCTTAGCGAATCACGCGAACGACGTGAGGATCCGGTTCGCGATGCGCGCGCCGTCGAGGGCGGCGCTCACGATCCCACCCGCATAGCCGGCGCCCTCGCCCGCCGGGAAGAGACCGCGGAGCGACGGCGACTCGAGCGTCTCCGGGTCGCGCACGATGCGCACGGGCGCGCTGGTGCGCGTCTCGGCGCCGATCAGCTGCGCGCGGTCATCGAGAAATCCAGGGACGCGCGCGGCGATGCCGCGCAGCCCCTCGCGCAACGCTTCGAGTACGAAGGGCGGAAAGACTTCCCGGAGATCGGCCGCGACGATGCCCGGGCGATAGCTCGCCTCGGACAGCGAGGTGCTGCTCCGACCAGCCAGGAAATCGACGAGGCGCTGCGCCGGCGCGCGAAACGAGCCGCCACCCGCACGAAAGGCCGCGCGTTCAATCGCGCGCTGGAACGCGACACCGGCGAGCGCGCCTTCGGCGTCGGCACCGAAATCGGGCGGCTCGACAGTGACCACGAACCCGGAGTTGGCGAACGGCGAATCGCGCCGTGACAGGCTCATGCCGTTCACCACGACACCGTCGGGCTCGGTGGCGGCGGGCACGATCCAGCCGCCGGGGCACATGCAGAAGCTGTAGACGCCGCGGTCCTGCCCCACGCCGCGCAGCTCGTAGAACGCGGCCGGCAAGCGCGGATGGCCCGCGGCGCGCCCGTACTGGATGGCGTCGATCGCCGTTTGCGGGTGCTCGAGGCGCACGCCGACCGCGATGCCCTTGCGTTCGAGGGCGATACCGGCCGCCGCCGCCCACGCGTAGACCGGGCGCGCCGAATGCCCCACGGCGAGCACGGCGGCGTCGGCCTCGATTTCGCCGCCGCCCGCGAGCCGCAACGCGCGCAGCCGGCCGCCTTCCGCCCGCAAGCCGGCGACCTCGGTCTCGAAGCAGTAGGTCGTGCCCTGGCTCTGCAAGTACGCGCGCAGCGCATCCAGGACCTTGGGCAACCGGTTGGACCCGACGTGCGGACGCGACTCGATCTCGATCTCGGGCGGCGCGCCGAAACGCACGAGGTCGGCGAGCACCTGGGCGATGCCGGCGCGATCCTTGGAGCGCGTGTAGAGCTTGCCGTCGGAGTACGTGCCCGCCCCGCCCTCGCCGAAGCAGTAGTTCGAGCGCGGATTCAGCGTTCCCCGCGTGAGCAGCGCGAGATCGCGGCGGCGTGGCTGGACCGGCTTGCCGAGCTCGACGATCGTCGGCGCGATCCCCGCCTCGACGAGGCGTAGCGCCGCCCAGGTGCCGGCCGGCCCGGCGCCCACGACGACCACGCGTGGTGGCGGGCGGCCCGCGGGCCAGCGCGGCGCCGCGACAATCTCGTCGCTGGCCGTGCGCGCCAGCGTCTCGCCCTTGCGCGCAACCTCGACGCGCAGGCGATAGCCGATCGCCTGCTTCTTGCGCGCGTCGAGCGATCGCCGCACCACGCGCACCTCGCCGGCGGCGCCGCGCGGCCATCCCAGCGCCTGCTCGGCACGCGCCGCGAGCACCGGCGCGGTCTCGCCGCTACTCGCGTCGCCCTCGCCGCTCTCGTCGAGCGGCACAAAGATTTCGACGACCTCCATCGGCTCCCGTCAGCGCGCGCTCAGACCGACGCGCCGGCGCGCGTCCAGACAATGCCGCCCGTTGGCCTCGAAATCGCGGCACGCTTGCGGGCGATCGGCGTAGATCGAGCACGAGAACCGCCGCGGCGACGCCTCGACGGCGAGCGCCGCGCAACGCTCGCCGTCGCGACGGATCTCGAAGCGATGCCCGTTCCGCTCGATCAGATCCGGCTGCTTCCAGACGACCGGATCGCGCACCGACACCGTGACCGAGTGATAGGCCTCGCGGCAGCAAGCGCCGCAGTCGTGACAATCGACGGGCGCTTCCCAGCGATCGCATGACGGCGTGTCGTCCTCGATGCGCCGGCCCACGCCATCGCGATCCGCCGACTGGCGGCAGCGCAGCACCGGCTTGCCGCGCCCGCCCAGATAGCGCCAGGCGCAGCTCGCACAACTTCGGTCCGACGGGCCGGCGAGAAATCCCAGCGGATGCTCGAGCGCGCCGGCGGTGAGGCTCATCGCGCGCATGATCGCTTCGCGCCACGGCCGCTCGGCCGCGCGCGCAGCCGCGGCGCGCGCGATGGGAACGGCGGGATCGCCGTCGTCGGCGAGCGGATCGGCGGGAATGCGATCGTGATACGCGCGGTACTCCGTCGTTGGCGCCATGAGCTCGCGCAACCCGTACGGCGCCGCGAGATGAGCCTGCAGGCGCAGGCACGCGTGCTCGTGAGCCAGCGTGATGTCAGCGCGCTGCGCGCCGGTGTTGTCGAGCCCCCAATCGGGCCGCGCCGCATTCTCGGGGCCTTCGCAGAGCGCGTGGCAAAGCTCGTGGAAGATCAGTTGCGCGACGGCGTCGTCGACATCGAGGTGATCGTTGGTCGCGATCAGGAGGCGGCCCGCGCCGTCACTCGCGGCGTACGCATCGCCCGTGCGCTCGACGCGAAGCCCGATTTCTTCGGCCGCCGCGATCCAAATGCGCTCGATGTTTGGGCGCGCCAGAGGGCTTAAAGAAAACTTCCGCATCACCGATATATTGCCCTGCCAACAATCACCCGCACGGCCCGACCGGCGACGGGACTCCCGTCGCATCATCCGTCCGTGGGGGTGTCACGCGCGACTCGCGCCCGAGTCGCACGTCGGAGATTTCCGCGATTCGCCGGAATATCCGAGCCCTTCGTCGTATTCGGATCAGCACTCGAGCGATCCATTTGCGGGTCTGGGGGCCTCTCCGAGGCCGGCAATTTGTCCCAATTCGTCGGGAGAACCCCTGTAAATCCTGCACAAAATCTGGCTCCGAGGCCGCGGAACGCGCGGAATGTGCCGCATAAACGAAACCTTGTATTCGAACTTGCGCAATCTGGCCAACCGCAAAAACGACCTTAACCTCTTGCATATCCCGGCAAACGGATACAATCTAGCCCGCTCTGGTGTGGCCCGGGACGCTTCCCGCCGCACCCAACGCTCACCACACACTCACTGAGGTGAAGACGTGCTTTTTTCGTTGCAGAAGCTACCTTATGGTTTCGTTGCCGCGCTCACGGGAGTGATGGCATTCCCTCTCGCGTCGAAGGCCGCTGAGGCCGCAGCCGCCGAAAACCCCGTGGAATCGGCCGCTGCGCCGGCCGCATCGACCTCGGAGGATTCGACCCCGGTGACGACCGCCCCGGCCGAGGGTGATGACGACCCTAGCAATCAAGAGGCCAGCAGCGACAGCAACAACGCTGCTAGCAATCAAGAGGCCAGCGCCGACCAAGATCAAGATGACGATGGTCAGGCCGAGAGCTGCATGGTCAAGACCATTTGCTCGGTGAAGCAAAAGATTCGCTGGATGACGCCGGCGTGGACACCGCAGGAGTGCCAGCGTATCGCGAACGCCGTCGAGTCCTCGTCGAAGCAGCACGATCTCAGCCCCACGCTGCTGCTCGCGATCATGATCAACGAGAGCGACATGAATGAGAAGGCATTCCGCCTGACGTTGCGCGGAGGCAAGGTCTACGCGAAGGACGGCGGCTTGATGGCGATCCGCTGCGTGGTCAACAGCAAAGATCATTGTGTCAATGGCAATGTGCGCGGCATGGCCTGGAAAGACCTCATGGACCCGGTCACCAACATCGAGGTCGGTGCGCGCGAGCTCGCGTACTGGCGCGATGGCGGCGGAATCGCGAGCCGTACGATCAACCGGCGCGATAGCCAGGGTCATATGCAGCAGATCACCAAGAACGGTCCGTGCCATCACCAGACCCACGCATGGTGGGCGCACTACAATCACGGCCCGCGCTACATCGAAAAGGGTTATCCGCGGCACTACCCGCACCGGATCGCCGTCCTCGATCACGCGCTCGCGACGGTGTTGAACATGGATGCGCCCGAGCTGAATCATCGGATCACGATCCACGATCCCGGCAAGCGCGAGCGCACCGTCGATCGCCCGATCGAGAAGCGCTTCAAGAAGCTGTACAACGAGATCCTGTCGAGCGGCTCCTGTTCCGCGCTGGCGTACGCGAACTGAGCGCGTTCGCCAGCGGAGCTCACGGTCCAGACGAGGCGTGCCGTCGTCCTCTGGGCGCACCTTTGCCAGTTTTCGTCGGACATTCTGCGACAAACATTACGTGCGTCCGCCGTTCCGCCGCGCGCTCGCCAACTATTTTGCTATTGGCATCATGGTCGGCACGCCTCCCGACGACGCGGGCTCGCATCGCGGTGACGTGACCGCGGCGCTCGACGGCTCCGCCGCCTGCGCGACGTTCCGGGTCGTCACGCTGATGCGCAGGCCGACCGCGGTCGCCAGCGCCACGGCGACGAGCGCGACGCCCGCGAGAGCGGCGACGCGGCCGTGTCGCGACGAGATGCCCCGCGCACGCCGAAGCCCCAGCAGCCGTTGCCCCTGACCCAAGTCTTTGACCGTCGTCTTCTCCGCGATCGCGTCGTTCCAGCGCCGGCCAGCGACCGCCGAACGCGACGAGCGCGCCCACGAGCGGCACTCGCCCTCGACCGACGCGACGAACGCGACGACGTCGTCGACGTGCACGCGCGCCGACACGACGAGCTCGTCGAGATCGCGCGCCATCGCGCCCGCGTTGGCGTAGCGGCGATCGCGATCGCGCTCGAGCGCCTTCATCACGATCGCGTCGAGCGCCGGCGGAACGTCGGGACGGCGCGCGGAGGGCAGCGGGATCTTCATCTCCAGCACCTTCTTCACGGTGATGAGATCGCTGTCGCCCGCGAACAGGTGCTCGAGCGACAGCATCTCGTGCAGCACCACGCCGAGCGCGAAGATGTCGATGCGGCGATCGATCGGCGCGCCGCCGGCCGCGCCCTCGATCTGTTCGGGCGCGAGGTACGCCGGCTTGCCCCGCATCGTCCCCGCGCGCGTCAGCGACGCCGAACCGCGATACTTCGCGACCCCGAAGTCGAGCAGCTTGACGCCCCCGTTCGCGGTCAAAAGGATGTTCGAGGGCGTCACGTCGCGGTGGAGGATCTCGAGCGCCCGGCCTTCGCCGTCGGCGAGCGCGTGCACATAGTCGAGCGCCCGGCAGATCTCACGGGCGATGAAGGCTGCGATTGCCGGTGGCATCGCGCGTCCGACCGAGCGCAGCGAGCGCAGCGCGCGCGACAGCGACGGCCCCTCGACGTATTCGAGCACCAGGAACAGATCGCCGCCCTCGTCGACGAAGTCGTGCACCTGTACGATGTTCGCGTGGTGCAGCATCCCCGAGATGCGTGCCTCTTCCAGGAACAGCTGGACGAACTCAGGATCGGTCCCGTGAGCGGGCTGGATGCGCTTGATGACGACGTCGTGCTCGAACCCCGACGGACCGCAGCTCCTCGCCTTCCAGACCTCGGCCATCCCGCCGCGCCCCAGCGGCTCGAGCAAACGGTACCGGCCAAGCTCGGAGCCCACGCGCAGTCCGCTGCACCGGCGCCGGCGACCGCGCGCTTCCCCGTCGAACGCACGGCGGAACGGCCCGCCGGTTCTCCACCCGAGGCGCATCGCTTCTGTGATGTCCAAGAGGCGTGCCAACCATCGGGCCGCTCGTCGGGCCTCGGAATCGCCGTTTCCCACCGATCGCGCCCCACCGCCGGCGTGAGCTGCGATCCGGCCGGTAACGGCGGAGCGACGGGGCTTACCATCAGGTAACGGCCCCGAACCGGGCCGTAGTTCACGCACGAGCTACCCGCTGAGGTGCGATCCGAGCCTTACTTTGAGGGCACAACATGGAAACCGAGCCCAAGAAATTCAAGTTCTCGGTCGGATACGTGATCCTGGCCTTCTGGGTCGCCCTGATCCTCCAGCAGGTGCTCACGGCGTACTTGCATCCGGACAAGATCGCTTACAGCGACTTCAAGAAAGCCCTGGCGGCCGGACAGATCGATGAGGTCGCGATCGGCACGACCGTGATCCGCGCCCATTACAAGACAGGGATCCCGGAAGGAACACCGCCCCCAGCGACGACGGCGACACCACCGGCGCGAAACCATGGCGCGGCGGGAGGGGCGACGAGCCACTCGGTCGAGAGCGTGCGCGTCGAGGATCCCGATCTGATGCGCGAGCTCGGCCAGCGCGGCGTGCGGGTCACCGGAGTGGTCGAGTCGACGTTCTGGCGCGACGCCATGTCGTGGCTGCTGCCGATCGCGTTGCTGGTCGCGTTCTGGGCGCTGATGTCGCGCCGCATGGGACAGGGCGGCAGCAATGGCTTCATGACCGTCGGGCGCAGCAAGGCCAAGGTCTACATGGAGAAGGACGTACAGGTCAGCTTCGCCGACGCCGCCGGCGTGGACGAGGCCAAGGAGGAGCTGCGCGAGGTGATCGACTTTCTCAAGTCGCCCGCGAAGTTCGGCCGCCTGGGCGCAAAGCTGCCCAAGGGGATCCTGCTGGTCGGGCCGCCCGGCACCGGCAAGACGCTGCTGGCGCGCGCCGTCGCCGGTGAGGCAGGCGTCCCCTTCTTCTCGATCAGCGGCTCTGACTTCGTCGAGATGTTCGTGGGCGTCGGCGCCGCGCGCGTGCGCGATCTCTTCGACCAGGCCAAGCAGAAAGCGCCGTGCATCATCTTCATCGACGAGCTCGACGCGCTCGGCAAGGCGCGCGGCCTGGGCCCAGTGACCCACGAGGAGCGCGAGCAGACGCTGAACCAGCTGCTCGTCGAGCTGGACGGTTTCGACACGCGCGTGGGCGTGATCCTGATGGCGGCCACGAATCGCCCGGAGATCCTCGACCCGGCGCTGCTGCGCGCGGGGCGCTTCGACCGACAGGTCCTGGTCGACCGCCCCGACAAGGTGGCGCGCCTCGAGATCCTGCAGGTTCACGCGCGCCAGGTCGCGATGGAGCGCGACGCGGATCTAGAGGTGATCGCGGCGATGACCGCCGGCTTCGTCGGCGCCGATCTGGCCAACATCGTCAACGAAGCGGCCTTGCTGGGCGTGCGCCGCGAGCGCGAGCGCGTGGGCGCCGCCGAGCTCCAGGAGGCGGTCGAGCGCGTGGTCGCGGGCCTCGAGAAGAAGAACCGCGTGCTCACGCCGCACGAAAAGCAGCGGGTCGCCTACCACGAGCTGGGACACGCGCTGGTGGCGATGGCGATCCCGGGCGTCGACGACGTCCACAAGATCTCGATCATCCCGCGCGGCATCGCGGCGCTGGGATACACCATGCAGGTGCCGACCGAGGATCGCTTCCTGATGACCGAGAGCGAGCTCAAGAACAGGATCGCGGTGCTGCTGGGCGGACGCGCGGCCGAAGAGCTGATCTACGAGGAAGCGTCGACCGGCGCCCACGACGATCTGACCAAGGCGACCGACATCGCGCGCAGCATGATCAAGACGTTCGGGATGAGCCCCAAGCTGGGACAGATCAGCTTCGAGCGCGACCGCCGGACGATGCTGATGCAGTCCCCCGAGCCAGTCGGCCGCCACGACTACAGCGAGGAAACCGCGCGCGAGATCGACATCGAGGTCCGGCGCATCATCGACGAGCAGATCGAGCGCGTGAGCCAGCTCCTCGAAGAGCGAAAGGCGATCCTGATGCGCGCGGCGCGGAGATTGATCGCCCGCGAGACGATCAGCGGCGCCGAGCTGCGCGCGATCGCGGCGGCGGCGGACGACGTCGACGACGGCGGCGACGCGACCGATGGCCACTCGTCGTCGGCGAGCAGCGCATGGCTGGAGCCGTAGGCAATCCTCGGCCGTCTCTAGCGCCAAGAACGCCAAGCGCCAAGTCCGGATTTTCTCAAATCCGGATCTTAGCGTTCTCCGCGCCTTGGCGGTTTACCTGGTATCAGTGCGCGAGCACGGCCGCGCCCGCCACCGGGACCCCGACGTGCGAAAACCCGGGCGCCGACATCGCCCAACCCCACCCGGATCCGAGCAACAACGCCAGGCCCCAGCGCCACGCAAGAGATCTCATCACCCAGGTTCCCATGTCGTGCAACTCGTGCGACTCAGATGGGCGCAAACCGCGAGCCCGCGGCCGGCACCTCGACGGTCCCGTACGGCATATCGGCGTCGACACCGCCCCACGCCAGGTGCCGCAGGATATCGCTGGCGGTGACGATCCCGACCAGCGTCCCGTTCCTCTCCATCACCAGCACGCGACGGATCCCTTCACGCACCATCAAGCGAATGGCGCGGTTCGCGGAATCCGACGGCTCGAGCGAGAACAGCGCCGGCGTCATGAGATCTTGCACTTCCTTCCCATCGAGGTTGCCCTGGACGCGTTCCGGGTCGGTGAGGTCGCTCCGCGACAGCACGCCCACCAGGCGCCCGCGCGCGTCGCGCACCGGCGCGCCGGTGTAACCCCGGATGCTCAGCTCCCAGGCCGCGGTCTCGGCCGGCGTCGTCGCATCCAGCGTGAACACATCGCGAGTCATCACGTCGCCAATCTTGTTCTTCAGCATTGAGGATCCCTTCGTCGCGGTTGGTGGGTGGTGGACGGGGTCCTGATATTCACGGGTCGTGCCATCGCCCGCGATTGCCAAAGCGGAAGGATCTCGACGACTAAGCGCGATTTCGCAAAAGAGAAGGGTTCCGATCGGTAACATCGGCATGTTACCGGTTACCGTTTCTGCCGCACCGTACTCTCATGTAGGTGCAGGTTCAGCCCTACGGTCTCTTGCGGGAGCAGGAACGCGGGCTTATGTGCTCTGGAGGAAGAGGACGCCGCCAGCATAATGGAAATAACCGGGACGACTTCGATCGGGGCAGGACGAGCGCTACGCTACCCGCAGAACCGCAACAGCCTCGCCGGCGATCGCTCGGAAGGGCCCTCGGATGGGCTGAGCATCCTGCTGGTCGACGATGAGCCCGACTTCAACCTGCTGGTGGCCGAGGCGCTCGCCGAGGCAGGGCATCGGGTCACGACCGCGGCGAATGGCGAGGAGGCGCTGGCGCTGGTGACCAGCGAGCTGTTCGACGTCATGGTCTGTGACATCCGGCTGCCCAAGCTCGACGGGCTGAGCCTGTTCCGCCGCACGCGGCAGGAGTCGCCCGACACCACAGTGATCCTCATGACCGCCTACGCGGCGATCCAGGATGCGGTCGGCGCCGTGAAAGAAGGCGCCTACGACTATCTGACCAAGCCGTTCGACATCGACGAGCTCACCCTGCGGATGAAGCGCATCGCCGACCACCGGGCGCTGCTGCGCGAGCTCGAGACCGCGCGCGCGCAGCTGGCCGCCGCCGACGTCAAGGAGGCGATCATCGGCCGCTCGGTACAGATGCTGCGG
>Ga0265342_10000379_pt1 | contig 49165 bp, 44 predicted proteins | sample 4CB327metaG_FD_203125 | JGI IMG/M metagenome (GOLD analysis project Ga0265342, IMG submission 203125) | Rhizosphere microbial communities from Carex aquatilis grown in University of Washington, Seatle, WA, United States - 4-CB3-27 metaG | ecosystem: Host-associated > Plants > Roots >... | reverse complement strand
AAACGGTGAGTTCCAGCCCTACAAGATCGAGGGCTCTGATGCTGATTTCTATAGGATCCAAAATCGCATCTTCATCATCGTCCGAGAGCAGATTGATAAGGCGTCAGCTGACCTGATCTTGGATAGATTGAAGCCACTTCGTGATCCTGAATCTGGAAAATTTCGATCTCTGACGGCGTTTATGGAAGGCCCATTTAAGGTCACTGCAGAAGGATGTGACCTTCTGAACGCTCAAGGCATCTCGATCTACAAGACATCAAACTGGGAAAGACTGGGCTCTTGAGGGCTACCCCTTCTCGCCCTCACTTCGTTCGGGCGAGCCTTCGGGGTTCTGATGTCTTTGTTCGAAGATCGCTCGAGCTTCTGGATGTGACGCGCAGGAGCGGTGGAGGACACACTTCGCCTTTCAGCGAAAGTGGTTCCCCAAAGATGCCTGCGGGCAGCCGCTTCGGATAACAAAAAACTGTCTCAATGAACGCCGCACGCTGAGCAAGGATTTGCGTGTGGTCGCTCCTCTCGAAGATCCGCCTTCAAACCGACCGCCAATTCGCCACCCACGAACAGACAATTCGGGTGACGGCGTTAACCCGCGCGAAGGCATATAATGCCCGATTTCGCCGCTGCCGGCGCCGATAAGCCGTCCACAAGCGTTGGTCACATGCGCAAGAAATCACACGTTATGAGCGCTCCACGCCGATCGTCGTCAAAACAGGGAACTCTATGCGGACGCAGCGCGCCCATTTCCAATTGCGGCAATGCGTACCCGCACTGAACACGCTCCGGTATTTGGCCCCCCTGCCTCTGGCGATCGCCGCGATGGCGGTGGCGTCCCGGTGGGGCTTCCACATTCCAAACCTGCCAGGGGTTCTGCTCCTGCCGCTGGCTTACAGCGCCTACCGTGGCGGCCTCGTCATCGGCCTGATCGCCGCTGCGATGCACATCGTCAATTCGGCGGTGTTCTTCTCATTGCCGGGGCACCTCTTCGAATATGAATCCGACAATTTGCAGCGCACGCTGGTCATCGTGGTGGTGGCCGCTGTGATGGCAACGATGCTTGGAACGCTGCGGCGCAAGAGTGACCAGTCGCTCCGGAAACTGAAGGTCGCCGAGCAGGACCTTCGCCGTCTCAATTTCAAGCTTGAGGAACGGATCGAAGAGCGGACCGCCGAGCTCGTCAAGATCGCCCAGCATGACGGCCTGACCGGCATCGCCAATCGGTCTGTCCTGCTGGCGAGAATGGCCGAGGTCCTGTCGCGCCCGCCCGGCGCCGGGTTCTGCTTTTTCCTTCTTGATCTCGACTTGTTCAAAACCGTCAATGATTCCCTCGGACATCCCGTCGGCGACGAGCTCCTGAAGCTGGTGGCGCGTCGCCTGTCGGCTTGCATGCGAGAGACCGACGTCGTGGCCCGGCTTGGCGGCGACGAATTTGCGATTCTGACGACGGCCGACGGAGATCAGCGGGAGCACGCGACCCTCACGGCCAACAGGCTGCTGGAAGTCGTGGCGGCGCCCTATGAACTCGACGAACATCACATCGACATTGGAACAAGCATCGGGATCGCGCTCGGCCCTGAGCACGGCACCGACCCTGATCAGCTCATGAAGTGTGCCGATCTCGCGCTCTACAAGGCGAAAGCAGAGGGCCGCAATACGTATCGTTTCTTTGAAGCCGCGATGGGAACCGAGGCCGCCGATCGTCGCGCTCTTCAAATTGATCTGCGTGCCGCGCTAAGAAACGACGAGTTTGAACTCCTCTACCAACCCATCGTTGATATCAACACTGAGCAAATCGCCAGTATCGAGGCCCTCGTTTGTTGGCGACACCCGCGACGCGGATTGGTCGCACCCGCCGACTTTATCCCGCTGGCCGAAGAAACCGGCCTGATCAACCCGATTGGGCAATGGGTCTTGCGCAAGGCCTGCCATGACGCGGTCGGCTGGCCATCGCACGTCAAAGTCAGCGTCAACCTGTCGCCGATCCAGTTTCGAAAAATAAGTCCGCTCAGCATTTTTTGCGAGGCGCTCACGGATTCCGGCCTGCCGCCGGAACGTCTGGAGGTGGAGATCACCGAATCGGTTTTGCTGGAGGGAAGCGCCGAAAACATCGACACGCTGCACCGGCTGCGACTCATGGGCATTTCCATCGTGCTTGATGATTTCGGAACCGGATTTTCCTCGCTGAGCTATCTCCGGATGTTTCCATTCGACAAAATCAAAATCGATCGCTCCTTCGTGCACGAACTCGCGAACAGTGCCGATTGCTCTTCGATCGTGGCGGCCGTCGCCGCACTCGGTCGGAGCCTCCGGATCAGCACCGTCGCCGAGGGGGTTGAAACCGAAGAGCAACTGGTTCTCGTGCGAGCGGCCGGCTGCACGCACGCGCAAGGATTCCTTTTCGGTCGGCCATGCCCCGCGGCTGAGCTCAAGTTCCAGCGACAGAGCAACGCAAAGGGCGAAGCGGCTTAGCAATCAATCGCGCTCGCGATTCGCGAACTTTCCCCGCCCGGTGCGCCGCTGCAGGCCGCCGTCAACGATCCATTGGTAAAGCCGCCGCTGAACCGCCGCACCGCCAGCCGTCCGACGCGTCACCACGCTCCACCCGCGGCGTCAACGGCTGCGACCGATCCGTCGGTCACCCGCTTTTCACCTGCTGCGGCAGCTTGACCTTTGTCAGCCAGAAATCATTGATGCTCTTCACCAGGCATTCGAACTCTTCCAACTGCACCGGCTTGCTCAGGTAGCAATTCGCCTGCAGCTCATAGCATTTCACCACATCCTTTTCCGCTTCCGACGTCGTCAGGATGACGGTCGGGATGGTTTTCAGGTTCGCATCTTCCTTGATGTGAGCCAGCACCTCGCGGCCGTCCATTTTGGGAAGGTTCAGATCCAGCAGGATGAGATCCGGACGCGGGGCGGCGGCGTGGACGCCCCGGTGCTGCAAAAACGCCATCGCGTCCACGCCGTCGGTCGCCACGTGCAAATGAATGGATTTGTTTGCATCGTGAAACGCTTCCTGCGTCAGCCGGACATCGCCGGGACTGTCTTCAACCAAGAGAACCTCGATGGGCATCGTCGTCTCCGATAACTTCCGTACTGTTCTCTCACATTCCCTTCACGGCAAAACCAAAAGCGGCTCCGTGCGCAGGTTGTGCAGGCTGTGACTATCGATCACACGAGCTCACCGGCGACAGGCGGGCGGGATGTCAGGCGTTCACGCACCGTGGCCACCAGCCGATCGATCGATGCGCGTGATTTGGCGCGCGCGCCCTGGGCCTGCTCCTGCACCTTCTCCTGGGCCTGTCCGTCATCAGCCAGGTTTGGACTTTCGGTGGAGAACACCACCACGGGGATGGCATTGCCCTTGCTGTCGCGAAGATCGGGCAGCGGATCGCGGCCGGCCCCCTTGGCGTGCGCCATATCAAGCACAGCAAGATCGAAGTCATCAATTTTTAGCGCGCGGTGTGCCGCCTCGATCGAAGGCACCGAAACGACATCTGCAATTTTACTGAGCGCCTGAGCAACGCCCCTGTCGTCGTCGACGTGCAGGATACGCGGACGCCGGCCCGCTTCGCGCGCCATCGGCTTGGTCAGCACCCGCATCAGCTGGTCGAAGTCGACCGGCTTGTTGAGCCAATCCGACACATTGAGCTTGGATGATCTCACATCGTCGCGCCCGCGGCTGGGATCGGCGGACACGACGATGATCGGCGTATGGCCGTACTGCGGCAGTTCGCGCAGGCGAAGGATCAGACTGATGCCGTCGCCATCCGGAAGTTGGAGATCCACCAGAATGGCGTGATAGTGGGTCGATCGCGCGCACGCCATCGCCTCGGCCGCGGTATAGGCGAAATCAATTGCAAACCCGACATGCCTCAGCTGTGCGCGGAGCGCCAAGGCCGTGTCGGGCTCTTCATCGCAAAGCAACAAGCGCAAGGCCTGAGGTTTCGCATCGACGTCGATCGCAACAGGCCTGCGCTCGCAACACGGCAAATCGACATGGAAAATCGTTCCCCCGCCGGGCGCGTCGGCGAAGCCCGCCTTGCCACCGAGCCGTTCGACGATTTGCTTGACGATGCTGAGGCCAAGTCCGGTGCCGCCTTTCTGCCCTGCGTTGGTGGCATCCGCCTGCGCGAACCTCTCGAAGATGCGCGGCTTGAAGTCATCGGGGATCCCGGGACCGTGATCCCGCACCGAAATGCGAATGGCGTCGGCTCGCTTTTCGACCGCCACCAGAACTTCGTTCCCGGCAGGAGAAAACTTGACGGCGTTGGACAGCAGGTTGGTGACCAGCTGGGTCAATCGATCCGAATCCGCCCGCACGTCGCCGGCAGCGGCAGCGTCCTCCAGCCGGATTCGCACGCCCGCGCTTTCGGCCAGTCCCCGATTGGCCTCGATCGCCTGTTCCACCAGCGAGCGAACGTCGATCCGCCGGAGATGGAAGGCGACCTGTCCGGATTCCATCTTCTCGATATCGAGGATGTCGTTGACCAGCCGCACCAGTCGTTGACTGTTGGTATGCGCGATCGCAACCAGCCGAGCCGCCGGGGCAGGCAAATCGCCGCCGGCTTTGGCCATCAGCAGGCCGAGCGAGCCCGAAATCGACGTCAGCGGCGTGCGCAGTTCATGGCTCACCGAGGAGACGAATTCATCCTTCAACCGCTCCATGGATTTGCGCTCGATGGCATAGCGCAAAGCGCGCAGCAGCCCACGGGTATCGATCTGGCCTTTGATCAGATAATCCTGGGCGCCTTCCTGCAAGGCTTGTGCGGCCAGGGTTTCATCGTCGAGTCCGGTCAGCACCACCAAGGGGACAAGCGGCGCCGCCGCGTAGGCCCGCCGCACCGCGGCCAATCCGTTGGCGTCCGGCAATCCCTGATCGAGCAGGATAATGTCGACCGCATGCTCCGCGAGATGCTTCTCGGCTTCTTTCATGGTTTCGACGCGCGTCAATGCGATGGGGTGCGCGCGCTCCTCGTTGAACATTTCGCGCAGCAGACGGGCGTCGCCGGGATTGTCTTCGATCAGCAGAACCGATTTGATCGATGTCCTGCTCATGCACCTTGTCCCTGCGGCGGCAGCTCGACCTCGTTCAGCCAGAAATCATTGATGCTCCTCACCAGGCGGTCGAACGCGTCCAGTTGCACCGGCTTGCTGAGGTAGCAATTGGCCTGGAGTTGATAGCTCGTCGCGATATCAGCCTCGGCGTCGGACGTTGTCAGAATGACCGTCGGAATCATTTTCAGATCGTCATCCTCCTTGATGTGGGCCAGCACCTCGCGGCCGTCCATTTTGGGGAGGTTGAGGTCCAGGAGGATGAGGTCCGGGCGCGGCGCTTTACTGTGGATCCCTTCGCGCCGCAGAAAGGCCATGGCCTCCACCCCGTCGCACGCCACGTGCAATTGGATGGCTCCATTGGCCTCGCGGAACGCTTCCTGCGTCAACCGGACATCGCCCGGGCTGTCTTCGACCAAAAGCACCACGATATTCTTCTCATGTTCTGCGATGGCCTTCATGATGCGTGCTCGCTGCCTTGCAGGGTGAATCGAAATGTCGATCCGTGCCCGGGCTCAGATTCCACGGAGATATTTCCGCCGTGGCGTTCGACGATTTTCTTGCAGGTCGCCCAGTCCGATGCGGTGCCCGCGAACTCCTCGCGCTTGTGCAGCCGCTGGAACATGCCGAAGATCTTGTCGAAGTACTGCGAGTCGATTCCGAGCCCGTTGTCCTTGACCGCCTTTCCGGAACGATAAGCCTCGAGAAAGGAATCAAATCCGCGGGCGGCCGCCGACATTGTCTCCATGGCGAGCAGCACCGACTGCAGGTCGGTCAACACTTGATGGATATGCTCGACCCAACGGTTGCTCTCGCTGGACGCCCCGATGCCGCGATAGGCCAATGCGCCGACGACAACCGGGATCGCGGCGGCAAATCCGAATGCCGCCTGCACCGTCCGATTTGCCGCTGGCCTCACCCGGCCCTTCGGTGCGGAATCCGTCGATCGAATGCTTCCGACAGGGCCGCATCGGCGTAGCTTGCGGTCGGCACATGGCGGGGCACCGGCGCCTCGACGTTCGGCCCAGCGGCTGGGGCAAGCGCGGACGGCCGCGAATAGTTGCGGACGATATTCGGCAGCGTCAGCGGATCGAACGGCTTGGCGATCACGCCGGTGGCACCCAGCGACTTTAAATGCTCGAGCTCGCGCGTCTGAGCGCGCGCGGTCATGAACACCACGGGAATGTCGGCTGTCTGCGAACACCCGCGCAATCGCGCAAGCGTTGCCGGCCCGTCCATCACCGGCATCATGACGTCGCACAGAATGACGTCGGGGGACCAATCGGTGGCCGCGGCGATCGCGTCGGCCCCGGACGCACAACTGCGGACCGAAATCTCGGAATCGAGACCGAGCGAGAGCGCGACGATCTCGCGGATGTCCGGTTCGTCGTCGATGTGAAGAATGCGCAACGATGTCATGGTCGGTACTTTCCGCTGATGCGGCGGCTTCTGCCGCTCATTGCCGCCGGGAAAGCGGATGCCGCCAACGTCGTCACAGCGCGCGGCGCTGATGATCTGTCATAGGCAGCACTTGGATCCGTCCCGGCCAAGACAGGCGATCGGCTATACTTCGGCCTGACGGCATAACAATGTGTTAAAAAATAGAGCGCTTTGAGAACCCAAGTCCCGAAAGACAAAACTACTTATCGGTTCGACGATCAATACTATCAGTATAATTCGATATTCGGCGCAGTGTCTTTCTACCATCAGCGTTGGTCTCAGAACACAGACCTCGATCGCTTCGCGCCACCGAAACTCGCTCCATTGCATGTGTCCGCGACACTCGCGTCATCCGCTGCGAGCTTAGAGGCCAACAATGCAAGTATAGTCTAGCGTATATAATCACTAGTACATGGTAATTACTACGTACGTATCAATCTATATTTGGTATATTCAGCAACTGTTAATAGACATAATGCGAATCTGCGCGAAACGAGCATGGGGCTGGACCATGAACGAATCCGAGTATGCAGCGCGCATAGCGAATGTGCGTGCGCGCTTCGCGTCGAAGCTGGTCGACAAGATCGCGGAAACCGAGGCGGCTTTGACGCAGCTGACGGGCGGCGGAAGCGACGCCGTTGAAGCGGTCGCCGCGGCCTATCGCCGATTTCACGACGTGTGCGGTATCGGCGGATCAATCGGCTTTCAAGCCACCGGTCAGTCGGCCCGGATCCTCGATACGATTTTGCTCGAGGCCTTTCGCGATCACCGCGCATTGTCGGAAGACGAGTTGGCCAAGCTGACGGCGGGTCTCAAGACCCTCCAAATCGTCGCTCGCAACGAAATACAATCAATGGAGCCCGCATCGTGATTCGCTCATCTGCAAGCTTTTTGCTTGCCGCAGCTGTGGTCGTGGCGCCGATATCCGCCGCGCTCGCCCAGGCGCCGGCACCGTTATTGCCCGGGCGCGCCGCAGCGCAGAAGCCTTTATCGCCAAAGCCTTTGTTGCAAAAACCTTTGCCCACGCGCTCCGCGACCGCGCGGATCCCAACCGAGCCGCGTCAGGCGCAACCGTTGCCCCCCGCGCCGGAACCCGTGCAAACGGTCGACGCAACGCCGGTTGCACGCATACCCGCGCCCGACGCGCCGCCGAAATCACTTCTGGTCGACGTTCTGTTCGCCGATGTCGGGCTGTCCAACGGCTTCCGGCTGTCCAATCTGGGCGGCCGCCGCGAAGTGTATATTCCGGTGCCGCAAGGCATCGATCTGACCCTCGCCGAACTCGTGCTGGTGTTCGACGACGTCAGCGCCTATGACGCGCGCCGCAACCTCGAAGTTCTGGTCAACGATCGCTCGGCCGCAGCGGTCGCCCTCGATGGCAAGAGCAATGGTCGCACCGTGCGCGTACCGCTCGGCAACGCCATCGCGCGCGACGGCTTTCTCAAACTGACGTTCCTCTATTCCGGGGCGGCGACGCAGGATCGCTGCATCGATGTCCGCTACGTCGGCGACAGCCTCACGGTCCGCCCGGAATCCGCGGTTGAATTCGAGATCGGGGTGACGGGAGCGCCGAACATCACCGCCACCGCGGCGCTGATGCCGCAGAACGTGGCTATTCTTCTGTCCAATCCCGTCATTTCGCCCGGAGATATCGCCACCGCTCTGACGCTCGCGCGCTCGCTCACCGCAACCGGGCGCCACGTGACCTTCCATCACGGCGTTGAGATGCTGCCGGACCTCGTCAAACGCGAGGACCGTCGCAAATGGACGCAGGGCCTGATCGTCGTCGGCCCGTTCGATCGGATGGCGAGCCATATCGACGCCCCGGTCGCCAGCATGGCGAGCACCGCGCGGCCGGCCGGTGTCGACAATACCCTGGCCGCGGCCCGCATCGGCGGCGTGCCGGTCCTGCTCGTCACCAATGCGGCCTCCGCGCGCGCCGGGCGGCTGCTCGGAAATCCCTCCCTCGCCGCGCTCCGCGACACGCCCGCCGCCTCGATCCGTCAAGCCGCGCTGCCGAAAGGCCCGAGCGATCGGGTGACCTTCGATGAGCTCAATCTGGTACCGGCGCACGCCGATGTGTTCGGCCGCGCCGATCTCGCCATGGCGATCCCGACCCGCACCTTGCCGAGCGGCACCAGGCCATCACGCCTCGCGCTCGACGTCATGGTCGCGCCCGATGGCGACGGTGAGAAGGCCGTGGTCAGTGCGTTCGTCAACGAGCGCCTGCTCGCGAGCACGGTCGCATCGAGCAGCGAGCCGACCCGGCTCGATTTCGCGCTTCCCGATGGCCTGGTCGGCACCGTCGCCAATATTCGGGTGGTGATTCAGCGCCGCAGTGCGCTCGGCGATTGCCGGTTCGAACCGCAGGGATACCCGGCCGAGATCCTCGGCTCGAGTGCGGTCATTCTGTCGACCCCGGCTTCGGCGGCGGAAGACTTTGCCGATTTCGCCACCTTCTGGGCGAACGGGGTCGAAGTGCTGGTCCCGACCGCAACCGCGACGCGGCCCTTGTCGGTGGTTGGACTGCTCGCGGAGGTGCTGAACGCGCTGTCGAAGGAATCCGCGCCGATCGTCGTGAAGTTCGTCGACGCCAATGTCGCTCCAAACCCCACTGCGCCGTTCATGGCCGTCGGCGACCTGCCGCCCCGCGATGCGACCCAGCGCGTGCGTTTCGATCTCGGTCGCGTCGTGGTCGATGACCGCGCCGGCCGCACCCGTCTCGACATCGGCGGCCTGGCCACCGGCGCGGTGGCGCAGATCGTCACCGCCAACACCTTTCCCGGATTGTGGATCAAGCCGCTGGCGGACGATGGTTCGCTGCCGATATCGCCCGCCGTCAATCTCGATCGCGGCAACATCGCGTTCCTCGACAAGACCGGCGTGGCGCTGGCGCTGTCGACCGAGCGCGACACCTTGTTGCAGATCGCCTATCCGGAACGCGGATCGTGGATGACCCTCGCCGAGCGGTACCGATCCTGGATCGTCGGCGCCGTGTGGGCCGTCATCACCCTCATTCTTCTGTTCGTGTTGCAGAGGCTTTATCGCCGCCGTAGCGGTGCCGTGGCGAGCGAATAGGCGCCTCGATGCAGCCGATATCGCCGTCTGATCGGGCGCTGGGCGACCTGCTGGTCGGCCGCCGCGTCCTCAGTCTGGCGCAACTCGACGAAGCCGTCAGTCTCGCCGAGACCTGGCACGTGCGCCTGGGCGACGCTTTGCTGTCGCGCAATTGGGCCGATCCCGCGGTCTATTATCAGGCGGTCGCCAATCACTACCAGCTGCCGTTCGTCGACCTGATCAGCGAGGCGCCCGATCAAACCCTGCTGGTCGCCGCCGATGCCGACGCCTATGCGCGCAAGCTGACGATGCCCTGGCGCAAACGCGAGGGGATAACTCTCGTCGCGACGGCGGATCCCGGACCAGACACCTTGCTGTTTGCCAGAGAACGCTGGGGAACCGCGATCGAGTTCGTCGTGGTCTCGAAATTCGACATTGTCTGGGTGGTGCAGACCGCCTTTGCCGACGCCTTGTCGCATCGCGCCATCTACGACCTTGCCGAACGCAATCCGGACATGTCGGCGCAGCAGGTGTTCACGCCGGCGCAGATCATCTTCGGCTACGCGCTGGTGACGCTGGTGCTGATCGGCCTGGCGCGGTCCCCGATCGCGACGCTGATCACCATCAACGTGGTGATGAGCCTGTTCTATCTCGGCAACTTCATGTTCAAGGGCGTCCTGGTCTCGATGGGCGGCGCGCGTTCCGCCGACCGCGACGAATCCATCGCCATCGCGGCGCGCCTGCTCACCGACGACGAATTGCCGGTGTTCACGGTCCTGGTGCCGATGTTTCGCGAACCTGCGATGCTGCCGGTGCTCGCCCGTTCGCTGCGCGCGCTCGACTACCCCCTCGGCAAGCTGGACATCAAGCTGGTGCTCGAGGACAGCGACCACGAAACCATCGCGGTCGCCAGCAAGCTCGGTCTCGAGGGTGTGTTCGAGGTGATCCGGGTGCCGCCCTCGCACCCGCAGACCAAACCCAAGGCCTGCAACTTTGCCCTGCGATTCGCCCGTGGCGAATTCCTGGTGATCTACGACGCCGAGGACCGTCCGGAGCCGGATCAATTGCGCAAGGTGGTCGCCACATTCCGGCAATCTTCCCCCAACACCGCGTGCCTGCAATGCCGCCTCAGCTATTTCAATGCCCGCGAAAACTGGCTGACGCGCATGTTCACCCTCGACTATGCGCTCTGGTTCGACCAGATGCTGCCGGGGCTCGAGCGGCTCAATGTCCCGATTCCGCTCGGCGGCACCTCCAACCATTTCAAGATCGACGTGCTGCGCGAGCTGCACGCCTGGGATCCCTTCAACGTCACCGAAGACGCCGATCTCGGCGTCCGCCTGACCCAGAAGGGCTATCGCGTCGGCGTCGTCGACTCCACCACCTTCGAGGAGGCGAGCTGCCACACCGGCAACTGGATCCGGCAGCGTTCGCGGTGGATGAAGGGCTACATGCAGACCTTCCTGGTCCATACCAGGCGTCCGCTGCATCTGTTGCGCACCACAGGACCGCTCGGATTTCTCGGATTCGTATTCTTCGTCGGCGGCACCGTGGTGTCGGGTCTGCTCAATCCGATTTTCTGGCTGCTCTACGTCGTGTGGCTGATCGCCGCGACCAGCGGATTTGATCCGGTGTTTCCGCAGCCTTTGCTGTTTCTCAGCCTGTTCAATCTCCTGGCCGGCAATGGCGCCTTCATCTTTCTGCACATGCTGGCGCCGATCCGGCGCGGCTGGCTCAATCTCATTCCCTATAGCCTGACCGCGATCGGCTACTGGGTGCTGATCTCGATCGCCGCCTACAAGGGCCTCTGGCAGCTGCTGCACAATCCGTTCTACTGGGAAAAAACGAGACACGGCGTCTCCAAGCACGTCGTCAACGAACTGGCGCTGGCGCAGGAGACCGTACCGTGAACCGCATCAAGTCGGTGGCGGTGGTGATGGTGGTCACGTTCGTCACCGTGCTTGCGCTCTCGCAGATCGCCGCCAATGCCGGCCTCATTCCCGACGACGCGGTGACGCTGTGGGCGAGCGCGATCGCCGCCGGCGACAGCGAAATGCCGATCGGACGCATCGTCGCCGCCTATCCGACCATTCCGTTCCTCGCCACCACGCTGCTCGATGTCGTGACCCCGACCGGAACCCCGGTGCCGATTATTCTGACCGCCGGCGTGCTGGCGCTGGTGGCCGCCGTATGGCTGATCTCGTTTCGCCGCGCCGGATTGTCGGTGGCCGTCGCGCTGACGGCAACGCTGCTGCTCGCCCTGCATCCGGCGATGCTGCGCGCCGCCATCGCCGGGCCTTCCGATATCATCCTGGCGGTGTTCGTGTGCTTGCTGTGCGGCGCGCTGTTCGATCTGCGCGCCCGCAGCGCCGCTCCCGAGGTGATGGCGGTCGCGCTCGCGCTGCTCGGTCTTGCATTCTCGCATCCGATGGGCGCGGCCCTCACCTGCGCGGCGATCCCGCTTCTTGTCTTCGCCGTGCGCCCCGAATTGCTGGCGAGTTCGGTGCTCAATCTGGTGCTCGCGCTGGTCTTCCCCACCGCCTTCTGCGTTGTCGCGTTCGCCTACATGTCGTGGATATTTCCCGGCAGCGGCTGGAGCTTCCTGGTCTCACCGGCCGAAGGTCTGGCCACCTGGTCGGTCGGATTCTCCCGCCTGTTCGGTCGCGGACTGAGCGGCTGGCTCGGGCTCGACGCCGCCATCGCCGTGGTCATTGCGCTGGTTTTCGCCGCCCCGATCGTGCCGGTCGCCATCGCCTGGGTACATCAGCGCCGGCCCCTGGTCGCTCCCGCCCTGGTCGTCATCGGCATGACCGCGGCGGCGGCGTGGCTCACCGTCACCACCGGCCTGTTCGGCGATCCCGCCGCAGCGGCGGTGATGCCGCCGATTCTGGCGGCAATCGTCGTCACTCGCATTCCGGTGGTGCGCGAGCGGATGGCCGTGGTGATACCGCTGCTGGTGCTCGGCTGGTTCGGCGGGGTGATCGGGTTGGCAATCGTTGATCCGCGCGGCGCCACCAATGTGCTGGTCGCGATCGAAGGCCGCGCCGTCGATCAGGAGCGGCTCGCCGCCTTCAACCTCGGACAGGCAACCGTTGGGCGCGACGGCGTCCTGGTCGATACCTTCAACGCCCCGGCGATCGTGCTCGGCCGCGGCCGCGCGCGCGGCCTGCTGTCGCCATCCGACGAGGCCTTCGCCCTCGGCGTGCTGTTCTCCCGCATCGATACGCCGTTCGTGGCGGTGCCCGATCCCCAGATCGGCATCGGTGCGCAGGACCGACTGAACAAGGCATTCCCGCAGCTCTATCGACGCGGCGCTCCGGGCTACCGGCTGATCTACGACAACGCGAACTGGAGAATGTTCGCGCGAACCTGACGCGCGGCGGCGATGAGGCCGCTGCCGGAGTTTTTGCCGTTACGGCGAGGAAGCAACGGAGTTCCCTTATGTCCATTCTGGTCGTCGACGACTCCGAGGACGGCCGCGATGTCGCCGAGGCGATGCTCGTGTCCGCCGGCTATCCCAATGTCACCACCGCGAGCTCGGCCACGGAAGCCTACCGCTTCCTGGCGATCGGCGGGCCGCCGACGCTGGCGCCGTCTCCGGTCGATCTGGTGCTGCTCGATATCATGATGCCTGACATCGACGGCATCGAGGCCTGCGCGTGCATCCGCAAGGAGGAGCGCCACTCCGACGTGCCGATCATCATGGTGACGGCGCTCGACGACACCAACAGCCTGGCCAACGCCTTCGTCGCCGGCGCCAGCGACTACATCACCAAGCCGCTCATCCGCATCGAATTGCTGGCGCGCGTCCGCTCCGCGCTGAAGCTCAAATCCGAGCTCGACCGGCGCCTGGCGCGCGAGCGCGAGCTGCTGCAATTCGTCTCGACCATCGACAATCGCCGCGCCTCGCAGTGGATCGACCCGATCACCGGCATGTTCACGGGCGAGCTGGCGGAGGCCTACCTCACCGCCGCAGACAATCTTCCCGCCGACGGCGACACCTCGGTCATCGTGCTCGCGATCGACCGCTTCAGTTCCTATCGGACGTTGCAGGGCGACGGCGTCGCCAACGCCATCTTGGCGCAGGTCGCCCGTGCGGTGCGCTCGACCATCGCCACCGTCGGCGTGGTCGCGGCGGCCTATGGCGACGGCATGATCGTGGTCATCGTGCCGGAACTGCGGCCGAAGGCGGTGATGGAACTCGCCGAATCCCTGCGCGGCGCCGTCGCCTTGCTGGGCATCGCCCATCCGGAAGCGATCGCCGCCAACCACGTCACCGCAAGCGTCGCGGTGGTGGGCGGTCGCGTCAATCGCGGCATCAATTGCGCGCATCTTCTGACCCGGGCGATCGCGAATATCCCGCGGATCGCGGCCGCCGGCGGCAATCGCGTCGTCTCCGAACGCAGCTAGAGGAACGTCGCACGATGAACAAGCGGGTGAGCCTGGCGTGCGGTCTTGCTGTCGGCCTGATGATGTCGCCGACCGCATCGCTCGGCGGCGCCTGGACGCTTCCGACCGGAGACGGCATCGGCATCGTCACCGGGACCTTTGCCCGGTCCGATCTGGGCTTTGACGGAAGCCGCAGCGTGCAGCCGATCCCGCGCTACAATAAAGACGAGCTGCAGGCATTGCTGGAATACGGCTTCACCGACTGGTTCACCGCCATATTGATCCCGTCCCTGCAGCATATCGACGTCGCCCAGCCGTTCCCCGGGCAACGCACCGGCTTCGGCTACACCGAATTCGGCGGCCGGGTGCGGCTGTGGACCAACGATCAGTGGGTGATCTCGGGCCAGACCACGTATCGCGTCCCCGGCACCTATGACCGAAACAATCCGGCCGCGATCGGCTATTACGACCCGGAGCTCGAGATCCGCGGCCTCGTCGGCTACAGCTATAAGCTCGGCAGCTGGCCGGCGTTCATCAATACCGAAGTGGCGGAACGCTTCCGCTTCGCCGGCCCGCCGGATGAATTCCGCACCGACATCACCTTCGGCGTTCGGCCGCTGGAACGCTGGCTGCTGCTCGCCCAGTCATTCAATGTGACGTCCGAAGGCTCGGGGACCTGGGGCATTCCGAGCTATGACTATTACAAGCTCCAGCTCAGCGCGGTCTATGAGGTGACGCCCACGTTCTCGGTGCAGCTTGGCGGCTACACCACCTACGAAGGGCGCAACGCGTTGCAGGAGAATGGTCTGATCGTTGGGGCGTGGTACAAATTCTGATTATTGCCGCCGGCAATTCGCCGTCCAGGCACACAACAAAACCGCTTCGGCCGGCTTGCCCTGGACGGTGAAATCGGTGTCGAGCGGACCGCCCGCCGCGGGATCGGTGAGCCAGCGCCAGATCAGCACCCCGTGCACGGACGGACGATTGAGCACGGCGAGCCAGTCGCCGATGACGTCGGCCTGCAGCTTCGGATCGGCCGCGGCGACGCGTTCCTCGGCGCTCTCCCACGGTTTGGCCGCCGCGCCCGCCGCCGAGCGCAGACCGATTTCTCCCACCATGATCGGCTTGCCGAGGCGCAGCGACAGCGCGTCGAGACGATCCGCCACCGCCCGCATCACCAAAAGCCGGCCGGCGCGGTCGTCGTCGGCCCCGAGCGGGGGATAGAGCGACACGCCGATGGCATCGAGCAGCGGCCAGAACGGGACCGCTTCGGCCTCTTCGACATTGTGGGCGATGTAGATCAGCCTGCGCGGGAACACCGCGCGCGCCGCGGCGATCAATCCGATCCATTCCGAACGCTGGGTCGTCTTGGTCAGCTCGGTGCCGATCACGAATTCATCGGCGCCTTCTTCCGCGGCAATGCGGCCGATATGGACGAGTTCGTCGCGATAGCGCGCAAACCAGATGCCCCACGATGGTTCCGAATCCGGCGCGACGGCGCCGGCCCAGCTTTGCGGCACCCAGATGTGCGGCTTGACGATGACGATAAAGCCCTGCGCCCGTGCCTGCCGGATCGCCTGGCGCAGCGCGTCGTCGGACATGTCATTGCCGCTGCCGATGTCGGCACTGGATGGGCTTGCCTGCCACAGAAACGGAATCACCGCGACGCTGGTTGCGCCGAGGCGCTTGGCGGCAATCAACGAGCGCTTGGCGGGTTCGCCGCCGAACGGCTGACCGGGGGTCGCGACCACGTTGAAGCCGTCGAGGCGCTCGCTGTGCGTCGGCCCGATCGCCGCGAGCGACAGGCCAAGCGCCAGCAACGCCGTCACCCGCCCGATGGTGATGCAACCGGTGCGGATCCAACGGGATCGCACGCGATGATGGTCGCGGTGGTTATGCAATCGGTTGGGAATGCGGCGGCTCCCTTGGGTCGGCCATGCGCGGCTCGACGCAGGCCAGCAGCTGGTCCAGCGCGCGCATGATCTCGTCGAACGAGCCGTCATGCCGGGTGACGATCGCCTCTTCCAGCGCGGCAGCCGCCGCGCTGATGTCGGGACGGCCGAAAATTCCGCCGGCCCCGGCCAGACAGTGTGCGATGTCCCTGATCGCGGCCAACGCCAGCGGTGATGCCGTGTCGTGCCAGATGCCGGCCCGGTGCCGCGCCAAGGTCACCGCGTCGTCCTTGACGCGCCGCTGGAAACCAAGGCTGACGTGCAGGAACGGGCCGGGCGTGGCGTCGCATCGACCGTTCGCCGGTCGCACGTAACCGCGGACCGAGACCGCAAGCGTCACCGGGTCGAACGGCTTGCAAACCACCCCTGCCGCTCCGAGCGCGCGAAACCGATCGATCTCGTGGGTTTGGCTCAGGGCCGTCAGGAACACCACGGGGATCTCGGCGGTATGGTCGCTGTCCCGAAGCCGGGCCAGCGTCGCCGGTCCGTCCATCCCCGGCATCATGACATCCAGGAGAATAATGTCGGGGAGCCACACCGGCACGACCGCAAGCGCTTCCTGGCCCGAACCGCAGCTTTGCAGCGCGATCTCGGAATCCAGTCCGAGCGAGATCTCCACGACCTCGCGGATGTCCGGATCGTCCTCGACATGAAGGACGCGAAGATCAGTCATGCGGCCTCCATGAGCAACCGTGCGGTTGGCGCCAAGCCATCGCCTGTGGTTGCCGTGCCGCCGAGCCGGCGGATCACGCGTTACCGCATCTCGCTCAGCGCCATGCGCACGAGATCGGCCGCGTTCCGTGCTCCCAGTTTCTTCATGATGTGGGCGCGATGGATCTCGAACGTCCGCTGGCTGATTCCGAGCCGATGGCCGCCCTCCTTGTTGGCGACGCCCGCGGTGATCAGCGCCAGCACTTCGTGCTCGCGCGGCGTCAGCAATGGATGGCTGGGTTGCGGCGCCGTCGACCACGCGTGGCCGTTGCCGTTTCCATTGCCGTGCCCGTTGCCATTGGTGTTTGCCTTGGTGGTGTTGCTCTGGGTCAGGGAATCGATCGTTTCGCGTCCGCGCGCGACGGCGGTGTCGGCGTCGAGCGGCGCCTCGAGGGTATGGCCCAGCCGCTCCATGATGGTGCGGACGCGCTCCATTTCGTGCATCGCCCGTTCCGCCATGTCCTGCATCGATCGCGGCACCGCCCTGCCGGCATAATGCTCGCTCTGCTCCTTGATCTCATGCAGATAGAGCAGCAGCGCCGTGAACGGTTCATTGAGTTGGTGGGCGATCGCGGCGCCCACATCGTCCACCGCCCACAACCGCGCCGTCGACAACAGATCGGCATGAAGCTGATTGAGCTTTTGCGCGGCGTAGTTCAGCCGCGGCGCCGGATACAGACCGTTTGATCGGGAATTGTTCAGCGTCATCGGGTTGCTGCCAGTTCTGGTTCTCGATGTCCTGAGGAAGGACCATCGGCACGCGCCGCATCGCGGCTTAACGTGAGCGCCGCCATCAATTGTTGCGAGGTGAACGGCTTGCGCAAGCACGCGGTCGCGCCGAGCTTCGCCGCCATGCCGAGGAAATCCAATCCGGAGCCCATGGTGTCGCGAAACCTGAGACCGCAGATGGCGAGAATCGGGATTGTCGAAGATTGCTGCCGAAATGCCTTGATCACCTCAAGTCCATTGAGGCCGGGCATGAAGATATCGACGATCACTGCTGCAAACGCCGAGGCTTTGAAAGCCTCAAGGCCGGCATAACCGTCCGCCGCAAGCACCGTATCGCAACCGTGTCGCGCCAGCATGATTTGAATGGCGGCGCCGACGGAAGCATCGTCTTCGACAACCAGGATCCTCGCCACGACGGTCTCGTCGTGTTGCCCGAGACCCGCTTCATTGCGTTGAGGCATGTCCGTCATGGAACCTCGCAAGGTCTAAGAACGCTTCCGATCCACGCGACAAATGAGCGCTAGCTACGCAGGACTACATTGGTTGTAAGTATAGCGCGTTGATTATTGTTCCATCTGTCCAAAATCGGACAGAGACGAAGGATGATCTGTGCATAAAATACTTACGTCCGGAGACGTATCACGTACGTTTTAATGCTGCATTTACTGTCGTTATCTTTAGAGGGCATATCCATGAACGTGTCGCGTAACGGACTATGAATCGCACGTTTGGACCGGCGGAATGCCACGTGATGCGATTGAGCGTTGATGCGCCTCATTGTCACGGTCGCACCGGCCGATCGCAGAGTTCCATCGTCCGCACCTGTGCCCTCGTCGCGTCCCGCCGCCGCGTAACATCCACCGTTCTTTCAACCCTCTCGTGCGATCGGAGCAAATGATGGTGCGCATTCTATTGGCCGACGATCACCTTGTGATTCGGGGCGGCTTGTGCGCACTGCTCAAAACCCGCGGCAGCTTCAGCATTTGCGCGGAAACCGGCAACGGCCGCGAGGCGGTCGATCTCGCCATTCAAATGAAGCCGGACATCGCGATCATCGATATCGATCTGCCGGGTCTCAACGGCATCGAAGTCACGCGGCAGATTTGCCGGGAAGCGCCAGGAACCGAAGTTCTGATTTTCACCGCCGAACGCAGCGAGGATGTGGTCCAGGAGGCAATCCGCGCCGGTGCCCGCGGCTATCTGCTCAAATCCGCCGCCGACGATCAGATCGTCGAGGCCATCAACACCCTCGCGCGGCATCAGGCCTTCTATGCCAGCGCGGTGTCGAACCGGTTGCTCGACAATTTGACCCGGCAGATCCGCGGCAACAACGACGGCGTGCACCTGACCATGCGCGAGCGGGGCATTCTGCGGATGATTGCCGAGGGACATTCCGGCAAGCGGATCGCGCTGCTGCTTGGCATCAGCCACAAGACCGTGGAGACCCACCGGTCGGCCGCCATGCGCAAGCTCCAGCTGCGATCGGTCGCGGCCATCGTTCGCTACGCGGTCAGAGAGAAGCTGATCGAAGCCTAGCGCACGGCGCAATTTGAAAATTGCGACCGTCTTCGCGTCCAACCCTGATCGCTGATGGTTCGGTTCCCGTTACGGTTCGGTTCCCGATGGCTTGGCACGGTGCGGATCAGCCAACAGCACGGTCAGCAGCGAACTGCGCACGGTCAGGGTTCCGTTGTAATCGATGAAACCCGATTGCCGGAATTTGTTCATGAAGAAATTGACCCGCGAGCGCGTGGTCCCGATCGTCTCCGCCATGGTCTCCTGGCTGATCATCGGCACGATCGGCTCCGGCTTGCCCTCCTTGCCGAAATTGGCGAGGTTCAGCAGATAACGCGCCAGCCGCTTTTCCGTCGAATTGAACAATTGATCGATCAGATCCGACTCGATGCGAAAGTTGCGATCCAGCAGATGCGCGACCAGCCGTTCGGCGAACACCGGTTCTTCCCGCAGCAGACGGAAGATGGTGGCTTTGTCGATCCGATAGATCGCGCACTCCGTCATCGTGCTCGCCGCCGACGTGCGCGTGGCCTGTCCGGTCAGACAGCTCTCGCCGCAAAAATCGCCGGCGCCAAGCATCCCGACCACGGCTTCCTTGCCCTGCTCGGATAACACCGTGACTTTGACCGTTCCGCTTTGGATGTAGAACACCGAATCCGCAGGGTCGTCCTGCGAGAACAGGATCCGATGGGCCGGGTATTTTGCAATCGTCTTGCCCTTGTCCGCGGTAGTGAGAAACCTTTCGAAGTCGAATACGATTTTGCCATCGACGGCCATAAGCAGTTTCCCCCTGCTCGCCGGCTTCGTGCTGCCGCAGCAGATTCGCGGAAAGCGATTTGTCGACACGCTGACCAAACCCAAAGCGACCGGAAACCGAGAGACCAAACCGGCCGACAAGACTGAAATCGGCGACATGTCCTTGGAATCGTTGCCTGCGGCCCGTCCACCAAAGCGGGCGGAGCCGGAGCAGCGCGACTGCTCTCGCGGGTTGTTCGACTGAGACGCTACCCTCTATCGTAAGTGCGGCCTGTGCAAAATTGCTCAGTTCAAAACGGCACAGGATTTTTTCAACAGGGGAATGGGAGCGCGCATTCAATTTTTTGCGAGAATGCAAGATGCGCAAACGCCCTAGGTACAGCAATTATTTGTATAATTTTGATCGCCCGCTCGGCCTCGCACACGCGCGGCACCGCCGACGCGGCATCCGCGGCAGAGCGCCGCAGAGCAAGTCCGCGACCATAGTCCGGCGTCACCCGCGGGCTTGACCCGCGGGTCCATCATCGTCGCGATCCACGCCGGCAGGTGTTGGATTGAATTGATGGTGGGTTTCGCTGCGCTCTACCCACCCTACGCACCACAGCCGCGATCCGATCCCGTAGGATGGGTAGAGCGAAGCGAAACCCATCGCGACAGGCCCGCACGCGCCGGCGTTGATGTCTTGATGGCGCGAGCTGCAAGTCCCAAGGGCTACGGGCGACCGCTGATCGATGGTGGGTTTCGCTGCGCTCTACCCACCCTACGCGGGCGCCCCTACGCACCCGAATCCGCATGCGCATTGATCGCGCCGACGAACAGCGCGCCGAAATTCTTCAGCTTCGCCGCGCCGACGCCGTGGACTTCGGCGAAATCATCGAGGCTGCGCGGACGGCGCGCGGCCATGTCGATCAAAGTGCGATCGGAGAAAATCACGAACGCCGGGACCTGGCGCTCCTTGGCGAGCCGCAGCCGCAGCGTCTTGAGCGCGGAGAGCAGCGCCGGATCGCCGGGCGCGCTGGCAACCGCATCCGGCGCGCCGTCGCAGCCGCGGATCTTGCCGCGCGCCGCCCGCGGCGGCTCGACGCGATAATGAAACGTGCCCGCGCCCTGGCGCAGCGCGTGGCCGGCCTCGGTGATCGAGAGCCCGCCATGGCCGGCGAGATCGAGCGCCAGAAATCCGCCGGCGACCAACTGGCGGATCAACGACGTCCAGAGATCCTTGTCGCGCGCCTTGCCGGTGCCGAAGCTTGAGAGCTTCTCATGACCGCGCGCCAGCACCTTCTGCGTTTCATGTCCGCGCAGGATATCGACGATATGCGCGGGGCCGAAGCGCTCGCCGCTCTGCGCGATCGCGGCGAGGATGATTTTCGCTTCCGCCGCGCCGTCGGCGCGCGGCGCCTGGTTGAGGCACGTGTCGCAATTGCCGCACGGCTGCGCGGTCTCGCCGAAGTAATTCAGCAGGATCCGGCGGCGGCACGCCGCGGTCTCGCAATAGCCGATCAGGGTGTCGAGCCGGCCATGGGCGCGGCGCTTGTGCTCGGGCGCGGAATCCTCACTGTCGATGAACATCCGCCGCATGCGGATGTCGCCGAGGCCGAACAGCATGTGCGCCTCGGCGGGCCCACCGTCGCGGCCGGCGCGCCCGATCTCCTGGTAATAGGCCTCAAGCGAGCCGGGCAGATCGGTGTGGAACACATAGGCGACATCCGGCTTGTCGATCCCCATGCCGAAGGCGATGGTCGCCACCATCACCACGCCCGGCTCGGTCATGAAGCTGTTCTGGTTGGCGTCGCGCGCCTCCTTGGCCATGCCGGCGTGATAGGCGAGCGCGCGCACGCCGTGCTTCATCAGAAACCCGGCGGTCTCCTCGGTCTTCTTGCGCGACAGGCAATAGATGATGCCGCTGCGGCCGGGATGGCGCTGCACGAAGTCCAGCAACTGCCGCTTGCCGTCCTGCTTGGGCTCGACCATCAGCTTGATGTTGGGCCGGTCGAAGCCGAGCACCAGGGTGTCGACGCGGCCGGCGAACAGCCTTGTGGCGATATCGGCGCGGGTGGTCTCGTCGGCGGTGGCGGTCAGCGCGATGATCGGCACGTCGCGGAAAATCTCGCGCAGGCGCGCGAGGTCCTCGTATTCGCGCCGGAACGCCGGGCCCCATTGCGAAATGCAATGGGCTTCATCGACCGCGATCAGCCGGACATCGAGCCGCTTGAGCGCCGACAGCATGCGCTCGGTCATCAGCCGCTCCGGCGCGAGATACAAGAGCCGCGTCTGCCCGGACGCGACCCGCTGCCAGGCGGCGACATTGAGCTCGCGGTCGAGCGAGGAATTGATGGTATCGGCGGCAACGCCCGCAAGCCGCAGCGCCGCGACCTGGTCCTGCATCAGCGCGACCAGCGGCGAGACCACGATCGTGAGGCCGCCGAGCACCAGCGCCGGGACCTGATAGCACAGCGACTTGCCGGCGCCGGTCGGCATGACAGCCAGCACATGCCGCCCGGCGAGCAGCGCCTCCATCGCGTCCGCCTGGCCGGGACGAAAATCATCGAAGCCGAACACGTCCTTCAGGATCCGCCGCTTGGAATCCGAGGTGTCGGGGAGGACGCGCGCCAGAGCTGTGTGCATCGCGGAAGGTTATGGCTGTGGCGGGGTGATTCGGGAAGGGTGGCTGCTTCGATGGAAACCGGCCACTACGGCGGCACGCGATTCCGGACTGGAGAAGTGGCTGAGTGGTTGAAAGCACCCGCACTCAAAATGAGGCATACGGGCAACCCCAATTGAGGGTCCGCGTCTCTCTCCGCCAAGCAATCCGTTTAAATTATTGCACGCACACAATATTTTCCAGTTTAGAGATCACACGCGGTAATTTACTCTGTAAGCGCGGAGGACTCGCCCCTCACCGCCAAATGACACTATGCTAAGTTGTATTAGGGTGAAATCGCGTGGGGACGCCGAGTACAAATTTTAGCTTTCTCGAACCGCATGGCGCTCAGCTCTATCGGCTGGCTGCCCTCGCGGAACACTATTTCCCGACTGACGCTAACACCTGCATTCTTAAGCTTCGGCAGTTCGCGGAGCTGTTAGCGCAGGATGTCGCCGCTCGTGCGGGCCTCTACACCACAACTGAAGAGCCCTTCACCGAGCTTCTCGGGCGTTTGTCACGGTCAGCGTATGCGCCCCGTCGCGCCGTCGATCTGTTCCACTACCTACGTAAGGCCGGGAACGCCGCCGCGCACGAGGGCAAAGACGATCATGCGACCGCATTATCGGCACTGAAAGTCGCGCGTGAATTGGCGACCTGGTTCGTCCGCGCTTTCGGCGGAAAGCCCGTACTAGCCGTCGGCCCCTTTACGCCGCCGGCCCCTCCGCCAGAGCCAACAGAATCCCTGCGGGTAGAACTCGCAGATTTAAAAAAGGTGGCAGACGCACATCGATCTGCTGCCGAGCTCGGTCGGCGGAAAGATTCCACGCCCGGGCAATCAGCAGGATATCGCTCACGCTTAAACTCCCTTATGGCAGTTGCTTATAGATCGGCGTCGGCGCTGGTGTAAGCTCCTCTTATGGGCGCACACGTCATCGTTTGGGACCTCGAGACCGTTCCCGATCTCCGCGGCTATGCCGCCGCCTGCGGTCTCGAAGGCGCGAGCGATGACGACGTGCGCGGGGCCATGGGCGACAAATTCCCCAAGCACATCTACCACCAGATCGTTTGCATCGGTGCGCTGGTCGCGCAACGCCGGGATGACCACTGGGCGGTCGAGGCGCTCGGCGCGCCGCACGTCGGCGAGCGATCCGAGGCACAGCTGATCGCCGCATTCGTCGATCGCATCGCGCAGCTATCGCCGCAGCTCGTGACCTTCAACGGTTCCTCGTTCGATCTGCCGGTTTTGCGCTATCGCGCGATGGTTCATGCCGTGACGGCGCCCGGTCTGGCGTCGCGACCCTACTTCAACCGCTACAGCGAGGATGCCGTCGACCTCTGCGATGTGCTCGCCTCGTTCACCCCGCAGGCGAAGGCGACCTTGCATGAGATAAGTCGGGTGATGGGATTGCCGGGCAAGCCCGGCGACATCGGCGGTGCCGACGTCGACACCTTCTATCGCGCCGGACGGATCAAGGAGATTGCCGCGTATTGCGAGTCGGATGTTGTCAACACCTATCGCGTCTGGCTGCGCCATGAGTTGTTTCGCGGCAAACTGACCGACGCCGGATTCCATACCAGCGAAGCGAACGTATTGGCGTTCATCAAGGCGCGGGAAGATGCGAAGCCACTTGTGGCAAACGAGGCGACCTGAGACGCCTCCCCCGTCACAACCCGCCCGCATCGTCCCCCTGCACGTCCCCCGCCGCATCCGCCGGTCGTGCAAACGCCAGCACCGTGCCGATCAGCGCGATTGCGCAGCCGACCAGCATGTCCTTGAGCCGCTCGATCAGCAGGGTGTCGATGTCGCCGGCGCCGATATTGGTGAGGTCGTAGAGCAGCAGGATCAGCAGCGCGATCACGGCGGTGTGCAGCCAATAGCGGTGCGCGATGTGGTGCGGGATCAGGGCGGCGACCACCAGCACGGCGGCGCTGATGGCGAACACCGAATGGCCGGCGCGGGTGATCACGAAGGCTATGAACACGCCCACGAAGGTGCCGAAGGTGCGCGCGACGATGCGGCGGTAGCTCGCGCGCGCGTCCGGCTGCATGACGACGAGCGTGGTCGCCACCACCCACAGCGCGCGCGTCGGCTCGAGCGTGAGGCCGATCCACAGCGCGGCGGTGCCGGCGGCGGCATAGGCGACGGCAAAGCGGGTCCAGCCCCAGTCGCCGGGCGGCGCCTGCGGCCGGGCGCCGGCGCGCAGCAGCGGCAGCGGGCCGTTGAGCGCATGGTCGATGGCGCGCGTGACTGCGGCGAGCGCGATCACGCCGGCGAAGATCATCGCCTCGGTTTTGTCGAGGGTGGGAAATCCTGACGCCACCGCGAACGCGAGCGCGCCGTCGCGGGCGACGATCAGCGGCTCGCGGCCGTGGCGCGTCACCCAGCCGACCGCGAACACGATCGCGACATAGGCGATCCAGAACAGAGCGCGGTGGCCGCTGAGCGTAAAGCCCAACACGCCGCCGGCGGTGACGCAGGCGGCGGTGAGCCCGAGCAGGCGCAGGCGGCTCGTGAGGGGGCCTGGATCGTCGGCAAAGGTCAGGATCATGCCGACGACGGCCCCGAGCAGCGCGGCACGCGGCGCGCCGATGAAGGCTGCGACAACCACGGGGGTTCCGATATTGACGAAGGCGAGCGCGCCGCGGCGGAGCGTGTTGCGGTCGATGCGGCGGATGAAGGCGGCGAAGCGGGAGGAGGGCATCGGGGGAGGGTAGCAGATTCGGCTGGAGGCGATGGATGTGCGGATTCCGTCGGTGTCGCTCCGGGGAGCCGCATCACCTCCGGAGGTCGTCGTTCCGGGGCCGGCCGAAGGCCGGAACCCGGAACCTCGAGAGGGTCCTGCGTGGATGGTGCGATGCGCTTGCTGCTCGAGATTCCGGGTCCGATGCTTCGCACCGTCCCGGAATGACGGGGGAGGATGAAAGCGGCGCTTGCCTTCACCTCGCCCCGCTTGCGGGGAGAGGTCGACCGAAGCGCAGCGTAGGTCGGGTGAGGGGCTGTTGCGACGAGCGCGACTCGCGGAGAGTCCCCCTCACCCGGCGCTTTGCGCCGACCTCTCAACCGAAGTCGGATGTTTCCGACTTCGGCAAATTATGATCGGCCGAATTCGGGTAAACCCGAATTCGGATGCAAGCGGGGCGAGGTGACGGAGGGCAGAGCGTTCTTTGGGTGCGCTCCTCTCTTTCCACGTCATGCCAGCGCTTGGCGCGGGCATCCACGTCTTGCTTTCACGCCATCGTTCGCGCGAAGAAAGCCGTGGATGGCCGGGTCAAGCCCGGCCATGACGGTCGCGAAAGAATGCTCGAACCGACACCCTCAGCTCAGGCCTGCGCCTTGCCCATGAGCAGCATCGCCACCGAACCGATCAGCGCGATCAGCCCGAGCGCCAGCAGCGCATATTGCAGCACCATCACCGCCTGGCGCGGCGCTTCGGTCGTGGTCGCCATGTCGTAGATAGTCCAGGCCACCACTGCGCCGCTCAGCAGCGCGGTCCTGCCCAGGTTCTTGGTCGGCGCCTCGCTCATGCTGCCCCCTCCGAGTTTCACAAATTCGCAACAACGACCGCGCCGTGCGGCGGGTCGCTGGGGGTTGGTCGCAGGGCGGGGGCGAAACGTTCAAAGCGGCGGATCGGATGGGGGGTGGCGGACCAATCAATAACCTTCCGTCATTCCGGGGCCGGCCGAAGGCCGGAGCCCGGAATCTCGAGAGGGTCGTGCGCGGTGCGATGTCCATGCCGCTCGAGATTCCGGGTCCGGTGCTTCGCACCGTCCCGGAATGACGGAAACATAATAATAATGTCCCGGATTGATCGGCTGACCGCTACGCCGCCCGGCCCGATGAGTCAGCCCGATCCGCCTCACCCTCCGGGGCGCGGTAGAACGGCAACTCCGCTTGCGGCTGCGGGCGGCCGAACAGGAAGCCTTGCGCGAGCGTCACGCCGGCGGCGCGGACGATTTCGTATTGCTGCTCGGTCTCGACCCCTTCCGCCGTGGTGACGATGTCGAGGCTGCGGCCGAGATTGGCGACGGTGTTGACGATCGCGGCGCAATCGGCGCGCTCGGTGATGTCGCGGATGAACGAGCGGTCGATCTTGATCTTGTCGAACGGGAACAGCTTGAGATAGCTGAGCGAGGAATAGCCGGTGCCGAAATCATCGAGCGCCACCGACACCTCGATGTTTTTCAGCTGGTGCAGCACGGAGAGATAATCGAGCTCCCTTTCCAGCAGCACGGTTTCGGTCACCTCGACCTCGAGGCGCTGCGGCGCGAGCCCGGACGCCACCAGGGCAAACACCACGGCGTCGAGCAGGCTGGAGCCGGCGCGGAATTGCGCGGCCGACAGGTTGACTGCGATCTTGATGTCGTCCGGCCAGCTGGCGGCGTCGACGCAGGCGCGATGCAGCACCCAATTGCCGAGCGGGACGATCAGCCCGCTTTCCTCCGCGATCGGGATGAACCGGTCCGGCATGATCAGCCCATGCACCGGATGATGCCAGCGCACCAGCGCTTCGGCGCCGACGACCCGGCGCGTGGCCGCCTCCACGAACGGCTGATACAGCAGCGTGAACTCGCCGCGCTCGATGCCGATCCGCATGTCGGCCTTGAGGCGGTGGCGCTCGGCCGCGCTCTCGGTCATGCGCGGATCGAAGAAGCAGTAGCGATTGCGGCCGATCGACTTGCTTTCGTAGAGCGCGAGATCGGCCTTCTTGAGCAGTTCCTCCGAGATCGCTCCATCGGCGGGGGCGAGCGCGATGCCGATGCTGGTGCTGACCACCATGGTGCAGGTTTCCAGATCTACCGGCTCCTTGAACGCCTCGATGATCGCAATCGAGAGCAGTTGCGCGTCTTCCTTTTGCTGGGCCGCCGCTTCGCCGCTGTCGTCGCCGGGCGCCGCGCCGACATGGAGAATGGCGAACTCGTCGCCGCCGATGCGCCCGAGGATATCGGCGCCCCCAATCACCGCCTGCAGCCGGCGGCCGACTTCCCGAAGCAGGGCGTCGCCGGCGGCGTGGCCGTGCATATCGTTGACCTCCTTGAAGCGGTCGAGGTCGAGCATCAGGATGCCGAACGCCGTGCCGCGCGCGAGCAATTCGGTGCGCGCGTCCTCGATCCGGGCCATGAAATGCGCCCGGTTGGCGAGCCCGGTGAGCGCGTCGATCTGCGCGAGGTCGTGCACCCGGCGGTGAGCGAGCGCGAGCAGGCGCGAATGGCGGCTGGTGAAGAACACGTAGGCGACCAGAATGACGGTGACGACGAGCCCGGCAATGGCGACGATGATCGCGCGGTCATGGCCGCTCGCGAGCGAGGTCTCCGGCGGCGTCGACGACATCGCCCAGCTGGCGTCGCCGATGTGCAGGGTGCCCGACCAGGCCGGCTCCCGGCCCGGTGTCGCGCGCGCCGCATCCTCGATCCGCACCGCCGGCTGACCGGGAAAAAACCGGTACGACGCTCCGCCCTGCGGATCGGCAATATCGAGATGGGCGCCGAGCGACGGCGCGGTGGCGAACAGCACGGATTCGATCAGGCGGTTGAATTCGAAGCGGCCGACGATGAAGCCGGCAATGTTGCGCCGGCGATCGGCGATGGTGTCGCGCGACGTGCCTTTGACGTAGATCGGGACCACCACCAGCGCCGCGGCGCCGACAACGCCGCGCGCACCGCGCAGCTCGGTGCTCGGCAGCACGGCGATGACGTTCTCGTCGCGGGCCCGCTCAAGCGTTGCGCGGCGCTCCGGGTTGGACGCGAGGTCCAGGCCATAGACGGCGGAGTTCACCGGCTCGGTGGAGTAATAGGCCGGGTAATATTCATCGCTGTCGGGCGCGGTGACCTGGCTCCCGTCCTCCGTCACCATCTGGAAGCGATAGCCGACAATGCCGTGCTGCCGCGCCTTCTGTTCGTATTCGGCGCGATCCTTCCGCCGCACCCGCGGCACCCAGGACACCCGCCGCACCCCCGGGTGATCGGCGAACAGCTGGGCGGTGAAGAATTCGAATTCGTTGCGGGTGATCTCCTCGTCGACGGATTCAAACAGCGTGCGCAGCGCCGCCAGCCGCTGCAGGTATTCGTTGATCCCGTTCTGCAGCCCGGTCGCCTGATTCTGCACCGCGCTTTCGTAGGCGGCGAGCGCCACCCGGTCTTCCCACCGCGACACCGCAGTGGCGCCGACGATCGTCAACACCAGTCCGACGCCGGCGGCAACGAGCGCGGAGCGCGATCGCTTCAACCAGGACGCCCGTCGATCCGGCCCGCGCGACAGCGGTTGATGGTCGATCGCAGCGGTCATGCAACCCGCAGGTCAGGCGCGATGGCCGCGACCCCCTCCCCACCGATGCGCGGCGGCCGCAACCGGCGTTGCAGATTGGCCCGAATGAGATCGTCGACGAACATCGGCTTGGCGAAATAATAGCCCTGCGCCACCCGGATGCGGGTGGTCGCCTGCAGAAACGCGAGTTCCTCGTGGGTTTCGACGCCCTCGGCGACCACCGCCATGCCGAGCGCGTCGCTCAAGGACTCGATCGCCTTGAGCACGCCCTGGCTGCGCGGCCGCTGATGGATCGCGGTAATGAAGGAGCGGTCGACCTTGATCTCGTCGACGGTGATGTCGGCAAGCGCCGCGAGCGAGGAATAGCCGGTTCCGAAATCGTCGATCGAGACCCGCACGCCGATCTGGCGCAAAATCGGAAGCACCTGGGTCTGAAACAGGCTGGTGGCGACGAAGGCATCCTCGGTCAGTTCCAGCATGAAACGGTGCGCGCAGCCGGTCGCCCCCAGCGTCTGCGCAAACGCGCTCATGAACTTGATGTCGCCGGCCTGGCGCGCCGCCACGTTGATGCTGATGATGGTGTGGTCGCCGAACTGGCGGTCGAGCGCCGGCAATGCCGCGATCGCTTCCGTCAGCACGGATGTCGCGATCTGATCGATCAGCCCGAGGTCGACGGCAACCGCGATGAAATCGCCGGGCGCATGCACGATGCCGCGCTCGTCGGTCCAGCGCACCAGCGCTTCGAATCCGACCACCTCGCCGGTGCGGATATCGACCTTGGGCTGGAACGCGCAGCGAAAACTGCAATCGCGGATCGCCGAGCGCAGGCGCTGCTCCAATTCCATGCGCGCGCTCACCGCTTCGCTCATGCTGACGTCATAGAACGCGGCAAAACCCTTGGAGCCGCTCTTGGCGCGGTACATGGCGCTGTCGGCGCTGCGGCGCAGCACCTCGTAGGTCGCGCCATGTTCGGGATAGCGTCCGACCCCGATCGAGGCCGAGGTGAAGATCTCGTAACCGTCGATCTCGAACGGCCGCTTCAAGGCGTCCAGGATGCCGTCGATGGTGGCACGCAGTTCGCTCTCGGCCTGCAGCGGATTGAACAGCAGCACGAATTCATCGCCGCTGATACGCGCCAGCATGTCGGTCGGGCGCACCACCGAGGCGATCCGGCGCGAGACCGCCACCAGCAGCGCGTCGCCGATGGCATGGCTGTAATAGTCGTTGATCTGCTTGAAATGATCGAGATCGATGAAGGCGAGCGCGAAGCGGCACTGCGCGCCATCGCGATGCATCACGGTCTCGACCTGCTGCTGGATCAGGGCGCGATTGGGCAGGCCGGTGAGATCGTCGAAATAGGCGCGCCGCGCCAGCTCGTTCTCGACCTGCTTGCGCGCGGTGATATCGAGCGACGTCGAGAGCAGCAGGGTTTCGTCGAAGATGCGCACCGGTTTCTGCGATTTCAGAAACGTACGCTCGCCCTCGGCGGTGCTGATCTTTTCCTCCAGAAACGACACCTGGCTGGGGGCGACCGTGCCGGCATCGCTCAGATGCAATGTGCCGGTGACGCTGGTGCGCCCCGGCGCCGGCGTGGCGGCGGCGAGTTCCGTGGACCGGCCGAGGATCGACGCCGCGGCGGCGTTGACCAGGACCAGGCGGCCGGCTTCGTCCTCGACGGTGAGACCGACCGGCAGCAGCCCGACGATTTCGTTGAGCAGATCGGCGTTGCGCTGCGCATTCCGTTCGCTCACGCGCAGCTGTTCCGTGAGCTCGCGCAGGCGGCGGCTTTCGGCCTCGGTCTGGCGGGCATCGCGGGCGGCGAGCGCGTGGGAGGCGAGCAGCGCGAATTTGCGGCCGAGGACGACATGATTGCGGTCGAACGCCTCGCCGCCTTCCGCCCGCAGCAGAATCAGAATGCCGCGGCGGTCGCGCACCCGGATCGGCAGATAGAGCGCAGGCTGCGCCGGCGAGATCGATCCCGGCGGGAGATTGCGCCACTCCGCGAGGTCATGATTGGAGAAGGTGGCGGAGACCCGACCCGCCATCACCCGCTTGAAGAACGGTCCCGACGTCCAGCGTATCCCGGCGAGCGCCGGCGGCTGCGCCACCACGCAATCAAGCCGGTCATCGCCGTCTTCCGCCAGCACCATCGCCTGCGCGAAGCCGAACAGGTCGCGCAGCGAATCGAACACGCCGGAAAACGGATCGGCGTCGGCGCCGGTCTGCAGCAGCTGGTCGAGGGCGCGCAGCAGCAGGCCGGCATGCGCCGCCTCGGTGCGCAGCCAGTCGACGTCGCGCTGCAGCGTGACCAGGGTTTCGCGGAGTTCTTCCGAGCTTTGCATGGTCGCTTGGTTCAATGACCGAAGGCGATGGCCGAAATCATCAGGTTGCCGTGCAGATTGCGATCGGCCATGCGGCCCTGCTCACCGAAGGTGAAGCAGCCGAGAAACGGCGAGCCGGTGAAACTGCGGGCGACCGCGCGGGCGACGTTCGGCATTTCGTCGTCGACCGCGAGCATGCAGCCCGCGCAATAAACCATCAGGCCGCCGGCAAGGCTGTCCGCACCGCCGGGCAGCCGCGATGCCGCCTCGGTCGCGACCCGGCCGGCGCGTTCGACCAGCCGGCGCTTGTCGCCGCGCATGCTGTAGATACGGTCGCCTTCCGCGATCGCCGCGAACGTGCTGAGCGCGCCCTGGCCGGTGATCGCTTCCGGATGGATCAGCAGAAAATGCGGCACGCCGCCGATCTCGCCGGCATTGCGCGCCAGCGGATGCATGGTGGTGTCGAGCAGGATATTGCCGCCGCCGGCGAGCTTGCCGTCGAGGCGATGACCGATCCACTCATTATAAAGTTGCGCGGCGGGAACATTGTCGATCGAGACGATCTGGCGGCCGCCCTGGCTGGCGGCGGCACCGTCGACGCCGGCACAATCCGGACCGATGCCGGTGACGATGCCGCTCGGGCCCGCCGGCTCATAGCCGCCCTGGAACGCGTAGCCGATGCCGCCGGAGGGGAACAACACGCCGACAACCAATCCGTCGGCCATCGGGCCATCCGGTCCGAGCTGACGCCATCCGCCCTTCACGGTGTTGTCGGCGGAGCTGCCGCCGATGATCGGGCAGCGATCGCCGACGATGCGGCGCAGCCCTTCGATCACCGCTTCTTCATGGCCGGGCGCCTGATAAGTCCAGATCAATTCGGGCAGTTCGCCGGGGCAGCCGGCATTGGCGAGCGCCGCGCGCAACACCGTTTCCGCGGTCGCCGCCGGATCGGCACCGCACGGCGCGGCAGCGACGCCGTAATCGCCGTCCGCATCATAGATGAGCAGGAGACCGATCGAGCCGGCCTCCCACAGCCGCTGCTCGTTCATCACCCCAGAACAGGAGGTGCCGCCGAGCAGCGCCGCATCGGGAAAACGCCGGCGCAGAAACTCATGCAGCGCGCGATCATCGTGATCGCAATCGTAGAACGCATAGATGAACGTCGCGCCGATCGATTGCGCGCGCAGCTTGGCATCGATGGCATCGAGCGCCGACACGGTGTTGCTTCCGCTGGCGGCGACGGAATGAATAGTAACCATAGGGTTGCTCTCGCCCGTATTGACCGCGACAATACGCGGGCGGGTGAGAACAAAGGCTTAAGTACACGCACGACATGTGGATGCAATGCGCGCAAGATTCCGTTCACCGCGTTTGTTCACGTTGCGCTCATCATACGGAATAGCCTGGCGCCTTGCCTGCGAGCCCATCGAATTGCGCCAGCAGCCGATCACGCCAGGCCCACACCGGATCGTCTTTCAGCAGCAGCGGAAAGGCACTGATGCAGCGCGACCATTGGAAACAGCCGAACACGATATAATCGGCATAGGCGGGCGCAGCGCCACACAGATAGGGCTGCGCGGCGAGAACGTTGCGCATCGGGGCAAGGCTTTGGCGGAAGTCCAGCACGCGGGCGTCGCGATCGGCGATCACCTCCTCGAGCGGCATGCCGAAGCGATCCTCGCGCGATTGACGAAAATACGGCCGATCGCCGGGATCGAGGTGAGCGTAGATGTCCGCAACCGTCATGCGCGCGATCGCCGGGACCAGCACGCCATCGGCCCAGGCATTGACGAAGCGGGCAAGCGCCCGTCCACCCGCGCCGCCGAACAGCGAAGGACGATCGGGATAGCGGTCTTCGAGAAAACCCGCGATGGTCCAGGAATCGAACACGACGTCCTCGCCGTCGTGCAGCACCGGCACCCGCCCCTGGCCGGAAAACGCGATGACATCCCTCTGCACAAAGCGCCACGGAATGGTCTCGAACGAGAGCCCCTTGTGCGCCAGCGCCATTTTGCTGCGCCAGCAATAGGGACTGAACCGGCGCTCCGGCTCTGCGGCGGCAAGATCATATAATGTCAGCGGCATGGGGCTCCCCGATAGTTCAAAAGCGACTGCAAAATTGCGAGCTTCGTTACTAAACCGTCGGCTCGTTTGAAAGCGTCGTCATTCCGGGGCGCGGCCGTTCGGCCGCGAGCCCGGAATGACGTTCCACCCTCACAGCGCCGCGACGATGGCGCTCGCGGTGCGTTGCAGATCGCCGAGATAGCGGGCGGCGAACTCTTCGACCCGATGCGCTGTCCGCAACCAGTTCATATTGATGACGCCGTGCATGATGTTGGCGCCGCGCAGGGGAACCGCGATGGCGGCGAGCCCATCGTGAATCGTCGGACCGTCGAACAGGCCGCCGGTGAAGGACGGATCGCGCACCGCATAGCCGCGCGCGCGGGTTTCCGCGAGGATGGCGTTCAGCCGTTGCGGATCGCGCGCCAGCCGATCTTCCAGCCGCGGCGAATTCTGCAGCAGCGCGATGATTTTCTGCCGTTCCTTGCCGGGACAATAAGCGAGATAGGCGCGCCCGACCGCGCTCAGCAGCCAGTTCACCTTGTGGCGGATGCCGAAATACACAATCGGGAACGGCGTTTCCGTTCGGCTGGACTCGCGCACCTCGAGATGATCGCCGGCCGGAACCAGCAGTTCCGACGGCCACGACACCTGTTGGCAGAGCCGGTGCAGCAACGGCGCCGCCACTTCCGCCACCCGGTCGTAGCGGTCGGACGGCGGCGCCATCACCGCGCCCGTGCTGATGCGATAGCGCCCGTCGCCGAGCCGGCGCGTGATCAGGCCGAAGCGCTCAAGGGTCGCCAGCACGCGCAGCAGGCTCGGCTTGGAAATCGTCGTCATCAGATGCAGGTCGTGCAGCGTCATGTCCGGCTGCATGTGAAGCACCTGCAGCACGCGCAAGCCGCGCTCCAGGCCGCGGATGGTCGATTTGTCGGTCACCGAGCCTCTCCTTCGGCCGCAGCATAGTTCCGTCAGCCGGAACGCACCATTCCGCGGCGCGGAATGCAGAGGTTTTTTTCTGTTCTGAACCGACGGTTGCGGCGATGATCGATGAACGCTGTCCGCGCAGCGATTCCCACCGCCATCTGCGAAACCACCGCGCCACCGGAGGATCCCGATGTTCGGACCGATCGTCGCCCGCGCCGCGCGGCTGCTCTGTCTGCTGCTGGCCCTCGCCTCCTTCGGCCTCGGCGATGTCCGCGCGGAGGATGCCTTCCCCAACCGAATCATCCGCATTGTCGTGCCGACCGCCTCGGCCACCCCGCCCGATATTATCTGCCGCGTGATCGCGTCCCAGCTGTCGGATGCGGAAGGTTGGAAGGTCATCGTCGAAAACAAGCCGGGCGCCGTCGGCATGCTGGCCGGGCTGGACGTACTCAAGCAGCCGGCCGACGGCTACACGCTCTATGCGAGTTCACTGCCGGTCGCCGCCAGCCCGGCGCTGCTCGCCAATATGAGCTACCGGCTCGACACCGATTTCATGCCGGTGATCAAGCTGTCGGTGTCCTACAACGTGCTGGTGGTCAATCCCAAGGTGCCGGCCACGTCGATCAGCGAACTCGTCGCCTATCTCAAATCCGGTGACGGCAAGGCGAATTTTTCCTCCGGCGGCTTCGGCACGCCGGCGCACCTGATCGGCGAATTATTCAAGCTGCAGACCGGCGTGCAGACCACCCACATTCCCTACAACGCCATGCCGCAGGCGATCGGCGACCTGATGGCCGGCACCAACCAGTACATGTTCGTCACCAGCCTGCCGGTGGTGCCGCTGATCAATGGCGGACAATTGCGCGCGCTCGCGGTCACCGCGCCGAAGCGGATCGCGATCCTGAAGGATGTCCCGACCGTGGTGGAAGAAGGCTTTCCCGGCCTGGTCGCCGAGGATTGGGTCGGGCTCTCGGTGAAATCCGGCACGCCGCCCGCGGTCGTCGCCCGCCTGAACGCCGCCATCAACACCGCGCTGACCTCGACGCCGGTGCGCGAGACCTTTGCCAAGGTCGGCGCCGATCCCGCCGGCGGCACGCCCGAAGCGTTCGGGGCGCATTTCGACAGCGAACTCGCGCACTGGGCCAAGGTGGTCAAGGATTCCGGCATCAAGATGCAGCAGCAATGACGCAAGCCTGCGATTTCCAAACCTGCGATTTCCAAGCCTGCGATTTCAAGGTGACGCTGCTTGGGACCGGCGTGCCGATCCCGAGCCCGGAGCGGTTCGGGCCGGCGACCCTGATCGAAGCCGGCGACCAGAAGCTGTTGATCGATGCCGGCCGCGGCGCCGCCATCCGGCTTTATCAGCTCGGCGTTCCGCTCGGCCGCATCGATGCGTTGCTGCTGACGCATTATCATTCCGACCACACCTCGGGCATTCCCGATGTCTGGCTGACCGGATGGCTGCAATCGCATTTCGGCGCCCGCAACAAGCCGTTCCACGTCATCGGCCCGGTCGGCGCGCGCACCCTGATGGAAAATCTCGAGCGCGCCTATGCCCTCGACATCGAAATCCGGATTGCGGACGAGAAGCTCAAGCCCGCGGGCATCGCCGTCGAGGTTGAGGAATTCGTGACCGACGGCGTGGTCTACGAGAAAAACGGGGTCAGGGTGATCGCGTTCGAGGTCGACCACGGCGACGTGATCAAGCCGGCGTACGGCTACCGGATCGAGTATGGCGGCCGCGCAGTGGTGATCTCCGGCGACACCCGCTTTCATCCGAACGTCATCGCCCATGGCAAAGGCGCCGACCTGCTGATCCACGAAGTCGCGGCCGCGCGCCCGGAGCTGATGAAGGAAGCCTTCATCCAGCGCATTGTCGGCCACCATACCGCGCCGCGCGAGGCCGGCCGGGTGTTCGCGCAGGCCGCGCCGAAGCTCGCGGCCTACACCCATCTCGTGCTGCTCGGCAGCGAGCAGGTGTCGCCGGTCACCCTCGACGAACTGGTGGCGGAGACGCGCGAAACCTACCAAGGTCCGCTCGCGGTCGGCGAGGACTTGATGGCGTTCGAGATTTCCGACGAAGTCACCATCAAGCGGCCGGCGCATCGGCCATGACGACGAGGATGACGTGGTTGACGTGGGTGATGACGCTGACGTCGGCCGTCAGCGCTGCCGCTCCACCCGAAGCGGCGTGATCTCGCGCGGCGTCTCGCGGGTCGGCCCTTCGCACGCACCGCCTTCCCGCATCACAAAGTCCGCACCGAGCTGGTCGAAGCGCGGACATCCGATCAGGCCCAGCGTCGTATCGATTTCCTGGCGCAAGATCGCCAGCGCACGCGCCGCGCCGGCCAACCCGGCGGCGGCAACGCCGTAGAGCGTCGAGCGGCCGACAAAAACAAAATCGGCTCCCAGGCAGCGCGCAACGACGATGTCCGAGCCGCGTCTGATTCCGCTGTCGAGCATCACGACCAGCCGGGCACCGACCGCCGCCTTGACCGCCGGCAGCACCTCGATCGACGCCGGCGCGCGATCGAGCGCCTTGCCGCCATGGTTGGAGATGACGATGCCGTCGACGCCGAGTTCCGCACAGCGGAGCGCATCGGACGGACGCATGATGCCCTTCACGACAAGCCGACCCGGCCACGCCCGCCGAAATCCCTCCAGCTCGCGCCACGTTTGGACCGAAGGGCTTTGCGAGCGAAAGACGCGCGCGACCTCGGTGGCGTTCGCACCCGGCGCCGCATAGGGCGCCCACGTCTCCATGATCGGCATGCCGCCCTGTCGCAGATAGTCCAACAGCCAGCCCGGATGCGTCAGCGCCTCCAGCATCGCCAGCGGCGCAAGCCTGGGCGGCAGGCAAAAGCCATTGCGAGCGTCGCGCTCCCGGTTGGGCGATACCGGGTTGTCGACGGTCAGCACCAGGGTGCCGAAGCCGGCGTCGCGGGCGCGGCGCAGAAAATCATCGGAAATTTTCGGATCGCGGGCGGCGTACATCTGGAACCAGGTATTGGCCGGGTCGACCCGTGCCACCCGTTCGATCGAGACCATGCTGGCGCCCGACATCACAAACGGCACCTTGGCGGCGGATGCCGCCTGCGCCAGCATGAGTTCTGCATCGCGGCGGAAAATTCCCGCAATCCCGGTCGGCGAAATGCCGAACGGACTGGCATAGGGACGACCGAACAGCGTCGCCGACTGGTCGCGCACCGACACATCGACGAGATGGCGCGGCAGCAGCCGATAGCGTTGGAACTCCGCCTCGTTTCGCGTCAAGCCGCACTCGTCATCGACACCGCTGGCGATCCCCTCATAGACGACGCGCGGCAGACGGCGCCGGGCAAGCCGCTCGATGTCACCGATGCTGAGCGCGTCGTCGATGTTCATTGCCGCAATCCGCCGCCGGTCAGATCATCGCCGGCTTCCAAAGTTTGCGTTGCATCGCCGCCTCGAGAAAAGCCCCGGTGCGTGCCGCAAAGGCCTTGAATTCCGGCTTCGCATTATGCGCCTCCCAGATCGCGCGGCTCATCCAACGCGCGCAGATCATGGAATCGAGGGCATCGCCGACGCTGCGGTTCAGATCAAAGCGAATATTTCCTTGCATGTGATCGAGATCGCCACCGACCTCCTTCAGCATCGGCGCGACGCCCTCGGGTTTCATCCGGAACCGGACCAGCGTGACGTGACCGGCTCCCTCCGGCCCCCCCTCGCCGGTGCCGCCATTGGTCAGCGCCAGCGTCCAGGTGGTTGCGACCGGCGCGCCGTCGAGCGTCGGCTTGATCGCCGTCAGAAGAGCTTTCATCTCGGGGCGTGCTTGATGCGCCTGATGCGCCGCAGCGTCGGCGAACTCCTCGTACAACATGAAATTCAGCGGGTCTTCCTGATCGACATAGAATTCGAACTGGCGATTGCCCGGCTCCGCCCTGGTTCCGGGGATCGCGGACTGCATCAGTCTCGCGAATTCCCGATCCTGACCGGCCTTGGTCCGGAATGTCACCAGGATGACGTGGCCGCCGACTTCTTTGCTCATTGGCTCTCCCTTAAATCGGCACCAACACCGGCGCCGCCGTTTCCCGACACGGCCGTTTCCGCTCCGATCGGGGCATTGTTGTTTGCGAGAATATACCGCACGGCCTGATGCATCGGAATTGCGAACCCAGCACCAGCAGTGGGCACCACCGGAATGACGGATGATGTCCGTCGTCCCTACCGCGGCATCGATCCGATGTCAGATCGGTTGGCTCGTCTCCGTGCCAATCACCGGGTCCCTGCGAACCGGACGGATCAAGAAAGCGATGACACCGGCGGTCGCCATGCCGCACGCCAGAACCAGCAGCGCATTGGTGAACGAACCGGTCTCCTGGCGGATCCAGCCGATGGCAAACGGCGCGATAAATCCGCCGAGGTTGCCCATGCTGTTGACCAGCGCAATGCCGCCGGCGGCGGCGACGCCGGTCAGAAACGTTCCCGGAACCACCCAGAACACCGTGTAGCCCGCGATGATCCCCATCACTGCGACCGACAGGCAGACGATGCCGAGCAGCGGCGATGAAACATACGCGCTGGCGGCGAACCCGATCGCTCCGATGATCAGCGGGATGCACAGGTTGACATAACGCTCGTTGCGACGATCCGAGTGCCGTCCCCACAGCACGGCGGCGACCGCGCCGCAGATCCACGGAATCGCGGTGATGCTGGTGACTTCGAGGTTGCTCAGCGTGCCGAGCGATTTGATGATGGTGGGCATCCAATTATTGATGCCCGACAATCCCATGTTCATTCCGATATAGAGAAATCCCAGCACCAGAACCCGCCAATTCAGCAAAGCGGCCCCAAGGGTGAATCGCTTCCGGGCTTCGACATTGACCTGCTCGCCTTCCTCTTGCAGCGTTCGCTCCAGCCATCGGCGCTCGTCGTCGGACAGCCAACGGGCCTTTGCCGGCGTCGGGGTGAGATAGAAATAGGTGACGATCGCGAGCAGCACCGCCGGAAGTCCCTCGGCGATGAACAGCCACTGCCAGCCCCACAATCCGTAAGTCCCATCGAGTTGCAGCAACAATCCCGAGAGCGGACCACCGAGAATGCCGGCAAACGGCGTCGCCAGGATCCAATAGGCGGTCAGGCGCGCGCGGTGCCGCAACGGCACCCAAAGCAGGATGTAGAGCGTCATGCCGGGAATGAATCCGGCCTCGGCCACCCCGAGCAGGAACCGCATGACATAGAGCCCGTTGGCGCCGGTCACGAAGGCCATACCCATCGACACCAGGCCCCACGTAAACATGATGCGCGCGAGCCAAAGATTGGCGCCGACCTTGTGCATCAGGACATTGCTCGGCACCTCGAACAGAATGTAGCCGAGAAAGAAGATGCCCGCGGCAAAGCCGAAGATTGCCGGATCCAGGCCGAGATCCTTGTTCATGGTCAGCGCCGCGTAACCGATGTTCACGCGGTCGAGGAAATTGACCATGGTCAGAATGATCATGAACGGGATCAAACGCCGCGTCACCTTGCCGACGACAGTGTTCTCCATGTCATCGGCCTGCCCCTGGCTTTTTTGCATCGGAACCTCCCTTGGCGACCACGTCACGCTTTTGATTTTTCACAACACCCGTCGGCCAAGGCCCCGGGGTCACGTGGTTAGGACAGCGTGATCAGGCAGCGATGGTGCCGTTGGCGCCGGCACCTATCAAGATTGATTGGTCTATCGACATTCGACAGCAGGGATCGTGTAGAATTCAGTATCGGTCTCTCATTCGGGATCGGCAGCGCGCTCCAGTGGACGTCCAAGTTCGTCAATCTTCTCGGCACGCATCCGCTGGTTATAGGTTTCGACGTTGAGACCGCAGACCTCGAAACGCGCCATGTAGGCCATCAGGAAGGCATTGGCGCCCATCCGGAACAGCGCCCCGACGTCACCGGCGAGCAGCGCCCGCCGCTCCGTATCGGTGAGGTCCTTGCCCGCGAGCGCCCGCGCCGGATCGCTTTTCATTGCGGCGCGAAACGCGTGGTCGCGCAGGACCTCACGACAAAGATAATTGACGGTGAAGATCGACATGGGATCACCAGGTCCAGACGCCGTAGGCGTGGCCGTTTTGCAATTGCGGCGCGACATACGCCGGTACCCGTTCACCGATCGCGCCCAGCATCGCGATCCAATTCAAAAGCTCGCCGCCGACATTCCCAGCTTTCAACAGTTGCCTTTCGGTGGATTGCGCGATCAGAGTCTCGGTTTGGCCGCGCTCCAGGTAGGAAATCACCCTGCCGACCCAATCCGGATCCGGGACCCCATGATCGCGGCCCGGCGCCATGCGCGGTCCCCCCACTTCGAGCGAGAAGCTGCCGCTGCCCATCACCACCACGCGCGCCGATCCCGGCCACGACGCAATCGCGCGTCCGATGGTTTGACCGAACGCATAGCAGCGCTGCGCCGAGGGCAGCGGCGGCAGGTGGCCGCTGATGAAAATCGGAATCACCGGGACATGCATCTGCGGCGTCAGAAAATGCAGCGGCACAATGACCGAATGATCGACGGAGAAGTGCTGCACCGATGCGACATCGAACCCGGCGCCGATTGCGGTTCCCCGGATGTGGCTCGCCAAGGCGGGAGCCGACGGCACCGCATAGAGCGGGACCTCGCGCGGCTCATCGTTGGGCCCGGAAAACCGTTGATCCACTCCGATGGCGAAAATGGGCAGGTTGTCGAAGAAAAACGTATTGAGATGATCGGTATCGAACATCACGATGATATCGGGCCGCGCCGCCGCGAGTTGGTCCGCCTGCGCGGCAAACAGTTTGGCGATCTCGCTGCTGGGCCCGTCCCGCTTCACGAAGAACGGAAACACCGGCGTATGCGGAACGCCAAATCCAGCAATGACCTGCGCCATCCGAATGTCCTTCCCCGTCAGACACGCAGTACGACGGCGCTGCCTTGACGCTCTTTCTGCCGCCCGCGTTGCCTCACCATCAACTCTCGCCAGACCTGGATCAATGTTGATTCGTCATTCGATGTGACCGCGTGCCGGCAACGCCGAATATGCAGTTTGACGGCGCAGCGCGGAACGATGAACCGCACGGCGATAAGACCGTGCCGGCGTGCGCCACGCTGCCGCGATCCACATTGACTGGGTGATCAACATAACACATCATACTTTTGGCGAACGAGTTGGCAGCGATGCGATTGAAGCGAAAGCGCCTGCCGCGAGGTCCGGATTGCGACGGGCCCGACTTTGTAATGCGCGACGAGGCTCTTCAGGTCCTCGGCGTCAAAGCGTCTACGCTCTACAGCTACGTCAGCCGCGGATTGGTTCAAAGTCTGCCCGTAGAGGGCACCAAGACGCGCATGTTTTCGCGCAAAGACCTGGAAAACCTGCGCTGTCGCAGCGAAGCGCATGCCGGCGTTGCCGCAAGAGCGCAGGGCGCGATGCGCTTCGGCGAGCCGATCATCAGTTCTCAAGTCACTGAAATCGCAGCGGATGGGCCCCACTACCGCGGCTATTCCGCGATCGAATTGGCGCGCGCGGGACGCTCCTTCGAGGCGGTCTCGCACTTGCTGTGGCTCGGCACGCTTCCACCAGACGACACCCGCTGGGACTACCAACCGGCGCGGGTCGCGCCGGACCTGTTGGTAAACGCGCTGCAGCTGCCGCTTCCGCCCCGCGACGTGTTCAAGCTTTTCGCCGCCGTCATCCTCAGTCTTGCCCCGATCGAGAGCGGCACAGACATGGAGAGCGGCGGATCCATTCCCGCGGCGCAGCAAATCATTCAGACGCTCGCTGGTTGTTGCGGTCTGCTGACGCCCGGTGGGCGCTGCATCGATCCGCGCGGACGATCCGTTGCGGCGACGATTGCGCACGCGCTGCGGCCGACCGACGGCGACGCCGCCGAAGCGGCGATCAATGCCGCGTTGATATTGTGCGCGGATCTGGAACTGGCGCCGGGAACGTTTGCGGCACGCATCGCCGCGTCAGCAGCGGCCGATATCCACAATTGTGTCGTCGCCGGCATGGCATCGCATGCGGGAACGTTGACCAGTCGCGGCAGCGAGATTGCGGAGGAGTTGTTCCTGCAAGGGGATCGCAGTTCGCTGCAACGCAAACTCGATCTCATCAAACAGCGCGGACGCCAATTATACGGCTTCAACCACGCGATGTTTCCGGACGGAGATCCGCGCGCCGCCGCCATGATTGCCATCGCCAAGAGCATCGCGCCGCGCTCCGAGCAGGCGCACGATGCTTTTTGGCTGCTCGATCAGGCCGCTACGCAGTGCAAGGCCTATCCGGGCGTCGGCATCGGTCTCGTCGTCTTGGCGATCGCGCTCGGCCTGCCGCGGCGCTCCGCTGTCGCGCTTTGGCTGATCGGACGCGTCGCCGGTCAGGTTGCTCACGTGCTGGAACAACGCGCCCAGGGCTTCATGCTGCGCCCCAGAGCACGCTACTTGCCGGCACACGCAGCAACCGGCGAGTGTGGACACGCGCTGACCGGCGGGCGAATTATTCTCTGACGTCGATCGGCAATCATAATTTCTGCGCATCGTGAATCAAGGCTTGCATCGGCGGCAACGCCGCCGTGAATTATCCTGTTAGTGAATTTTCCTTTTCACGTCATGGAAACGATGTAGTCTTCGATCGGAAACGGGCTCCAATCATATGAGAGCCCCCCAACAATAAAAGCTTATTGCCTAGGGAGGCAGCTCCATGGACATTCGACAGCTCCGCTATTTTTGCCGAATCCTGGAACTACGCAGCATCACCAAGGCCGCCGAGTCTCTTCATGTGTCACAGCCGTCGCTCGGGATGCACGTGCGCAATCTGGAGCACGAACTTCGCACGCCGCTGGTCACGCGGCACAGCCGCGGTATTGAACCGACCGATGCGGGCAAGATGCTGTTTGACCGTGCGACTCGAATCCTGTCGGACATCGACGAAACCAAGCGCCTGCTGCAGGATTACGCCGGCTGTCCGAGTGGAACCGTGCATCTTGGCATCACGCCATGCGTTGACGCCAAGCTGATCGCCCGGCTTATTCAAGACTGCGCGGTTGCGATGCCAAACGTCACCGTGGAGATCGTCGAGGGGCAGAATACGCCTCTCATCGAATGGATACAGTCGGGAGAATTGGATCTCGGCATTGTTCATTATCTCGATGACGCTCCCGGCGATCTCACCTGCGAACGACTGGGTGAAGAGGATGTCGTTCTGGTGATGAGCGCCGACTGCCTGACCGCGGCCAACAAAACGGTTCCGTTTTCTGAGGTCGTTCGGCATCCGCTCGCGATGCCGGCCATGCCGCACCGACTTCGTGACTTGGTGGAGAAAACCGCGCGGGACTGCGGGCTTGAGGTCAATCTCAGATTCGAAATGAGATCCCTTGCCGTCATTACCGAGCTTGTCGAACGCAATGTCAGCTGCTCCGTGCTGCCATTCAGCGCGGTGGCGGGAAAGGTCGCCGACGGCAAGATCAAGGCTTTCAAGATCACTGATCCCGCGATGCGGATCAGTATGTCCCTGATCTACAAGGCGCGCCGACCATTGTCGAAGGCCGAAGCCGCCGTTCGTTTCGCCGTTGCAGACATCATTCGCAAAAGCAGGGCGGCGCGCCCCCCGGTTCGGGACCGCGCCGCGTTGTCTCTGGCTTGATACCAACCTCGAAACGCGAACGCGCGAGGTCGGCACATCAACTGTTTCAGACGACCGAGATGGTCACGGGGGGGTGCATCCGGTGCCGTCGACATAGGTCGCACCGCACAGCACTGTCAGGCGATGATCGAACGGCGAGCCAAGCAGCGATCTGGTGGCGGCATTGAAGCGCGTGGTCACCGTGTCGCTTTGCCAGGCATTGTAGTTGGCCTGCGTGTCCCAGATCTCCAGGACGGCATACCGATTGGGCCGATCGAGTTGTTGCAAGATGCTGTAGCTTTGTACATGACCGCCGTTGATCCTGCTCGTTGCAGCGCCATAATTGACCAGCGCAGCTTGGCCGGCCGAGACATTGCCGTCCTGCAAAAGCTCGACATAGGTGATGACAAAAAGCGCGCCCGAAGCACCGACCGAGATGATCGGTGTATCGGACCACGACGTGCTGAACGATTGCACCAGGCTGTATTGGCGATCGTCGATCGGGCTGCCGACGCAGCAGATGCCACCGGCCAGTGCCGGGTTTCCCTGCACATTGAATCTGAAGTCGATGGTGTGGCGCTGCGCCAGATGGTTTTTGTACGCGTCGTAGTTTCGCCAAACCTGCACGATCTCAGAATGGTTTGTCTCCGGCGCCACCGAGTTCAGCACCCGAAAGCTCTTGAGGCCTTGGTCGCCGTGACTTGCATTCCGATAGGTGAATAGAAATCCATACCCTGATTGAAGAAAATCGACGGAGCCAATTGTCAGCGGGATCACGTCGAAATGTGCAATGTTGTAAACCGCATCGCTTGATGGCCCGCCGTCGCGATCGTCCGCGTATGCCGCTCCCACCTGCATTCCGACCGCCAGCAGGCATGACAGAACGACACGATTCACCAGCACTCGCCAAGAGATTCCCATGGCAACACCTCCCTCGTTTCTCTCCGGTTGCATAGACTAGGCAGCGCCGCGCCCGGTCGGAAGAAACAAAAAGCGTTCGCTGCCATATGATGTTCCCTTGGTCGCCCAATTGCGGATCTTTGATCTGACCGCCGCGAGGCGCGCTCGACCGCCCAGACACTTGCGGTGCAGATCGGTTGGAAGAGAAACGCGGTCACGCCGCGGCGCCGCGGAGGTTTGACGCAGTCAGATCAATGTTTGCCGGGACCGTGCGTTGGCGGTAGACATTCACCAAGCCTACCCCCCCGAGGAAACGCCATGAAGCTTCTGCGTCGAGACTTTCTGCGATGGGCCGCCGGTGCGGCCCTGCTCCCGCTCGCACCGCAGATGGCGCGGGCGCAGGCCTATCCGTCGCGACCGGTGCGCATCATCGTCGGCTTCGCTGCCGGCGGCGGTCCCGACATCCAGGCGCGCACCATCGGGCAGCAGCTCGGCAAGATCCTGGGACAATCGTTTTTTGTCGAAAACCGCACCGGCGCCAACGGAACCATTGCGGCCAGAACCGTCGCCACCGCGGAGCCCGACGGCTACACGCTGCTCTATACCAGCTCCTCGCTGATCTCTACGCCCTATGTCTACAAGACGCTGGGCTACGACACCCTGACCGATCTGCGGCCGGTCGCGACCGGAGGCATCCTCGACGGCTTGCTGATGCTGGTGGAGGCCTCGAGCCCGATCCACAGCGTGCAGGAGTTCATCGTCTACGCCAAAGCCAATCCCGTGGTCTATGGATCGCCGGGGGTCGGCAACATCCTGCATCTCGCCGCCGAGATCTTTTGCCAGCAGGCCGGCATTTCGATGCAGCACATTCCTTATAAGGGTGCGTCCGAGGTTGCGGCCGCGTTGTTGGGTGGCAGCATCCAGGTGATGTTCGTGACCCCACCGTCGGTCATGGGCCTGCTCAAGGACGGGCGCGTGCGGCCGCTGGCATTCACCGGCAGCAAGCCGTTCGCCGAATTCCCTTCCGTCCCGCTGATGAAGAGCGTGCTGCCCGACTACGCGCCGATCGGCTCCTGGGGCATGTTCCTGGCTGCCGGCAAGACCCCGCCCGCAATCGTCGACAAATTGAATGCCGCGATCCGCGAGGCGCTGACCGCGCCTGACGTCGCCACCGTCATGCAGCGCGACGGCTACGTCCCGGACAACCGCAATCCCGAGCAGACCGCGGCGTTCTTCCGCGAACAGGTGCAATGGGCCGGGATGGCGGTGAAAGCCGCCCATATCGAACCGAATTGAGATAGACTTCGGGGAGCCAAAAGCATTTGTGATCTATTCGCAGCCGAATGTGAATTGCCCCCTCGCGCAGCCCTGCTAGCAATGCCGACGCACTGGCAAGATCTATGGTGCGACAAGGAGATCCCATGCTGAACCGACGTCATCTGCTCGCGGCCCTCGCCACATCGGCAACCCTGTCATTCGTTGCGATGGCATCGGCGATGGACAAAAAGCCGTTCGATCAGGCAGCATTCGAGGCTGATCAGGCAGCCGGAAAGCCGATCCTGGTGGAAGTCACCGCCCCCTGGTGCCCTGTGTGCAAGGCCCAGGCGCCAATTCTGTCGCGCCTGAAAAGCGATCCGCGATTCAAGGATCTGGTCAGCTTCAATATCGACTTCGACAGCCAAAAGGACCTGCTGCAGAAATTCAATGTGCAGAAGCAGAGCACGCTGATCGTATTCAAGGGCAAGCAGGAAACCGGCCGTTCAACCGGCGACAGCAACGCCGACACGATCGAGAGCCTGCTCGGCAAGGCAATCTGACCGCGCATGATCGGCGTCGGGCTCGCGCTGCTTGCGGGGTTGTTGTCGACGCTGTCACCTTGCGTGCTGCCGCTGCTCCCGATCGTTCTTGGGACCGCGCTTGGCGAGCACCGCTTCGGCCCCGTGGCGCTGGCCGCGGGGCTTGCGCTCTCGTTCGTCGCGATCGGCTTGTTCGTCGCGACCATCGGATTTTCCGCCGGGCTGGACCAGGATCTGTTCCGATCCGTTGCCGCCAGCCTGCTGATCCTGGCCGGCATCGTGCTGTTGATTCCCTCGTTGCAGTCGTCGCTCGCGACCGCGCTCGCACCGTTCGGCCGATGGCTGCACGGGCATGCCGGCTTCAAGACCCGCGGCCTATCCGGTCAATTCGCGGTCGGGCTGTTGCTTGGCGCCGTTTGGAGCCCCTGCGTCGGACCGACGCTGGGCGCCGCCTCGATCCTCGCCGCGCGCGCTGAAAACCTGTCGAGCGTTGCGCTCACGATGTTCGCCTTCGGCATCGGCACCGCCCTGCCTTTGCTGGCGATCGGGCTCATGTCGCGCGAAGCGCTGGTGCGCTGGCGCGGCCGCCTGCTGGCCGCGGGCAGCCGCGGCAAGGCCGTCATGGGGGCCGTGCTCGTGGCGACCGGCGTGCTTGCACTCACCGGATTGGACCGGCAGATCGAGACCATCCTGGTGGACGCATCGCCGGCCTGGCTGACCGATCTCACCACCCGGTTCTGATGCAATCGGTGGCCGCTAGCGCCGTCGGACCTGCGATTGACCCGCCGCCGTTTCGAGCGATCGTCCTTGGACATTCGAGCCAGAGCGCCTATGCAGGGTGGGTCGGGCGACGCCGGCACAAGGCGTGGACATGTTCAAACAGTTGATTTCGTCCGATCTGGGACTGTCGATTGCGGGCTTTCTGCTTGCACTGCACTATCGGCTTGTCGGCTGGACCAACCGGGTCGTGCGCATTCCCAATATCTCCTTTTACGAGCCGTTCGAAGCCGAGCCCGTCATTATCGCGCTCTGGCACGGCGAGCATTTTCTCATCCCGTTCTTCGGCTGGCGCCAGAATCGGATCACCAGCCTGGTGACGCTTCACCGCGACGGAGAGATTCTCGTCCGCGCCGGTCAGCGCTTCGGCTGCAAATACATCCGCGGTTCCGGCGACCATGGGGTCGAGTTTGTTCGCAAGAAAGCCTTGCATGCTTTTCGCAGCATGTTGCGTCTGCTCAAGGCCGGCGAAAGCATCGTCAGCACCGCCGACGTGCCGAAGATCGCCCGCGTCGCCGGCCTCGGAATCGTCACCCTCGCGCAATATTCCGGCCGCCCGATCATTCCGGTGGCGATGGGCACCAGCCGTCGTCATCGCTTGTCGAACTGGGACCGCACCTGCATCGGACTTCCGTTCGGGCGCCTGGTGATGGTGAGAGGCACTGCCATCCGGGTCGCCCGCGACGCCGACGAGGCGACCCTGGAGCTTGCCCGTCTCGAGGTCCAGCAAGGATTGGATGACGTCACCGCGATGGCCTATGCCGCTGCCGATGGACCGGAATCCGCGCTCAGACCCGCGTTCAGTGCGTCCGATTTGGAGCGCGCGCGGGATCCGCTCAACGTTCGCACTGCGGCAAATTAGCATCCGCCGACGTGCGTTGACGTCGCCAATTTTTCGCTAAAACTGTCGGTGTTGAATTTACCGAAACGTCAGGGCTTGGTTACAAGATCATTGCAAGCCACACCGCGGCATTGAGCCTAACAAATTGAGGGAGGTCGGTCGTGACGGTTGCCATCAACACTGCGATCAAACACGAACACCGGCGCTATTTCGGCGCCCCGTCCTGTCCGAATTGCGGCGTGCTGATCGTCGCCGCGGAAGCTTCCGAATATGTCGGCGACGGGCATATTCGCCATCGCTGGCTGTGCGAGGATTGCGACTACGATTTTCGCACCGTGGTCAAAGTCTCAGCCTGAACGGCCTTCCGCATCAGCGGACGCTTCCCGCGGCCTAAGTCGCAACATTGACCTTGCCCTCCAAATAGAGCACTGCGCGCCCGGCGATGACGACACGATCGCCCGCGTGCGTGCACGTCAGCTTGCCGCCACGCTGAGAGATCTGCCGCGCCTCCAGGCGTGCCTTGCCCAGGCGTTTCTCCCAATAAGGCACGAGCGTGCAATGCGACGACCCCGTCACCGGATCTTCGTTGAGACCTTGTCTGGGCGCAAAGAAGCGCGACACGAAATCGACCCCGTTGTCGCCCGGAGCGGTCGCGATAATTCCGAAGGTGTCGATCTTCGCAAGTGCCACAAAATCCGGCGCCAGAGCTGCGACCGCGCCGGCGCTCTCGTAGACCACCATCAGATCGCGCGCCGCCAGCACCTCGACAGGCGGGTGCCCGAGCGCAGCGGCGAGGCCCGTTGGCGCGGCGGCCGGTTTGGCCGGACGCGCAGGAAAATCGAGCGCCAGCAAGTCGCCCGCCCGGCTCACCGTCAGAGTTCCAGCCTTGAGCGTGCGAAAGGCCACCCGGCTGCGATCGGGCGCACCACGGAATATCACATACGCTGAGGCGAGCGTCGCATGGCCACAGAGATCCACTTCGACCGTCGGCGTAAACCAGCGCAGCGCGTAGTCCGCCCCCTCCGGTACATAGAAAGCGGTCTCCGCCAGATTGTTCTCGGCCGCGATCGCCTGCAAGGTCGCATCCGGCAGCCAATGCTCGAGCGGACAGACGGCGGCCGGATTTCCTCCGAACAGGCGATCGGTGAAGGCGTCGACCTGATAGAGCGAGAACTGCATGACGATGTTGTCCCGGCGCGATGACGGCGCGGGATCTTAGGCGTCCGGCGCGCGGGAAATCGAATCAGGATTTTCGATGCGACCGATATGCAAATGTCATGAATGCATGTCCGCCACGCCGAATTCGGGTGCAGCCCAGGCGTTCCCTCCCCCTGAAAGGGGGAGGGTCAGGGAGGGGGTCTCTTGGCTTGTGATAAATCGCCTGACGTGGGGCCCCCCCCCCCAAGATGAAGCAAAACCACCAC